>Ga0315907_10004462_pt1 | contig 15737 bp, 23 predicted proteins | sample LakEriMetagenome_3_FD_203525 | JGI IMG/M metagenome (GOLD analysis project Ga0315907, IMG submission 203525) | Freshwater fungal communities from buoy surface, Lake Erie, Ohio, United States - Buoy 12 MA123 | ecosystem: Environmental > Aquatic > Freshwater > Lake > Lake biofilm | place: USA... | reverse complement strand
GCGTCGGCCTCCGTGAAGCCATGCTCGGCGACAAGGTGCGCGATCATCATCCGCGCGTACTCGGGCACCTCGGCGCCATCATCCTCGCCCTCACCCTCGCCGCCATCCATTGACCACCGCGCCATGTCATCGGCGCCAACCGCGACAAGCGAAGCTTCGTAAACCTCAACGTCATCGATGACTTGGCGCACGCGCTGAAGGTCGGCACCCTCGGCTGCCAACTGAAGCAGCTCCACCGGCTCCATCTCATCCGGCGTTCGCCAGCGGCCCGAGAAGCCGATCGACGCCGCGCGAAGCAAGCCGGACTGAAACAAGCTCGCCTGTTCCTGCGCATCGGTGGTGTCGCCGAACCGCACACCGCTGGCGACCACTGAACGCCCGTCGATCCGCACGCCGGTCCACGCGCCGATGACGCGCGCGCGGTCATGCTCCCGCAGCATCACCAACTCATCGCCGGGCTGCGCAAGCCGGAGCCGCATCGGCCCGGTCAACCACAACTCGCCACCGTAGGCGCTGCCGGTGTTGAGCGCGTAGACCCCGCCGTCGGGGCGGAGCACATCCATCGCAAGGCGTCCAGAGCGGCGGTTCATCGTGTCCCCACAAGCCGCAGCTCTGCCGCGGGAGAGATGGTAGCGACGGGCCACCGAAGGCCCTGCGCTTCATAGGCCGCCTGTGGCGCCGCGCCCGCGGCGATGGCGGCAGCGGCGAGCCGGGCGCGCTGTTCCTCGGCGGCGAGCGCCTCCAACGCGACCTCGGCGGACCAATCGTGCGCCAGATGCACCCCGGCCAATCGCTGGCCCGGCGTCGCCACAGCGTCGACCACAGGTTGCAGCGCCCGCGTGAGCACCGCCGCAAGGTCGCGGCGCGCCTCGGCGGCGTCGCGCACCTGCAGAAGCGCCGCGCTGTCGTTGGTCACGCTGAACCCGTACAGGATGGGCGGCTGGCCCAGCGCGAGGATGGTGGCCTTCCGCACATCTTCGCGCAGCGGCAACTCATCCCGCGGTGTGCCGACGCCGGCCCCGAGGCTCGCCACCTCGGCGCCCTCTGTCGCCACCCATAGGCCGGTGCGCCGCCGGGTCTGCGTCACCAGCCGCACATGGTCGGCGAGGTCAGCCGTGGATGTCGCGCGGCTGCGGAGCAGCACGCCATCCTCCGTGCCATGCGGGCGCGTGGCGAGGTAGTCAGACAACCCGCGGTCACCCTGAAGCTCGCCCAGTAGGGCATACAGCGGCGACAACCCCAACAGATGGTCGGGCCGCTCCCGCACCGTCAGCAGCCGCGCATGGCACATGCGGTCGAGGCCCACGGTGTACTGCGCCGCTTGGGTCTGCACGCGGTACGCGACCACGCGCAGCCCCTCGGCATCAGCGACCGGGGTGACGTCGCCGGGGTCGTGCCGCACCAGCAACCCGAGCGCCGGGCTGGCCGCCGTCGGCTCGCCGCGCAGCTCCACGAACGCGTTCCCGTCCACCAACACATCGAGCGCCATCTGCAACAGCAGACCGTGCTCGCCACCCTGCGCCGTCGCCAACAGAGCGGCCACGGCGGGCAGGTCGACCGGCTGGCCGGCGCGGGTCAGCGCCTGGAGCGGCGTGTCCGCGATGGCGGTGGCGGTGCGGCTGGCGCAGGTCTGCGCGTAGCTCGCCCCCATGATGGCGCTAACCAGCGCCGAGCGCGAAGCGGCGCGGGCCGCATCTTGGCCGCCGATTGTGACCGCCGCTTCAGACGGCAGCGCGACCGGCGCGGGGAGCCCGAGAAGGCGCGCGCGTGTCTCCGCCTCGGCAGCGGGGCCGAGAAGGGACCGGATGGCAAGCATGGCGCGGCGCCACATCGAAGGCATGTGCGCAGCCTACGCCACCCGCGGCGGGCTTGCAAGCGAAGGCCCGCCCCGGTGGTGCGGAGCGGGCCGGGCCGGCTGTGACGGGGAGAGGGTGACCGGCGCGGTCACCCTACCGCAGCGGCTACCCGTCGGCCACCAGCGGCATCCATCAGCGCCCGCCCCACTACCGCGGCGAGCCGCGGCGGGACGGCGTTCCCCGCCTGCCGATACTGTGAGCCCACCCCGCCTTGCCACGGATGACCTGCGGGGAAGTCCTGCAGAACGGCGCACTCGGCGACCGTCAAGCGCCGTCGACCCGTCGTTAGATACAGCAGGTCGCTCGCCCGCTGCATTTTCGCGGGGTTAGCGCCCGGCCCGCTGCCCTTTTGCTCGCCCACTGACAGCACGGTCGGCGACGGGCGGCTCACCCAGGGGTGTCCACCCATCGACTGGTGATAGGTCGCCCCGATCGTGGGGCAGGGTGCATCCGATAGGTCGCGAACGCGGCGCGCGGCATTGTGAGCCGCCCCCTCTGGATGGGTCGCGAAGCAGTACACATCGAGCGCAAGCGCCTCACGCATTGACACCCATGGCCGCGCGCGTCCCGGCCCGTGCGTCGGCACGGGCTGCTCCAGCGGGGCAGGGCCTGCCCACAGGATGACCCGCCGCCGGTGCTGCGGCACGCCGTAGTCTGCGGCGTCAAGCACCCACCATCCAACGTGCGCGAACCGCCGGCGTAGGTCCGGCAGAATGACCCGCTCAAAGTAGCAGCCGGGGCAGTCCGCCGGCTGCGTGCCGCCGAATAGCCCGCCCTGCCCGCCCGCCGCGGTGCAATCTCCGCGGTGCGTGAGCAGCCCGCGCACGTTCTCGGCGAGAAACCACGCCGGGCGGAACCGATCCAGCGCGTCCACCGTCCAGGGCCAGCCGTTGCGGTCATCGTGCGCGCCCCGCCGATGGCCGACGGCGCTCCACGCCTGACACGGGAAGCTGGACCACAGCGCATCCACCCGCTCGCCAGCGACCGCAGCGATAGCGTCAAGGTCGCGCACATCACCCTCAACGACCGGCCCAAGGCCAGCCGCGCGCAGCGTCGCGCATGCGTCCCGGTCCCATTCCACCAACGCCGCGTGCTGAAGGCCCGCCGCATGCAGACCGAGCGCGGCACCACCCGCGCCCGCGAACAGCTCAATGCACCTCATCATCCCCCCACAGCCCGACTTGACCGGGCAGCGCCACAGCCGGCGCCGGCCCTTGCGCCAGCACCGCCTCCGCCCGCACCATGCGGACGGCCACCGGTGCCGGCTCGATGTGCTCCCACAGCGGGAGCTGTGCCCGCTCATCCTCCACCAGCACTTCCCATCCGCGCGCCCTCCAGCGCGCCGCCATGGCCTCGGCGATGGCCCGGCGCTGCCGCCCGTAGTCGGCCCACGCGCCACCCGGCGGGCGAGCGTGAACCCTCCACTCGGCGGGCTCGGCGTGCCGCGGGTCCGGCGTCGGCTCGGCGTCGCCGTCCCCGTCATACCAGGCACCGGGCCGCTTCACCGGGCTTCAGCCTGTGAGGCCAGCCACGCCAATGCCTTGCCCCGTTGATCTGGCGGCATCACCGACAGACGCGGGCGACCTGTGGCCGTGATGCGCGCGTTGGCATCTTCGTAGGACAGGCCAAGCTCCTTCAGCCGCATGAAAACGCCGTTCTTCGCATCATCCCACGATGGGTGATGCGCCGCTTGGCGCTGCTCCCGCTCGGCGGGGTGCTCATCCCGTCCACGCCGCGGCGCTGCGCGCTCGGCTTCGCCATCGTCATCGTCGCGTTCCTCTGCCCCAAGCCCGCACAGAGCGGACAGGGTATACCGCCGGCCATACGTGATGGTCGACCCAAGCGCCTGAACCGCGGTTAGCGCCTTGTTCTCGGGGATTGGGAGCGCCAACGATGTGCGCATCCATTCGCCGCTGGTGTGTGAGAGCTGCGTGGTGACGACTACCCGCGCGCCATCAGAGCTGGCGCCTTGCGTCACGGCGATGCCGACCGCCGCCAGCGGTTCCCGCACCGCCTCCAGGATGGCCTCCAGCGTTGCGTATCGGCTGCGCAGGTGCGTGTTCCCGCGGTCCTTGCGCGCGTCCCGAAGGCCCGGCGCCGCTGCGGCGAGCGCGCCCGCAAGCGCGCCGATGGTGTTGCTCTGCTCGATCATCTCTCCCCCCTCGCCCTCAGAAGGGCATGCTGTGTACCGGAAGCGCCGACCACCACGCCGACACCACCACCGGGCGCCATCCGCCCGGCCACCATCGCCCGACACCACGCGCCCGCCGGATGCGGCGAACGCGACGCCGGGCCACCATCAGCGCATCGGCGCGCGTGGTCGGGGCCACGTAGGGCACCGTCCCGCAAGCGCCGAAGCAAAACGCGGCGTCGCACAGGCACATCATCGGCGCCACCCATCGGTGGCCGCCGTGCCGCCGTCAACCCATCGCGCCCACTCCCACGCATGAGCGCCCGAGCGCGGGCGCGGCGTCGCCGCCATCACCACCTCCACCGGGCGAGCTGGCGCCCGCTCGGCAAAGCGGCGCGCGATGGTCTGCGCCAGCGCGCGGATGCGTTGTGCCTCATCCATGTGCACCTCCGCACCCGGTGTAACACACCGCGGCGCGACGCGCTACACCGTTTAGCGATTTTCCGTCGGTGGGCGGTCGCCGCTGATGATGCGGGCCGCAACGGCGGCGTGAGCCGGGCTCGGCGGCGGAACCCAGCGCGGGCGCTCCTCCACGGTCGCCGGGGATGGCGGCGGTGGCCGCGGCGGCTCGGGGTCAATGCCGAGCGCGCGGCGCAGCCATGGCACCTCGGCGCTGGCCCATGTGATGAGCGCCGCTTCGTCCAGCGTGCCGTCCTTGCGACGCTGCATCGCCACCTCAGTCAGCCGCATGAGATGGTTGGCGTGCTTCAGGTCGACGGCCACGGTGTCGGTGCCGAGGCTGAACTGGACCATCCGTTGGCACAGCTCTGTCAGGATGAGATCAACGCGGTCCATGCGGCCTCCTAAAATGGGATGACTTCGTCGGGTCTTGGCGTCCAATCAGTGTTCCGGGCCAACCACAGGCGCGCCTCTGCATCTTCGCGCTCCTTGCGCTTCGCGTCTGCGGCCTTGCGCGCCGCTATCGCGGCATCTGCCGGGTGCATCACTTGCACATGCGGCGCGTCGCTCACCTTGATGTCGTGCTCATGCGCGGCTTCCAGACCGCGCCAGCTTCGCCGCTCGGCGTACTCGGGATGTGCGAGAAGCGCGCTTAGGTCGCGGGTGCGGTCGACGTTGGATTTTCCATCCTCGCCGCGGTGCCAAGCAGCCTCGGGGCTCCGCAGCATCCATGTCCACCCGTCGATGACCTCCTGCGGGCTCTGCCGCTTCAGCGCCCGCCGAACCTGCGGGAGCCAAGTCTCGGGCTTCAGGGGGCGCCCGCCGCGGTGGCGCTCCAGCCGCATCGCGTCCAGCGTCGCTAACAAGCTCTCGGCGGCCTCAACCTCTCGGGTGGCCTTGCTGGGCTTGACCGGCTTCCCCTCACCGCCCAGCAGAGGGAGCTGGCCCGCGCCAGCGGGCGAGGGCGCGACCGCGCCCGGTGTGTTCTTATCTGGCGGGTTCAGTGATGGGTTCTCTGGCGGGTTCACTGGGGGGTTTGGGTGCACCACAGACACCGGGGGGTGTCTATTAGACACCGGGGGGTGCACCACGTGCACCGGGGGGTGCACCACAGACACCGGGGGTGTCTCACGTGCACCGGGGGTGTCTATTAGACACCCCCCCTCCACAACGTCGGCAGGCGCGTCGTCGTCAGCGGCGGCCTCGGCGCAAGCCGGCAGGCTGGCCAAATGCAGCACGTAGGTCGGCGTCACGCGCGACGGCACGTGGTGCACGGTCAGCACCTGCGCAGCCTCCAACGAGCGGAGGGCGCGCTGGACTGCGCGCTCGCGCCAGCCGGAGCGGCGGCACAGCGAGCGGAGGGCGGGCCAGCATCGGCCCGAGTCGTCAGCAAAGCTCCACAGCGCGAGAGCTACGGCAAGCTCAACGCCGTCGAGCCCGCTGTCCATGATGGTGCGGGCGTCGGTTTGGCGCATGGGTCACCGGCGCGCAGATGGGCCGCAGCCCTCAAAGGCGCGACGCACGCGGCTTTCAGTCCAGCCCCAGCGGGCGGCGCAGGTGCCGCGACCGAGAAGGGCGCGCTCGATGTCGTCAAGCTGCTCGCGGAAGTCAAGGTCAATGCGGACAGCGGTGGGCGGCCAAGGCTTCGTTAGCGCCTCAGTGATGGCCAGCCAGTCGGCGTGAGAGACAGGCAAGGCGACCCGCTCATCCGGGTAAATCTTTCGTTTCATGGTGGTATCCCTGTCATGGGGTGGCCAGCTGCCCACTCCCGACCGCCCGCCGCTATCCGGTGGCCAAACCGGGGCGACGGGCGGGTGCGCTGGCGAGGCGCGGTGACAGGGAGCAGCCGTGGGCTCTACATCGCCCGCCGAGACTGTAACACAACAACCGGACGCGGTGGCAAAAAAAACGACGCCCCGAGACCACCCCGAGGCGCCGCAGCCGTCGTCACGGTGCGCCACCTTCATAGCACCGCGGCGCGGGCGGCGACAGCCACAGCGAGGTCATCGGCCCAGCTCTCCCACACCGCCGCGCGGGCCTGCGCCGGGAGCCGGGCCAGCTCGGGGTGCTCGGCGCGGCGCTGGATGATGGCGCGCTCGGCGAGCCACAGAAGGTCCTCACGCGGCACGCGGCGGCGAAGCGGGGCGAGCCGGCGGGCGGCGAGAAGGGCGAGCATGTCAGCGGTCACGATGGGCCTCCAAAATCTTGCGCCACGATGTAGCGCGTTGCGGTGTGCTCTGTTACGGTAACGGAGCGCCACGGAGGGCGCCACCATGCCAGACGATCGCTCCCGCTCCACCGTTGCCGTGCTCATGCTCACCAGCGCATCAAGCGCGGCCCACATCCATGACCTGCTCCTTGACCTGCTGCTGATGGCGGATGATCAGCGCGCAGCCTTCGCCCTCATCGTGGAGGCGGTGCAGGTGTGCCGCCGCGCCGAGGATGCCGCGCTCGCCCTGCAGGGTGACGGCTACCCGTGGGGCTACGCCGAGCCCGACGGCGCGGCGCAGTATGTCGCGCTTGAGATTTTGCGCCGCCATCCCGTGTCGTGGCGCGTGGTCGGCGCCATCCTCGCCGGCTCGCAGACGGAGCGCGTGACCCGCGCCGCGCTGGCGAGCGTGGATGGTGAGCTGTGACACAGAGCCGCCAGCAGCTTGACCTCGAAGCCATCGCCGCCGTGGCAGCCACAGGTCGCGCGCCGACCGCGCGGCTGTTGACAGAGGTGGATGAGATGCCGGCGTCATCCCGCTGGCGCGTCCGCGTGCACCGGCTGCGGGTGGCCGGGCTCATCGAGACAGCGCCGCTTGGGACGGAGCGCGCCATCTGGCCCGCGAACTTGCCCGCGGTGCGCGCGCTCATCGGCGCCGAGGCGGTGGCCGCTTGGGTCGCGTGCCGCGATGTGCTGCCGCCCACAGATGGATGGGTGGAAGTCGAGGATGAGATGCTGCGCGTTGTCGATGGCATCGCGCTGGCCCGTGAGATGGGCGCCGACGATTGGTGGCTGCGCCGCGGTGGTGTGGCCTACGGACACCAGAGCGGGCGCATGACCCGTTGGGAGGTTGTCAATGCGGAGCGTTGATGTGTTTCGCCTGGTAGTCGACGCTTGCGCTGCGCCGCAGCGGGTGCGCTCCGTGCTTGGCCTCGCCCTGCGAGATGTGGTCGCCGACTATGACAGCGCGCTCACCCGCGCCGAGGATGCAGAGCGGCGCGCGGTGCGGCTGGCCGACGCGGCGGACACGATGCGCGCCATCATCGACGGCGCCCGCGCCCGCGCCGCCGACCTGGAGGTCAAGCTGGAGCAAGCGACCCGCCGCGCCGAGCTTGCCGAGGCTGCGCTGGATGACGCTACCCGTCTGCTCGGCGAGAGGACGGGCGCATGAGGGCGCTGTTCCTGAGTGCGCTACCACCCGACAGCCGACCACGCGCGGCGCCACGGTACGGGGCTGGCGGGCGCATCGTCGGGGCGCGGGCTCACAGCTCGGCGGCATACGCGCGGTGGAAGGCAAGCGCAGCCGCCGAGGCCCGCACCTGTTGGGGCGACAACCCGCCGGCAGAGGGACCGCTGGAGGTGCGCATCTGCGCCGTGCTGCCGCCGCCCAAGGCCGCCCGCCCCATCGCTGGCGCGCCGAGGCGGTGGGCTCCACGAAAACCCGACGTCGACAACGTGGCGAAGGGCGTGCTGGACGCGCTCACGGATGCGGGTGTCTGGGGCGACGATGCCCAGGTGGTGAGCCTAAGTGTGCACCGCTGCTGGGGTGCGGTGGCGCCGCGGGTCCGTGGTGGGGCCGCGACTGCAGAGGTGGCCGGTGTGGTGGTGTACGTGGCGCCCGTTGCGGGCGAGCCGGGGAGGTGGTGATGGATGCTGTGAAGCTATCGAGAGCGATGGAGCGGGTAGAGCTGATGGCAGCCATGCGCCGCGCCGAGAGCACAGAGACAGACGCCGAGGCGGTGGCGTCGATGATGCGCCGCATGGCCCGCGCCGAGCGCGAAGCCGCCAAAGCCCGCGACGGTGAGAGCGCCGCGCGGGAGATGATGCACGCGGCAGAAGCGGCGCTTCGTGATGCGCTCTACCGGCTGGCCCAGCTTGACGGCGCCGGCGCGGCCCGAGACGCCGCCATCGCCGCGGCTGGCCTCGCCACCCTGCGGCAACGTGGCGCCGAAGAGGCGCGCGACGCCGCCGAGCGCGGGCGCGCGGTGCTTGATGCGCAGCTTGAGCGGACAGAGGCAGAGCTGGAGCGCGTGCGCACGGAGGCTGCAAGCCTCGCCGATGCACTGCGCCGCGCCGAGGCCGACCGTGACGCGGCGGTAGCCGGCGAGCGGTCGGCAGACCGGCGCGTGCAAGGTCTATTGCTCCAGGTGGCCGACCTTCAGCGGGCGATCGTCGCGGCCCGGCGCGTGGCGACCGCTGCGCCACAGCCCGAGGCCAGCGCGGCAGAGCTGCGGCTATGGCTGCGCAGCGACCGGGTGGGCCGCCAATGGGCCGCGCTGACAGAGGCGCGGCTAGCCGCCGAGGATTGCGCGCCGTTGCGCGTGGCGCTGCACCGCGTCAATGGGGCGCCGATTGGCGCGAAGCGCGGTGCCGCGGTGGAGACGCTGCGACAGGTGGCCGCGGCTGTGCTCGGGGTGCCCCATGCCGCCGCGTAAGGGCGACCCGCCGCCCGAGGGTGATGCGCCGTCGCTCGCCGAGCAGGTGCACGGATGGTGGGAGATGCTGGCGACCGTCCAGCCCCCGAGCCGCACAGACCTGTCTCTCGCGCTCCACGCCGCCGCGTGGCGGGCCATCGGCGCCGCATTGACCGCAGACCCGGCCAAGGCACCGGCAGCGGCTATGGCGGCTCTGGAGGCGTCAGAGCGGGCCGCGCCGACCGACACCAGCGCCGAGCCTGTGAGCGCGGAAGAGGTGGAGGCGCAGGTGCGGCGAGCGGTGCGGCGCGGGCTGGCGAGCGATGACCCGCGGCGCGTCGGGGAGGCGCTGGCGCTGTGGCGCTCCGAGCGGCGGATGGTCGACCCCGACGGCGCCGGGGAGGCGGACGGCGCCGAGGATGCGGCGCTGGCGGCAGAGCTGCACGCGGCGATGACGCGGGCTGCGGCACAGGCTGCGGCGATGCGCGACGCGGGCGAGGTGGGGCGATGATGCCGCTGTTCGTCGAGCTTTGCGCCGGGACGGCGGCTGTCAGCCTGCGGCTACACCGCGACGGGGCGCGTCCGCCGGTGTCACGGATGGGCGCAAAAACCGGGTACGCCGACACCATCCTACGTGTGCTCGGGCTGGTGCCGGGCGAGCGCGCCGCGGCCTATCTGTGGTGCGAGCCTGACCCCGGTGTGCGGCTGTTGCTGGAGGCGTACCGTGACGCCGACCTTGCACGCGCCGCCGCGGCCATCATCCGTGGGTGGGCCGGCGAGGACCCGCGCGCGCTGTGGGAGCGGCTGCGGGCGGAGGGGCCGCCGCGGTGCCTGGATGGGGGTGTGGAGGCGGGGGAGGTGGCGCGGTGGGCCTTCGTCCAGCGCGTGTCAGGCCGCGGCGCCGCGTGGGGTGCAACGTGCGACCTCAACGGCAACGGCGGATGCGACCCGCGCACGGGGCAACGGTTCCCGTTCAGCCTCATCAAAAACACCATCCCCATCGATGAACACGGCACCCTCCCCGCCCTCATCCACCCCGACGCCCGCGCCGTCGACCCCGGCCCCGCCCTGCCGCCCGGCACGGTGGCCTACCTTGACGGCCCCTACGAAAACACCACGCAGTACGCCAATCTGCTCCCAAGGTCGGAGCAAGTCGCCCTCGCCCGGCGCTGGGCCGCCGCGGGCGCGACGGTCTGCATCAGCGAGGCCGAGGCCATCCCCGAGCTTGTGGTGGATGGGTGGCACGCGGTGCGGATTGACGGGGAGCGCATCGGCACGAAGCGTACCTTCAGCCGACAACAGGCGGAATGGCTCACCCTGTCACGCCCGCCCGCTTGGACGCCGAGCGTGCAAGCCGCGCTGTTTGGCGGTGCCCGATGACCGCCCTCATCGGCGCCGATGGTCGCACCACCGCGGCATGGCTGCGCGCCCTCGCCGCCGAGCCCGCGCGGCTTCACCTGCCCGCGCTGCGCCGGGCCTGCGCCGCCGACCCGCTGCTATGGGCGCGGCTGGTTTACCCCGAGGTCACCCGCGCCGAATACTCCGCGCTACACGCCGAGGTCGGCGGCTGGTTCGCCGCGCTGCCGACACCGGCACAGCGGGCCGGGCAGAGCCCGCGGCGGCGCGTGGTGTGCGGCCCGCGGGGTGGCGCGAAAACGACGCTGTTGCGGGTCGGCTTGCTTCACCGGCTGCTTCACCGGCTGGAGCCCTACGCTGTCGTCATCGGCCCCGAGGCCACACACTGTGACGCCGAGATGGGGACGCTGCGCGGCTTGGCCGACGGCGCCGAGCGCCCGCTGTTGCGGCGGCTCCACGGGGCACGGGAATGGGTCGGCAATCTCGCCGAGGTGCGCATCATCGGCGGCGGTGGCCCGGTGTACCTGTCTGCGCGGCCCATCTCGGGGACCATCCGCGGGCTGAACCGCGACGGCCAGCGGCCCACGCTTATTGTTCTGGATGACGTCGAGAAGCCGGAGCACCTCGACAGCCCGAGCACGCGGGCGCGGATGCGGGCGCGGCTCGCCGACGACATCGGCAACCTCGGGCCGCCCGAGGGTGGGCTGGCGGCCATCTACGGCGCCACTGACCTCGGGGAAGGGTCGCTGCCCTCGCACGCCGAGCAGGAACTGGGTTGGGACCGCTCCACCCTTCCCGCGGTCATCGCGTGGCCCGAGGGCCTGCATGATGGGGTCGACGCGCAGGGGTCGCATTGGGAGGCGTGCCGCCGGCTGTACCTCGACCGCACAGACCCGCAGCGGCGGGCGACGGCGCGGGCGTACTTTGAGGCGCACCGCGCCGAGATGACGCGCGGCGGGCGCGTGCTGCATCCGGTGTACCAGCCGCTGTGGTCGCTGGTGGAGCGGCTATGGGATGGTGGCCGGGTCGGCTTTTTTCGCGACTATCAACAGCGCCCGCTCGCCGGGGATGCGCAGGTTTTCGCGCTGGCGCACATCCGCCGCGCCCGCGTGCTGGAGGATGAGGCCGGGCTTCCGGTCGCGCTGCGGCTCCACGATGGGCTGGATGTGTCGCTGGGTGACTGCGATGTGGCCGCGTGGCTGGACCCGCGGAATAGTCATGCAGTCGACCGCAACGATTTTACCGGGCTCGCCGTGGTAGCTGTGCATAGGCGCACGGGGCTGGCGGTGGTGTGCGAGCATGTCGCGGTACGGGAGGCGCCGGCACAGAGCGTCGCGCGGCTGTGGGCGATGTGGGAACGGTGGCGCAGGTGGGCGCCCAAGGTCGGCGCCGAGGCGAACCAGGGCGGCGGTCTGCTGGCCGATGAATGGGCTCGGCTGCAGCGCGCCGCCGACAAGGCCCGCCGGCCATCAGCGCCGCCGCTGGCGCTCGCCCACACCACCGGCGCGAAGGCCCCGCGCTTGGCGTCGCTTGGGCTGCCGCTGGAGACGGGCCAGCTCCAGCTCGCCGACGTTGACGCGGGCGTGCTGCCTGGTGAGGTGTCGCGCCTCACGCTGGCGGCGCAGCTCGCCGGCTTTCCGCGGGCATCGGTGCACGATGACGGGTTGGATGCGGTGGAGCGTGCCTACACGCTGGCGCGGGACACGGCAGAGGCGGGCGTGACGCTTGATGTGTTGCGCGGGCTGGAGGGCCTTTCCGGCTTGCGGTGAAAAAAGATGCGGGAATATGTAGCGCGCCGCGTGCGCGGGTGTTACAGTCATGGGGCCAGCGGGGAGCGCAACCAGCCCCGCGCGAACGGAGCCGACCATGAACGCCATCTTCACCAGCAGCGCCGCATCCATCATCACCGCCGAGATGGGCTGGTCCTACCGTCGCCAGGTCGGCGCTATTGTCCGCATGGCTGAGGAGATGGCCGCAAACATCACCGGCGCCGAGATTTGGCATGCTGACGGCCTCCGCGTTCAGATCGACATCTGCCGCCAGATGGTCCGCACCGTTGACCCGTCCGACTACGCCGCCGAAGATGCGCACCTCATCGAGATTGACCGCGCCATCTCCACAGATTGGCAGGCCCTGGTGGACATCGCTACCGCCCGCGCTGCCGTCATCGACGCCGAGAACGTGGCCCACTGAGGCACCCGGCAACGGGGCCGCCGCAAGGCCCCGGCACCGCCGCGCACACCGCGCGCCGGCCCGCCCGCTGCCGATGCGGGGCGCCTCTGGGGATGGGGCAGGGGAGAGGGGATGAGTATGCGACGCAGACTGGTGGAAGTCATCAAGCGCGCTGGTGAATGGCGACCGCTTGACCTGGACGCAGCACGAGAGGTCATCGGTGTTTGCAGCCGCAAGGGCGCAAGCCGGGCCACATCGGCGGTGCTCGGCTTGCAAGTGTGCCAACCGCAACCGCATGGCTTGCTCATTGATGCCGTGACATTCCGCGATGAATGCGAGCCGCACCAGGTGCTCATCGCGCGGCTCTACGCATACATGCATGGCGGTGGCGCGGTGCAGCATTGGGCCGTGTTTCCAACCGCGACGGATGAAGCCGACGTTCTCGCATCCGCGCGCCATCGTGATGCGAGCGCGTTTCTCCAGCGCCCATCTGCGGCGCAGACAGCACAACCCGACCACGCGCCACACGATGCGTTGGTGGGGCGTGTCGCTGACCTTTCAGACGCCGAGCTGATGCGGCTGTATTCCGCCGTCGCGGCAATCCGCAGCCAACGCATCGCCGCGTTGGAAGCTGCAATCCACACACTCAGGGAGGGGTGAGCCATGCCTTGCTATGACGTCGCCGACTATGACGGCCCAAGCCGCGCTGATGAATGGCGCATGCGGCGCCGTGAGGCCCTCGCATGCCCGCGGGAGGACGGCGCACCCTGCGGGGAATGCGCCCGCTGTGAGGGCGAGGATGACGCCGAGGGAGGTGAGGAATGAGCCCCACCGACAAGGCCGCCCGCGGCCTCGCCCTCGGCATCGCGCTGGCGGTCATCGGCGCCGCTGATGCCGCCAACCGCGCATGGCGCGCGCATCTCGATGCGCTGACAGCCGCGGACATGGCCGCCGCGGACCTTGCGTGGGAGCGCAGCGGCGCCCGCCAAGCCGCAGAGGCCATGGTGGTGTATCAGATGGCGCTGGAGGGTCGCTGTGCTCCATCGGTGCCACAGGCCGCGGCGGTGCCCTGCCGCGAAGGTGGGCCCATCGCCGGGGTGCCGCGCTGGGACGATGGCGCGGTCTGGACGGTGGCGCCATGACCGATTGCATCGTAGCGCTATCGTTGTCCGGAGGCAAAGATAGCGCCGCTGCAGCCCTGTTTTTGCGCGAGCAGGGCATCGAGCATACCCGCGTCTGGATGGATACCGGATGGGAGCATCCCGATCTATACGCCCATGTCGACTATCTGGAGGCAGAGCTGGGGCCAATCGTCCGGCTCTCGCCACGGATGCCCGTACTGCCCCCCGAAGTGCTCCCGCGCGTGGAGGACATCGAGGCGCTGGTGGGCCGGTCGCCGTCCGGCTTCGTGCGGTGGGCTGTCTACAAGGGCATGTTTCCGTCTCGCATGAGGCGGTATTGCACACAAGAACTGAAGGTGCGCCCCTTCCTCCGCTGGGTCGACGATCTCGACGATGATGTGCTAAACGTGGTCGGCATCCGAGCCGCTGAAAGTGCTGCGCGCGCAAACCTGCCCGAACGCGAACCGATGCTGGGCGCGGAGCACGTCGAAGTCTGGCGGCCCCTTATCCGTTGGACCGAGGCCGACGTGATCGCCATTCACCAGCGCCACGGTCTGCGACCGTGCCCGCTGTACCTGCGTGGGGCGCACCGCGTTGGGTGCTGGCCGTGCATCATGGCGAATAAGGGGGAACTTGCCTTGCTCGCCAAGGATGATCGCCGCGTGCAAGCAATCCGGCTACTGGAGGCGCTGGTGGGCGACATGGCGGCCCTCCGACCGACACGCGGCCATGGTCGCCCGGGTCTGTTCCAGTCGTCTGCCCCGGTGCAGACGCCGGACGGACCAAAATGGCCGTGTCTCCCGATTGACGACGTACTGACATGGGCACGCACCGAGCGCGGCGGTAGGCAGATGCGGCTCGGCGAATGGGGCCACGAGGACGGCTGTGTTAGGTGGGGGATGTGCGACACGGAGCAGCCATGACCGCCGCCTCTCACGCCGCCGCCCGCGCTGCCGAGCGCTGACTGCGTAGCCTACCCGCGCCCGCCATCGGTGGGCCGACGCGCGATGCTCCCGCCGTCGCCGTCGGGCCACCCGGTGCTGCCGTCGGCCTGCGCGATGCGCCGCTCCAGCGCTCGCACGGCCTTGTCAAGCGATGCGAGCGCCTTGGCCGTCTGCGCCGCCTCTGTGCGCTGGCCCTCAATGATGAGGTCAATCTGCTTCAGATGGCGGTCCACCGCCGACCCGGCGAGCGGGAGCGCGTGCATTACCACCAGCCGGTAGAGCGCGGCGCCGACGATGAGCAGGCAGATTACCGCGGCACCGGGGCCAACGAGGTACGGCAGGATGATGGTGGGGTCCACTTGTGCGAGCATCGGCGCTCCGTCGGCGAGGGTCAGCCCGACGGTATCACGCCGCGGCGATGGCGACGGCGACGGTGACAGCGACGGCGACGGCGACGACAGCCCAAACGCCGCATAGGTGCCGATGTATCGGCGTCATTGGGCCAGCAGATAAAGCGTGCCCGACACTTCGCGCGCCGTCCAATCCCACGATTGCGGCACCCACAGCGCCCGCCGCGCGACCGCGACGCCGCCGGTGGATGCCGGGCCGGGGATGCTGCGGCTGGTGACGCCTACCAGGTCGCCGGCGCACCATCCCATCGCCTCGCCCCGCAGCGTCACCTCGATTGCCTCACACCGCCGCCGCGCCCATGGGGCGAGCCGCAGCCCGAGCGCATCGAGATGGGCCTGGTAGGCTGGCGCCGCCGCGAAGCGGGCGCGGTCGTTGACCGGCAGAATGGCGCCACCGCCGGGCCACCCAGCGTCCAGCCCTTGCTCGGTCGCGGGCCAGCTCTGCGGTGTGGTGTCAGGCCACAGCGGGCTCCCGTAGTCAAAGAGGGGACCGTCGCCACTGATGACGCCGCTTGACAACACCAGCGGGACAGTGACGGCCAGATGCTCGGGGATGGTGTCGGGCGCGCGCGTGGTGTGAGCGCCGACCGTCACCAGCACTTCATCCGTGACCTCGCCAGCATACAGCGCAGACCACGCCGCACCCCATGGGTCGATGGCAGCGC
>Ga0315907_10004460_pt1 | contig 15739 bp, 10 predicted proteins | sample LakEriMetagenome_3_FD_203525 | JGI IMG/M metagenome (GOLD analysis project Ga0315907, IMG submission 203525) | Freshwater fungal communities from buoy surface, Lake Erie, Ohio, United States - Buoy 12 MA123 | ecosystem: Environmental > Aquatic > Freshwater > Lake > Lake biofilm | place: USA... | reverse complement strand
CATGGCTGTTGGCCGGTTTGCTGATCGGTGTCTTGGCTTACTTCGGCTATCTGCAATACCAACGGCTGAGTGCTCCGCAGCCGGGTGATGTGCCCGTTCCGCAGGCCGGAAAAAGCACGGATGAAGAAGCCGAGCCCGGCGTCGAGCCGCCGGCCAGCGGCACGGACGATGGCGTACTCGATACCGACTACAGCTTCTACGATGTCCTGCCGACACAGGAAACCGTCGATGTGCCCGCGGCCGAAGCGCCGGATCCGACGGCGCCTGCGGCAGACGGCATCGTGGCGAATCCGGAGGATGCGGCAAGCAAACCGCCGGCTGAAGCGGCAAAAACCGCCGAGGAGGCGCGCTATCTGCTTCAGGCGGGCGCATTCGAGCGCAGTGCCGATGCCGATGACCTGAAGGCGCGCATTGCCATGGCCGGCGAAAGCGCGCGGGTGGAAACTGCGGAGGTCAACGGCAAAACAATGTACCGCGTCCGGCTCGGGCCCTATCCGAACGCAAAAGCGGCGGAAGCGGCCAAGGCCAATCTGGCCGGCATCGGCATCGCAGCCGCCAGCATCAAAATCAAGTAAATCCGGATCAGCCGCCGCGCTTGAGGCGGATCAGCGCCGAGGTGTCCTCTTCACCGAAACCGGCATCGACCAGTTTCGCGTAATCATCCAGACTCCGCTCGACCACGCTGTACTGACGGCCGAGCGCCTCGGCCATGGCCTGCACGATGCGAAGATCTTTCAACAGCAGCGCCGATTTGAATCCGGGGGTATAGTTACCGGCCATCATGGTGGCACCGCGCTTATCCAGGAACCAATTGCCGGCGGCACCTGCAGCAAGCGTCGGCACCAGCGATTCCGAATCCAGGCCGAGGGCCTCGCCGAAAGCCAATCCCTCGCAGACCGCCTGCGCGATGCCGGCCACCAGCACCTGATTGACGGCTTTGGTGGCCTGTCCGGCACCGGTCGGCCCCATGTGGGTTATGCGCAGCGCATAGGCCGACAGCAGCTCCTGGGCGCGTGCCAACACGTCGGCTTCACCGCCGACCATCACCGACAGCTTGCCGTTACGCGCACCTTCGACACCCCCGGACACCGGCGCATCCAGAAAAGCGATGCCGGATTCAGCCAGCAGCGCAGCGGCAGCCAACGCGGTTTCGCGGGCGATGGTAGAGTGGTCGATGACCAAGGTACCGGCGGCAAGAACACCGGCAAGATCCCGGCAGCATTGCATCACATCGGCATCCATTGACACGCATAACACCACCGCATCGCATCCGGCGAAATCGGAGGGCGTCATCGCGGCCGTGACGCCGAGTTGTGCCGCCAAGGCTTCGGCCTTCGCCGGCGTGCGATTGCCAACCGCAGCCAGCATGTCCTTGGCGTACAGATGGCCGGCCATCGGCGCACCCATGGCGCCGAGTCCGATGAAGCCGACGCGGTGAATCGCATTCATATCAAGCTCCGTGCAGGGTTTCTTCAAGATAGGTGTAGCCGGTCAGGCCGCTTTCCAGTGCCTCCAGCGCCGCGGCAGAAGCGGCGTCATCGAGGCTGGCATGCTCGACCAGATGGCGGTAGCGCGCACGAAGTTCGTCCACGCGGTAGCCGACATAATCAAGCATCACGTCGGTGGTATCACCTTTGCGCTGGCGCTCGATGCGGTAACCGCCGAGCGCATCCAGACTGACGTTGGCGGTATCGGTATCGCCGAACAGATTATGGATGTCGCCAAGGGTTTCCTGGTAAGCGCCGACCATGAACACGCCCAGACGGTAACTTTCGCCCTGCTTCAGCGCATGCAGCGGCAGCGAATGGCCGAGCGTCTGCGACTGCACATAGGTATCGACCCGTCCATCCGAATCGCAGGTCAGGTCGGCGATGACGCCATGCCGCTCCGGGCGTTCGTCGAGACGTGCGATCGGCATGATCGGGAACACCTGGTCGATTGCCCAGACATCGGGAATGGATTCGAACACGGAAAAATTGACGAAGTATTTATCGACCAGCCGCTCGTCGAGCTCGTCGAGCACCTCGCGGTGACTTTTGTCATCCGGATTCAGCTGCCTGCGCACGGCATGTGCGATGGCATAGAACAGGTCATCGAGCAGGGCGCGGTCGTCGAGACCGAGCTGGCCATGCGCGAACAGGGCCTGTCCTTCGGCAAGATAATGCTGGGCTTCGAGATAGACCTCGAGTGCAGTGCGGCTGTCGATGCTGCGCACCAGATCGCGCAGATGCTTGATGACCAGCGGCTCGCCGGTGCGCGCATCCGGCACATCACCGTCCGGCGCCTGCTCCACTTCGGAAACGTTGACCACCATCATCGCGTGGTGGGCGGTCATCGCGCGGCCCGCTTCGGTGATCATCCGCGGTTCCGGAATGCCGTGTTCTGCGCAGGCTTCCTGCAGAGGCTGGATGAGCGTCTGTGCGAACTGCTCGAGACGGTAATTGATCGAACAGGCACCGCGTGAGCGCGTACCCTCATAATCGACGCCCAGGCCACCGCCGGAATCCATGAAGCGGATCATACAGCCGGCTTTGCTCAGCTCGACGAAATAACGCACGGCTTCGCGCATGCCGGCGGCGATGTCGCGCAGATTGGAAATCTGCGAGCCCATGTGGAAATGCAGGAGCTGCAGGCACTCAAGCTGGCCGGCGGCACGCAGGCGCGCGACCAGATCCAGCACCTGCCGGGGTGACAGGCCGAATTTGGCTTTATCGCCGCCGGAGTTCTGCCACTTGCCGGCACCGAGCGTGGACAGGCGCAGACGCACGCCGATGCCCGGCATGACGCCGAGCTTGGCCGCTTCCTGCAGGATCATGTCGAGCTCCGAGGGCTTCTCAACCACGATGGTGGTGTCGAAACCGAGCTGCTTGCCGAGCAGGGCCAGATGGATGAACTCGCGGTCCTTGTAGCCGTTGCAGACGATGACGCTGCCGGGCTTGGCCAGGCCGAGTACCGCCATCAACTCCGGTTTGGAGCCGGCCTCCAGACCGAACTGTTCGTTGCCCGCGGAGGCCAGCACGCCGGCCACGCCGAAATGCTGATTGACCTTGATTGGGTATACCGCGGTGTAACCGCCTTTGTAGCCGAGATGGCCCATGCCGGCATTGAACGCGCGCTGCATGGCCTGCAACCGGTGCGGCAGGATATCGGCGAAGCGCAGCAGCAGCGGCAGCTTGACGCCATCGGCGCAGGCGCGCTCGATCAACTCGGGTATCGGCAGACGCGGACCTTCGGGACCGAGCGGCTGCGCGCATACGCGGCCGCGATTGTCGACATCGAAATAGCCTTCCGACCAGAACGGCAGGGAATACAGCTGTTTGGCATCGTCGACCGACCAGGCGTTCATGGGCAGGAATCCTCGTTTGGGACGCGTATTGTACCCCCCGGGGCCGGTTATCGGATACAATGCGCCTCACTTTTTACCGCCTTCAGGACGCATCCGCCATGGCAGAATCCACCTGGTTTTACGAGAACTTCGAGCACACCGGATCGGCCATCGGTTTCCGTATCACACGCAAGCTGGATGAGGTGCAGTCACCGTTCCAGAAGATCGAGATTTTCGAAACCACCGATTTCGGCAACCTGATGGTGATCGACGGCGCGATGATGGTCAGCACGCGCGAGAACTTCTTCTATCACGAGATGATGTCGCACGCCCCGATCTACACCCATGCGGCACCGAAAAACATCGTCATCATCGGCGGCGGCGACTGTGGCACCCTGCGCGAATGCCTCAAGCATGCCGAGGTCGAAAGCGTCGTCCAGTGCGACATCGATGAGCAGGTCACCCGCATGGCCGAGAAATACTTCCCGGAGCTGTGCGAGAGCAATACCGACCCGCGCGCCACCGTGATGTTCGACGACGGCATCGCGTACATGCTGAACGCCGCACCCGGCAGCATCGACATCATCATCGTCGATTCGACCGACCCGGTCGGCCCGGCCGAAGGCCTGTTCAACCGTGCTTTCTATGAAAACTGCTTCAAGGCGCTGCGTCCCGATGGCCTGCTGGTGCAGCAGAGCGAATCGCCGCTGGCACTGATGGACCTGATCCGGGACATGATCGGTGCGATGTCCGATGCCGGCTTCCGCGGTTTCCGTACCCTGCCCTTTCCGCAGCCCTGCTACCCAACCGGCTGGTGGAGCTGCACCATCGCCGCCAAGAACGGCCGCGACCTGGCCGCTTTCCGCAGCGATGACGCGGCCGCAAAGACCTTCACTACCGAGTACTACAATGCCGGCGTCCATTACGGCGCACTGCTGCAACCGGAATTCCTCCGGCGCGCCCTGAAACAAAGCTGAATAAAAAAGCCCCGTATGCCAGGGGAAGCATACGGGGCCAGGGTTTAAAGAAGGTGGCCGGGGAAAGCCAATCTCCTTCGGATGTCCCAGGGGAGAGACAACCAACAAGCCTTGCGCTTGTTAGGTGTATTTAATCACAAAAATGGTTAATGCCCAGTCAATCAGGGTCCGGAACTGTGAACTATTTGTGAACTTTTCCGGCACCGGTTAATGCGACTGATTCCAGTTGGCCCCGGTACCGGCCTCGACCAACAGCGGCACCTTCAGCACGGCCGCCGCCTCCATACGCGCCTTGACCTCGACCAGCATCTGCGGTACGAAATCGGCATCGGCTTCGAACACCAGCTCATCGTGGACCTGCATCAGCATCAGCGCCTGCCGGCGGTGACCGTTAATCCAGCCGGCGACATCGATCATCGCCCGCTTGATGATGTCGGCGGCGGTACCCTGCATCGGGGCATTGATGGCGGCACGCTCGGCACCAGAACGCTGGGCGGCGTTGCGCCCGTTGATTTCATTCAGGTAAAGCCGGCGACCGAAAACCGTCTCGACATAGCCATCGGCCTTGGCCTTGGCACGGGTGTCGTCCATGTAGATCCGCACGCCCGGATAGCGGCTGAAATACAGGCTGATGTAATCGGCAGCTTCATTGCGGCCAATGCCAAGCTGGCGCGCCAGACCGAAGGCGCTCATGCCGTACATCAGCCCGAAGTTGATGGCTTTCGCGGCGCGGCGCTGATCGGTGCTGACTTCCGCCAACGGCACGCTGAATACCTCCGCGGCCGTGGCCCGATGCACGTCCTGGCCGGAGCCGAAGGCCGCAAGCAATCCCGCGTCATCAGACAGATGCGCCATGATGCGCAGCTCGATCTGGGAGTAGTCGAACGACAGAATCCGGCGGCCCGGTGGCGCGATGAAGGCCTCGCGGATCTTGCGGCCGTCTTCGGTGCGGATCGGGATGTTCTGCAGATTCGGATCACTGGAGCTCAGCCGGCCGGTGGCGGCGCCGGCCATGTGGTAGCTGGTATGTACGCGGCCCGTCCGGGGATTGACCATCTGCGGCAGTTTGTCGGTGTAGGTGCTGCGCAACTTGGCCATGCCGCGGTAGTCGAGGATCAGACGCGGCAGTTCGTGCTCGTCGGCAATGGCTTCCAGCGCTTCCTCGTTGGTGGATGGCGCACCGGTCGGGGTTTTCAGTTTGGCCTCGAGGCCGAGTTCATCGAACAGCAGCGCTCCGAGCTGTTTGGGCGAGTCCAGATTGAAATGCCGCCCGGCGATTTCATAGGCCGCATTCTGCACCTGCAACATGCGTGCCGACAGGTCGGTGCTCTGGCGCCGCAGCAACGCAGTGTCAACCAGCACGCCGTTCTCCTCGATGTCGCACAGGATCTGCTGCAGCGGGATTTCCATGTTGCGGTACAGCGCTTCGAGCGTCGGCGTCTGTTGTAACTGCGCCGCGAAATGCTGTTGCAGACGCAAAGTGATGTCGGCGTCTTCGGCGGCATAGCGGGTGGCATCATCAATGGCGACCTGCGAAAACGGAATCTGCTTGGCGCCTTTGCCGGCAACATCGCTGTAGGCGATGGTCTGGTAACCCAGATAATTCAGCGCCATCGAATCCATGTCATGCCGTGCGCGGCCGGCATTGAGTACGAATGACGCCAAAAGGGTATCTTCGCGCAGACCCTGCACGGCGATACCGCAGCGGTTCAGTACATGCAGGTCGTATTTTCCGTTCTGCGCACACTTGCCCTTGCCGGCATCGGTCAGCAGCGGCGTCAGGCGTTGCAGCGCGTCGGCCATCGGCAGCTGCGACGGTGCACCGGGATAATCATGTGCCAAGGGAATGTACCAGGCCGCCCCGGGCTCAACCGCAAAACTCAGGCCGACCAGATTGGCCTGCATCGGATCGAGTGAATCGGTTTCGGTATCGAAACAGACCAGCTCGGCGGCATTCAGCGTAGCCAGCATAGCGTCGAACGCCGCCCAGTCCAGCACGGCGGTATATTCGCCAGGCTTTGCTTCAGGCAACAGAACGGGCGGTGCGTCGGATTCTGTAGAGCTGGCAGCTTTCTGTGCTGAAGACGGCGAGGCGGCAGCGCTCTGGAGCTCTTTCAGCGCCTGCTTGAAACCGAAGCGCGAATATAGCGCGGACAAATCGTCCTGATGCGGCGGCAACTGCAGCAGTTGGGTGTAATCCTGTTCCAGCGGAACATCGGTTTTGATGGTCACCAGGGTGCGGTTCAACGGCAGGATCGGCAGTGCCGTACGCAGGTTCTCGCCGATCTTGCCGGTGAATTTTTCGGCATTGGCGATGACCTTCTCCAGCGTGCCGTATTCAGCCAGCCACTTCGCGGCGGTTTTAGGTCCGCATTTTTCGACGCCTTTGACGTTATCGACGGCATCGCCCATCAGTGCCAGAAAGTCGATGATCTGGTCGGGGCGCACACCGAATTTCTCCGGCACGCGTTTTTCATCGGTCACGCTGCCGGTCATGGTATTGGTCAGGGTGATGTGCGGTCCGACCAGCTGCGCGAAATCCTTGTCACCGGTGGAAATCACCACGTCCACACCGTCCTTTGCCGCCTGCAGGGCATAGGTGCCGATGACATCGTCGGCCTCGACGCCCGACACGCGGATCACCGGCAGGCCGAGGGCCTGCACGATGGCGATCATCGGTTCAACCTGTGCGCGCAGATCATCGGGCATGGCGGCGCGGTTGGCTTTGTAATCGGGATACAGTGCATCGCGAAAGGTCGGGCCGGGCGCATCCAGCACGAAGGCGATGTATTCGGCATTTTCCTTCAGGCTGCTTTTAAGCATGTTGACGATGCCGAACAGTGCGCCGGTCGGTGTGCCATCGCTGGCGGTCAAGGGCGGCAGCGCATGGAAGGCGCGGTACAGATAGGACGAGCCGTCGATGAGGACGAGTTTGGGCATGACCGGAATCCTTCGTGATTCCGGTTATTATGCCACTTGAATGCCGGTTTCCTTGCAGGGAGCCGAATCAGGCCGCCTGCAGTTTCGCATAGGCCAGCACCAGCCACTTGCTGCCGGCTGCGCTGAAGTTCACCTGCACGCGCGCATGTGCGCCCGAGCCTTCGAACTGCATGATCACGCCCTCGCCGAAACTGGCGTGGCGCACGCTCTGGCCGAGTCGGAACACCCCGGTGTCCTCGCCCAACGAATGGGATGAGGCATATTCGGAGCTGTTGCCATAACGCGTGGTTTTCGGGCGGATGGCGTGAATCAGTTTTTCGGGAATCTCGCGAATGAAGCGCGAGGGGGTGCCATACATTTCCATGCCGTGCAGGCGCCGGGTTTCGGCATAGGTCAACGTCAGTTTCTCGCGGGCGCGGGTGATGCCGACATAAGCGAGCCGTCGTTCTTCCTCGAGCCGGTTGGCTTCATCCAGGGAACGCGCCGAGGGAAACAATCCTTCTTCCACGCCGACCAGGAACACGAAAGGAAACTCCAGACCTTTTGCGCTGTGCAGGGTCATTAGCTGCACGCCGTCCACACCTTCTTCCACCTGGCCTTCACCGGCCTCGAGCGCGGCATAAGCTAGAAACGCACTGAGTTCACTGGTGGACTCTTCCTCGTCGGGCACGATGCGCCGCGAGAAGCGGCTGGCCACCGAGACCCATTCATCGAGGTTGTCGACGCGTGAATCGAGCTCGCCCTTCGATTCCTTGCCGTAATGCAGGCGCAGCCCGGATTGCTCCAGGATGATATCGAACAGTTCGTACAGTTCGATACCGTCGCGGCTGTTGCGGATGCTGTCGACCAGCTCCTGGAAAGCGGCCAAGGCATTCTTGGCGCGTCCGTTCAGAGCGGACGATTCGCGGATCAAGGCCGAAGCGCGCCACAGCGACAGTGCCGAATCGCGCGCCATCCGACGCAGTTCATCCAGCGTACGGTCGCCGATGCCGCGCGGCGGCGTATTGACCGCGCGTTCGAACGCAGCATCATCATCGGGATTGGATACCAGCCGCAGATAGGCCATGGCATCCTTGATTTCCATGCGCTCGAAAAAGCGCTGGCCGCCGTACACCCGGTACGGCAGCGCATTCGACAACAACTGTTCTTCGATGGCACGTGACTGGGCGTTGTTGCGGTACAGCACGGCACACTCGGAAGCACTGTGTCCGTTCTGGATCAGCTGCTGGATCTGCGCCACCACATATCGAGCCTCATCCACTTCATTGAACGCGGTATACAGTTCGATCAGTGCGCCGTCACGGTCATCGGTCCATAGTTTCTTGCCCAGGCGTTCCGGATTGTGCGCGATCACCGCATTGGCGGCAGCCAGGATGTTGCCGGTGGAGCGGTAATTCTGCTCCAGCCGGATGGTGCGCGCGCCGGGATAGTCGTCGAGGAACTTCTGCATGTTGCCGACCTGCGCGCCGCGCCAGCCGTAAATCGACTGATCGTCATCGCCGACAACGAATACCTGACCGCGTTCACCGGCAAGCAGGCGGATGAAGGCGTACTGCACGTTGTTGGTGTCCTGGAATTCGTCGACCAGGATCTGGCTGAAACGCTGCCGGTAGTGTTCCAGCAGCGCAGGCGTTTTCAGCAGGGTTTCATGCGCGCGCAATAGAATCTCGGCGAAATCCACCAAGCCGGAACGCTGGCAGCGGATTTCATACTCTTCATACACCTGCAGCTGCGCCCGGGTGTAGGCATCGCCCATCGCAATTTGAATGGCCGCCGGGCGCCGGCCGGCATCCTTCTGGGCATTGATCCACCACACCAGTTGCTTGGGTGGAAAGCGGGTATCGTCCAGCTGCAGATCGGTGACCACACGCTTGATCATGCGCAGCTGGTCGTCGGCATCGAGCACCTGGAAGCTTTCCGGCAACACAGCGTCCTGCCAGTGCAGACGCAGCAGCCGGTGTGCGATGCCGTGGAAGGTCCCAACCCACATGCCGCGCGCACCGTCCGGCAGCAATGCGGCGATTCGGGTGCGCATTTCGGCGGCGGCTTTGTTGGTGAAGGTCACCGCCAGAATGCGGTACAGCGGAGTATCGAAAAACTGATTCAACCAACCGATGCGGTGGGTCAGCACCCGGGTTTTTCCGGAACCGGCGCCGGCCAGCACCAGATACGGACCGGGCTCGGCGCAGACGGCCTCGCGTTGCGCCGGATTCAGGGCATCAATGAGGCCGGAGACATCCATTACTTGCCGCTGACGCGTTTGACGCCGGGCAGTCGCAGCACGTAATCAGCGCCCATAAAGCGCGACGGGGTGTAGAAGCCGCCGATCGGACGCTGCGCGGCCATCAGCTTGGCGACGATGCCGAGCGCGGCCAACACCGTCAGCGTATAACCGTTCGGGGTTTTCAGAATGGCGCTGACCTGACGGCCGGCGGCATCGGTGGCTTCACCCCAGATCCAGGTTTCGGCATCCTTGCGTTTTTCCTCGGACGGGCCACGCACTTTACGGCCGACCTGCGACTTGAGAAAGGCCTGAATCGGTGCAAAGCCCAGCAAGGGTCCGAGCCCGCGGATGCGGCGCAGCTGGGCGACGGTCGACGGCGGCACGCACATGTAGACCTCGATGTTCGGAATGCCGGTCGAGATGTTGGCGGTGTAGACATCGCCCCAGGGAATGGTCATGGCCAGACGCGCTTCGCCGTTCTTGTCGAAGCTGCGGGTCTTCCAGGCCAGCGGCACGTTGGTCATCGCGCCGTTGATGCGGGCACGGCCGCCTTTGCCCAAGCCCTCGACCGCGGTTTTGGCAGTGCCCGGGCTCGGGCCGCCGGGTGCATCGAAGGCCAAGACCAGCGATTCGGCGGTCGGCAATTCCAGTTTCAGGATGGCGGCCAGACAATCGGTCGGCACCACATCGAAGCCGGCGCCGGGCAGCACCACGATACCGCGCTGCTGCGCTTCGGCATCCAAGCCGTGGCAGTCCGCGAACACATCGATCTCGCCGGTGATGTCGAGGTAATGTGCGCCGACGGCAAGGCAAGCACGCACCATTGGCAGTGCCGTTTTGGAAAACGGTCCGGCGCAATGAAGCACCAGATCGATGCCGCGCAGGCCCATCTCGACCGCAGCGGGTTTATCCAAGCCGAACACACGTGCCGGCAAGCCGTACTGCGCAGCCATCGGCTCGATGGCATCGCGGGAACGACCGGCCAGCACCGGGCGCAGTCCGCGGCGCAGGGCTTCTTCCACCATCAAGCGCCCGGTGTAGCCGTTGGCGCCGTAAATCATCCACTCCATCAGTGCGCTCCGAGTGTCATGTTACGGGACAGTTTCATCAGTTCCTTGAAGTAACGCTCCGGCAGGAAACGTTTGAGGCGCCAGAGCATCGGTTCGCGTTTGGTCGGCAAGATCAGGAAGCGGCGTTTGTTGATGTCGGCGAAAATCCGGTCAGCGACCTGATCGAGGCTGTCGGGCGAACGGTCCATCATTTTCTGACCGAGGTGTTTGATTTTTTCGGTACCGACCGTGCTCTGCATCAGATTGGTTTTAAAGAAGGCCGGGCAGATCACACTGACGTCTACCCCGGTGCCATGGCATTCGGCGCGCAGCTGTTCGGAAAAGGCCACCACCGCGGCTTTCGACACGCCGTAGGTCATCAGGCCCGGCGCGCCGGCCAATCCCGCGAAACTGGCGGTGCTGACCACATGGCCGGAGCCGCGTTGCAGCATCGCCGGCAAAAACAGTTTGGTGCCGCGCACAACACTCAGCACATTGACTTCCCATAAGTGCCGCCATTCGCTGATCGGCGCTTCCAGCACATCGCCGCCGGAGGCGATGCCGGCGTTGTTGATCAGCACATCGGGCACGCCCCAGTTGGCCAACACCGATTCGGCCAAGGCATCCATCGCATCATCGCTGCCGACATCGGCGGCATAGGCGGCATGGCCTTCGCCGGTCAAGGTCGCCATCGTGGCCTGCACGCGGTCGAGGTGGATGTCGACGCAGGCCACCTGCGCACCGGCGGCGGCGAAACGATGTGCCAAGGCCTGACCCAGGCCGCTTCCGGCACCGGTAATGAGGACGCGTTGCGGAGACTTCACGGGCAACTCCTTCGGGTATGATAGTTTTCTATTGTATGCGCTTGGCATCCGGACGGAGTGAAAAACCATGGCTGATTTGTTCGATCTGACCGGCAAGACCGCGCTGATCACCGGCGCCTCGCGCGGCATCGGTGAGGCCATCGCCCATCTGCTGGCCCACTACGGCGCCCACGTAATCTGCACCAGCCGCAAACGGGACGGCTGCCAGGCCGTAAGTGACGCCATCCGCGCCAAAGGCCTACAGGCCGAAGCCGCCGCCATGCACATCGGCGATACCGCCGCCATCGATGCCGTGTTCGACACGCTGGCCGCACAGGGCCGCACGGTGGACATTCTGGTCAATAACGCCGCCGCCAACCCGTATTACGGCCCGCTACTGGACATGGACCTGCGCAGCTTCGAGAAAATCCTGGAAGTGAACCTGCGCGGCTATTTCTACAGCAGCCAGCGCGCCGCACGGCAGATGGCCGGCGGCGGCGCCATCGTCAATATCGCCTCGGTCAATGCCGAGCGTCCGGTACCGGACCAGGCCGCGTATTCGATGACCAAAGCCGGCATCGTCAACCTGACCCAGGGCTTTGCCAAGGAACTGGCGCCGCGTGGCATCCGCGTCAATGCCGTGTTGCCAGGCCTGACTGACACCCATTTCGCATCGGCCATCACCCAGGACGCCAAACTGATGAAGCTGATGACCCAGTTGATTCCGATGGCGCGCGCCGGTGAGCCGGCCGAAATCGCCCCGGCCGTGTTGTTTTTAGCCAGCAACGCCGCCAGCTACGTGACCGGCACCACACTCACCGTCGACGGCGGCTATCTGGCCTGAGGATTGCATGCGCCCCTTACTTCTTGTTGTTCTCGCTCTCTTTTCCGGCACCGCCATGGCCCAACAGCTCACCATCGACGCCCTGACCTCCGGCAAAAGCCTGTCCGGCAATGCCCTGACCCAGGCCAAATTCTCGCCCGACGGCAAACGCATCAGCTTTCTGAAAGGCAAGCCGGACAAAGCCGGACAGCTCGATCTGTGGACCTTCGATGTCGCCACCGGTGAGGCGCGCATGCTGGTCGATTCGGTCACGCTGGCCGGCAGCAGCAAAGAACTATCCGATGAAGAAAAAGCGCGACGCGAACGCCAGCGCATCGCGGCACTGACCGGCATTGTCGAATACCAGTGGGCCGCCGATGGCCAGCACCTGCTGTTCCCGATGGGTGGCGAACTGTTCTGGTTCGATCTGGCCGCCGCCACGCCGGAACGCGCCCTGCGCCAGCTCACCAGCGGCACCGGCGACGTGACCGATGCCAAAATCTCGCCGAAGGGCGGCTTCGTCAGTTTCATCCGCGGCCGCAACCTGTGGCTCATCGACATCGCCAGCGGCAAGGAGCGCCAACTCACGTCCGACGGCTCGGAAGCAATTGGCAACGGCGTGGCTGAATTCGTGGCCGACGAAGAAATGGACCGCCACACCGGCTACTGGTGGGCACCCGATGATTCCGCCATTGCCTATGCGCGCATCGATGAAACCCCGGTGCCGATCAAGGAACGTTTTGAAATCTACGCCGACCGCACCGAAGTGGTGAAGCAGCGTTATCCAGCTGCCGGCGATACCAACGTGCTTATCCAGCTCGGTCTGCTCACGCTGGCGGACGGCAAAACCCGCTGGATGGATCTGGGCACCGAAGCGGACATCTACCTGCCGCGCGTGCAATGGCAGGATGCCACGCGCCTGACCTGGCAGATCCAGGACCGCAAACAGCACCGCCTGGAACTGCACCGCTTCCACCGCGACAGCGGCAAAGCCGAACGCCTGCGCACCGAAACCAGCAGCAGCTGGGTGCCGCTGCACAACAATCTGCGCTTCCTCGACGACGGCCGCATCCTGTGGTCGTCCGAGCAGTCCGGATTCGAGCACCTGTACTGGCTGGGCGATAAAGGCACGCTGAAAGCCATCACTTCCGGCGAGTGGATGGTGGAAGATGTGCTGGCGATCGACAACACGAACCGTTGGATTTATTTCAGTGGCACCAAAGACGGCCCGACCGAACGCCACCTGTACCGCGTCGGTTTCGACGGCGGCGCCATCACCCGCATCAGCACCGAAGTGGGCATGCACAGCGCGCAGTTCAATGCCGGCGCCAGCCACTACATCGGCACCTATGCCAACCCGGAAACCCCGCCGCAGACCCTGCTGCGCACCGCCGATGGCAGCACCGTGCGCGCCTTGATTGACAACACGCTGGATGCCAACCATCCGTATACGCCGTTTATGAAAGCGCACCGCCTGCCGGAATTCGGCACGCTGAAAGCCGAAGATGGCCAAGTGCTGCACTACAGCCTGATCAAACCCGCCGGGTTTGATGCCAGCAAAAAATATCCGGTGGTGGTGATTGTGTATGGCGGCCCGGCGGCGCAGACGGTGACCCGCAACTGGGCTCCGGATTTCAATCAGGTGCTGGCGCAACGCGGCTATCTGGTGTTCTCCATCGACAACCGCGGCACGCCGCGGCGCGGCCAGCGTTTCGGCGCCAGCCTGTACCGCAAGCAAGGCACGGTGGAAGTGATTGACCAGGTGCGCGGCGTGGACTTCCTGAAAACCCTGCCGTATGTCGATGTCAAACGCATCGGCGTTTATGGCTGGTCGAACGGCGGCTACATGACCCTGATGCTGCTGGCCAAACATTCCGAGGTGTACGCCTGCGGCGTGGCCGGCGCACCGGTAACCGACTGGGCGCTGTACGACACGCACTACACCGAACGCTACATGGATCTGCCGAAAGACAACATCGAAGGCTACCGCGAGGGCTCGGTGCTGACACACGCCAAGGGCATGACCTCCAAGCTGCTGCTGATTCACGGCATGGCCGATGACAATGTGCTGTTCAGCCACTCCACGGCGCTGATGTCGGCACTGCAGAAACAGGGCACGCCGTTTGAACTGATGACCTACCCCGGCGCCAAGCACGGCCTGCGCGGCGCGGATTTGAAGCACCGCCTAAATTTAACGCAGGATTTCTTTGATCGGTGTTTGAAGCCGTAGTCGAAGTACGAAATTAGCCGAGCTCCACCCACACCGGCGCGTGGTCGCTGGGCCGTTCCCAGGTGCGCGGTTCGCGCTCAATGCCCGACGCGGCGGCGCGTGACTTCAAGGCCTCGCTGATCAGCACCAGATCGATGCGCAGGCCGAGATTGCGGCGGAAGCCGGCCATGCGGTAATCCCACCAGGAAAACACCCCGGCCTCGTCGCTGTGCAGGCGGAAGCTGTCGTGCAGGCCCAGCGCCAGCAGTTTGTTCAGCGCGGCGCGTTCGGCGGTCGAGGTCAGAATGCTGTCATCGTTCCACACCACCGGATCGTGCACGTCGCGGTCATCGGGCGCGATGTTGAAATCGCCGAGCACCACCAGCTGCGGGTAACGCTGCATTTCCTCGCGCACCCAGTCGGTCATCGCTTCCAGCCAGCGCAGTTTGTAATCGTACTTCTCGCTGCCCACGGCCTGGCCGTTGACCACATACAGATCGATAATGCGCACGCCGTTCACGGTGGCGGCCAGCACGCGTTTCTGCTCATCGGCAAAGCCGGGTATGCCGCGCTGCACCTCGGTGATTTCGGTTTTGCTGAGAATGGCTACGCCGTTGTAGGTTTTCTGGCCGTCGAACACCACGTGGTAGCCGGCGGCCTCGATCTCGGTCTGCGGGAATTTGTGGTCTTCCAGCTTGGTTTCCTGCAGCACCAGCACATCCGGATTGCCGATTTTGAGCCACTCCAGCAGATGCGGAAGACGAACATTGAGCGAATTGACGTTCCAGCTGGCGATTTTCATTGATCGGAATCAAGTCGGGGAGCCTTATTATTCACATTTCAGGCCAATCGTGGGTACAATTCATCAAGTCGCCCCCGTGGAGTCCGGACATGTTCGAAAAAGCCCGCTATACCGCCAGCCTGCGCCGCCTGCATTGGCTGATGGCCATCCTGATCGCCTTGTCCTACATTGCCATTGAACAACGTGACCTGTTCGAGCGCGGCACCCCCGGCCGCTTCGCCATGGTGCAGACGCACTTCTGGCTCGGTATCGGCATATTCATTCTGGTCTGGGTCCGTGTGCAGCAGCGCCTGAAGTATGGCGCGCCGCGCATCACCCCGGCCCTGCCGTCCTGGCAGAAAGCGCTCTCGTATCTGTTCCACATCGCGCTGTATGTGTTCTTGATCGTGATGCCGATTCTGGGCTTCCTCACCGCCAACTTCGACGGCAAGATCATCTACATCCCGTTCACCGAAATCGCCATCCCGGCCATCGTGGGTGAAAACAAAGGTCTGGCGGAGCAATTCGAAGGATGGCACCACGACATCGGCGAGGCCTTCTATTGGGTGTTCGGCTTGCATATCGTGGCAGCGCTGTACCACCACTTC
>Ga0315907_10004458_pt1 | contig 15745 bp, 34 predicted proteins | sample LakEriMetagenome_3_FD_203525 | JGI IMG/M metagenome (GOLD analysis project Ga0315907, IMG submission 203525) | Freshwater fungal communities from buoy surface, Lake Erie, Ohio, United States - Buoy 12 MA123 | ecosystem: Environmental > Aquatic > Freshwater > Lake > Lake biofilm | place: USA... | reverse complement strand
AAATTCAAGGAACTGCATCACGTCCAGTTCGTATGCTTGGCGCAAATCCTCGGGGAGTTTCTCGTAGCCCAACTGAAAGGGGCGTGAGTAGAAGTTGGTGGGGTCGATTCCTTTGTTCTTGATTTTGAGCATCACCATACTGGCGGTCTGGGAATAGGACAAGAACTTCTTGGTCTTCGTGTCTTTGAATTGAATCTTGCGCCTTGCTACCCACGCATATATTGGCCCGAATGGGGGCATCTTTCCTTTCTTCCTTCCCTTGTCTACCCACTCACCGTACTCCGCCATCAAGAAGTCAAACTCAATAGAGCGGGGGTTCACCTTCGTTTCGTAATCGAGCGAATTGTATAGGTTCTTGGTGACGTTCTTCTTTTGCTTGGTGAGGTTTGCCCGAGATTGCTGCACGAGGTACTTGCCAAATTTGTCAAGGGCAAACTTGGTATTCTCGGCCTTCTTTAAGTCGGGCTTGCCAGAAGCCATCAGCAGATGATTGTCGGATTCGGGGTCATAATCTGAAGCGTGAACTTCCACCCGCAAAGGGTGTTCTCGTAGTCCTCGTCAATCGGCTCGCACACGGGGTCATTCACCAACTCAAATCCATCGGAGTACAAAGCACCCCTGCGTAGTGATGCAATCATTTGTTGCGCTGAAAAGAGCGCACGGTGGTAGATGTCCTGCTTGATGGCTACCCCTTGAAAGGAGTACGGGTCTACGTTCGGGTCTTGCTTCGAGTAGTCCACCACATCCATCACCAACAGGTCAACCTCGTAGGTAACCGTCCGTTCGTTGACGGTAGCGTTCCCAACCAAGATATGGCAAAGCGGGAAGAGGGTCATCTTCCGCATATCAACGTCAAAGATGTTGCCCCAAGTCGTAGTGGTGATATAATCAGCCGAGGTTGCTGCCGATTGCAACGCCTCGCAGAGTTGATAGTAGCCGTATTTCATAACTATAAAACCCCCTATCGGCTTTGTTGTCGCATCAAGGTCTGGTCGACTCTTGCTTTGTCAATCTCGTAAGCCAACCAAGTAAGGCATTGGTTCAGCGGGAGATTCGTGATGGCTTCAGCATTGAGTACATTTCCGCCAGCAAGCTGATGGACGACTGCAAACCATCCCCATTTTTTCCCGAATTGACTTTTAATGTCCGCAGCTCTTTGGTCGCTGGGTTCGGACTCGAAGACAGTAGGGTACCTATCTGTAATGATAGTTGCAAACGAGTAAAAAAAAGTCGACATCCCTCCACGATGTCCATCGTTACATTCTCGAATGCTGCTCCATCGTGCTTCGCTGGGTTGTATGCCTCGATCTCGTAGCGGCCTGCGGCCTTCTGCGTGATGGGTCGGTATAACACCCCAAGCCATTTGGTGGCGTTCTTTATGGAGTCCTTCATATACTCCTGTGCGTCAATGAACTCACCCGTAGTGATGTCCTCCAAGTTTGGATGAAAGCCGTATTCAACGTCCCCGATTTTGATGATGCGCTTGAGGTCGGGCTTCTCGTTCAAGGTGAACTGCACAAGCGTTTCAATCTCCTCCAGTTGCGCTTTCGGGAATAACGGGTACTCCTCCGCATCGATTCCGCAGAAGATAGACAGAGCCAGAGGGCTGAAGGTCTCGTCCGTGGGGTTTGCCCCCATAAACCGCTGGTAATCTTTTAGAGTGATGTCAGCGAGTTCGGTTGGGATGATTATTTTACGAAGCATTCCTGTCGGGTGTTGTTGATATTCTCGATGTCAAAGAACTGCACATCGTGGTACAGGTTCTCGGCCAGCTCTTGGGCTTTCTCTTTTGTAACGGACGCAAGGGCTTCCCTCCAGTCCGATGGTGTGCGGCAGAGGATTGAGTTGCTCTCGTTCAAGAGAGGCGTGTACGGGTGCATCTTTTGTGCGATTATGCACGTCTTGGTGAATCCTGCCTCCAACGCTTTGAGGTTGGACTTGCATCGGTTGAACTCCGTTGGGGCGAGTGGTGCGATAGACACGTCCACCTGTCTGTAAAGCTCCCCGTAATTCTCGTAGTTCTTTTTGTCGAATGCCTGCCGTGTACCAATCGCCTGTTGGTAGTATTCGATGGAATAGGAGTTGTGAGCAGATAGGTCGATCTCATTCCACTTGAGGTCGTAGTCGTGATGCAAGGCACCAAGGTATCCGATGCTCAACTCCTCCGTGACCTTGTCCGTTTTCCATTGCTCCCGTCTTGGGTCAATGCCGTTGGGCAGAATGTAGATGGGGACGTATGGATTTATCTTTTGAATCTTCTCTGCCAGATACTCGTTCGTGGTATGAATCTCGTCCGCAATCTTGAGCGAATTCAGAATCTGCGTTCCCTTTGCGAGTGACTTGTTGACGTGGTCGGTGGGCAGGTTCCACCAATCGTCCAAGTCAACGATGAACTTGATGTCGTACTTACGGAGCAAGGCCTTGAACTTGTTGTGGTCTTTGGTAGCCAGACCCCTGTTGACCACGAGGTGCGTGATATGCCCCTTCAGTTGGTCGAGGTCGGCTATCGTGCCGAACTTAACTGCAAACCCACGCATTAACAAATCCTCGTAAGGGACTTGGAGTCGGTGGTAGTAAACTCCGTTTGGTTGTCCTACAACTAAAATCATCTCAAAGTATATCTGCCAAAGTTAGGGTTTGCCTTCTTGTTGAACACCGCATATCTCGCAGCGTCAATGGCGTGGTCGAATGCATTAATCGGCTTATTGAGTAGGTTCCCATTCTTGTCCTCTACCCACTTGTAGTTCTGCAATTCTTTGACTAGGTTCTTGCTTCGTGGCGTTACCACTAACTTGAACCGCTTCAACTGGTCAATGCCTGCCATCACGCTATCCGCCCCCTTCAAGGTGGGCTTCACGTTCCAGCCGAACTTGTGCAGCTCATCAATAGATTTGGGTTCTGCACTGTCCGCAAAGATTTCGGCACGCCTATCCAGCCCAAGCGAGGCAAGGGTGTTGTGAATGTCTCGGTTGGTCATTCCCGTCTGGTATATGAACTCATCCAGGTAAAGTGATGAGCCGTGTTCGTACACACCCACCAATGTGCTGGGATCGTTTGTGTAACCGAAATCCATTCCATATGCCAATAGTTTTGCGTCTGTGGGCACCTCCCCCGTGGTGAATGAAAAAATAGCAGCACGGTTGCTTCCCCGCTCTCCCAATCCGTACACCCGCCAGTAGTCCTCATCCGTATCCCGCAGGCGTTCAATCTCCTCCACGATGATGGGATCTAGGAAGGGATTGTCCAGGTAGGTGGTTTGGTAGAAATCGCAATCGTCCCGTGGGATTACCTTGTCGTATATCCAATGGAACGTATCCGAAGGGTTGTAGTCCAATATGATCTTCCCGTCTGTACGAAAAACGAGTTGCTGCCATGACTCGTAGAATAGTTCGTTGGCTTCGTTTATGAATAGCATGTTGCGCTTTCGCCCCCGTATCTTCTGCGGTTCGTCCATCGAGATGAATTCAATCATGTTGCCATTCAGATGGTACTCGTGGCTGCTCATGTTGTGGTTCTCCTCACGATACAGATCGTGTTCCCGCAGGATCTCAATGAAGTCACGCATCACGGACGCACGCAGGGACGGAAAGGTCTTACGGCAGATGGTCACCACCTTGCCCGTGTTGGTAGCGCAATAATGAAAAATAACCCAGAGCAGGATATTGTACGTCTTCCCGCTCCGAGTGCCTCCCTGCTCTACTGTGATTCGCTTGTCGCTCCGCAGTAGGTGGGCAAATACCTTATTCGTTCGTATCTCCGACAATGGTAACCTTGAAGGATTTATCTGCGTGGTGTTCTATCTCCTGCCGCTCTACATAGCCACGGCTCTTGCCCTTTGTCTTGAGGTAGAAGATGGTGGAGGTGGGGTTGCCCTCTTTGATTTGCTTGTGCAATGACGATTCAGCGAAGTCGATTGCAAGGTCATCAATGGCTTTGACCTCCGCACGATATTCGGGGTCATCATTCATCCATAGGTAATGGGTAGCCCGACCAATGCCGACAATCCTGACCGCATTAGACACGATACCAAGCGACTGTTCAAGTGCTTGTATCATTGCCTTTTTCTGTTGTTTAGTTTTGTCCAGCATCAGTATTCGTTTTCAAGCGAAATTGAGTTGGCTTGCAGGATGTTGCGGAATACGGACTGCGCTTGTTTCCAAAGAATCAGCTCGTACTCGTGCTTGGATTCTTGAACCATAGAGTGAAGGAACAGTTCGGTTTCCCAGATAGAGTTCCAAGCGTCCTCCGAGCGTACCGCTCTCTTGAAGACCGCCTCCTGTTCTTGGGTCTCCACCTTATAGGTCAAAGTTGCTTTCATTTTAAGAAGTTGTAATATGAAATGCTTTCGTTTATTGTTTGGATGTTGCTCGCTTTTTGGGCTGCTTCCATAGCAAAGATACCATCTGCCTCGTATACGTTGGTGAATTTCAGTTGCTTGGCGATTTTGTATTTCACCATAAAGGAAGCCATATCAATGTTCCCAATCTTTGGCTGGGCTGTTGCTCGGAGTCGGAGTGAACCGTCCTTGTTCTCCTGTCCCCAAGTCACCATATCTGCGGTGCTTCCTTTGACGTGTTCGTGCCAGTTGGGATGGATTAGGTTGTCATCATCTAAAAAGAGGATGTAATCGTCTGGCTTGGCTTTTAGGCGGGAGAGCATTTCGTTCCTTATAGGGTGACCCCAATGTCCCGTAAATTCAGAGGTATACCATTTGCCTCTTGATTCCACGCCTGTTGATTTATCAAAGGCCACCTTCCAGCTGCACCTTGGCGGAATGCTGGGGGCAATCATCACAAGGTTCATCGGACGAGAGCAGGGAGTGAGGATGTGTATCATTTGAGGCGGATGTAGTTCACGCACTCGTTGAAGGCATCATCGTTCATCTCCTCGCTTTGGAACTCCAAAAAGAAGTCCTTGCCCTTTCTGCGATATACCTCGTAATGGTGCAGCATAATGCCCGCCATTGAGACATTGATACGCATTATGTAGTACGACCCGATGACGGTATCAAGGGAGAATCCGTGATAGGTACTGTAGGTGGATTTCATATAGGTACTCTTTTGAAAGTTTAGTGCCAAAGTCGGCTTCGTGGTGGCAGGGACGGCATACCGCCATGAGATTCTCTATTGTGTCACGGCTCTTGCTCCCTCCCATTCCTCGTGGTTGGATGTGGTGGATGTCCACGGCACGGCCTCCACACACCTCGCAAGGCACGAACTCCACGGGAGAAAGCCCTGTGGCATCAAAGTATACCTTCTTGTGTTTTACCATAACGCTCACCTAAATAAACCGCTCCGAGGACTTTTGTGATAGCAAAGTCAGTTGCCGCCTGTAAGTCGTAGCGGGATTTGATTTGATTGATGCACTCCTCATCCGTAACTACCGAGCGGTACTGCTCCCATCGGGAGGATGCCCAGACCTTTTTCGTATGCTTCTTTTTGCTCTTGGTGTACGACACCTCCAAGTCAAGCATCCAAATCGCATTACTCATTTTCAGCTCTTGCTATCTCCGATGCCTTGTCCTCGTACCATTGTGCCTTGAGGATGTCCTGTTCAATCGGGTTGTTGGGTTTGCGGCCTGCTCGCATTCGGTATTTGAAGGCGTTGATTTCGCAATAGGCGATGAAGGCAGCTGGACCCCAAATGTCCAGCATCATCTCCCAAACCTCCTTATTGTTCTGCTTGTAGTGATTGGGGCGTACTTCGCTCATTTCTCTTTGCTATTAAAGTATTTATTCAACAGCTCTACCAATTCATACGCATCTTCACCTGTTGTAAATCCTATCTTCTCACCATCTACGAACACATCGTATCCAGTAGTGTAACAACATCCATCAGAACAGGTGTGGGAATATGATTCAAGTTCTATTTTCATTCTTTGTTGCTTTCATAAATTGAATAAAAAATATCAACATACTTCTTGTCTTGGTCCATTATCATTGACCATATCATTCCAAGTTCAAATCCAATATTAATATCATCCTTCTTTTGTTGACATAGGTCGTAAATCATTTCTTGCAGCGTTTGGAGGAACTGCGACTGCTCTTGAATCTTTCCGTAGTCCTCGTCTGATACAATCCAGTTTTTCATTTCTCGTTGGTTTTGTATTCTTTATCAAAAGAATCTGCAATCTGACGGGTGGTCAAATCTCCATACTTAAAAGCAAAGTCAACCATCTGCTCCTTCTCCATTTGTTTGGCTTGTTGCCATTCTTCTATGGTGATTGCACGAGATTTGTCTATCTCCATCAACCATTCAATACTGCTCTGTTTCATTTCTCGTTTGTTTTAAAGGTTTCGTTGTAATCATCAAATACTTCATCCGTGAACTCACGCTCGCAGCACCACTTAAAGCCATTGGAGAAAGATTTTTTCATTATCTCTTGCTCTTTCTCAATCATTTGTTTACGAATAGTAAACCAAGTGAACTTATCCTTGGGCGTGTCCCAAAGCAACTGGAACAATTCTTCAACTGGCGTCATTCTTGAAATAATTTCTAATTGTAATATCAATCTCGTTCAACCTCTGTTCCGCTGATAGGCCGCTATTCTCCGAGTCAATTATTTGACCGACTTCATCAAGCAGATGATACAGAGCAATCAGTTCTTGAATGTGTGTTTTCATATCTTGCTTGTAAGGTTTGAATTGATTTTGTGGATACGAAACATCATTCGATTGGTCTCAGGCCATAAGCAATACATAACAAACCAACAAATGTTATATCTGAAATTACTAAAGGAGTTTGCAATCTCAATACTATTGTATCAACAATCGGAAACTCATTATTGTGATTGTCTAAGTATTCTTTAAGATATTCTTTTGCAGTTTTCTGTGTCATACTATTTTTTTTAAAGCTTATAATTTACCCGTTTGACAAACCCTTTCTACGTTTTGTCGAACGTACATTAACAATGATAAAGAGCCATCAGCTCTTGGATTTGTGTTTTCATTCAATGTCAAGGTTGTTTGCACGCAAGTAGTTGTGCAGGTCTTTCCTTACCCTCTCGTAACACTTGTACTCGCAGTCCGTCAAGGTTTCATACTTCAACTTGCCACGAAGGTCTTGGTCTAACTTCCAGATGACGTGTTTAAACATTCCCCCGTTGACGGCATCGCTGAACTCTTGCTCGTCATCGGGCAGGTTAAATTCAAGAATTGATTTCATATCCGAGTAGGTAATTCTGGCCAGTAGTAATTGCATCCGTCATCTTTGAAAGGAACTTCAACAAACATTGATTGATAGGTTCCCATTATGGCCGTGAATCGGTAGCATTGGAGTTTGAGTGGGCATCCCTCTCCTGTGCATTTGGTGATGTCAGTCATTTTGTAAGGATTAAAGTTGACCGATGATAGTGTAGGAGTCAAGCTCGGGGTTGTCATTTCCGAGGAAGAACTCCTTGTACAGTTCAATCGCCTCGTGCGCTTTGCGCTCACCTTCCGCCACAAACTCGGGAGAGACCGTGTAGATTCCAATATCAAGGGACGCCTTGTCAATGGCGATGAAGATGAACTTGTCAATCGGCACTCCAAAGAGGCGGGTGTAGATGAACGCCTGTAAGTCGTACCCGTACTTCTTGGCGGAATAGGGAAACGCACGCAGGTCGGTAGTGGTCTTGAGGTCGGCTATAAACCCGCTCGTGTAAATGTCCGCCTTCGCTCGGAAGGGCAGACCCTCAATCATCCCTACTTGGGGAACTTCGTACTCGCAGTCATTCACATAGTCCATCACCTGCTCGTTGCGCAGTAGTGCGTTGGCGATTCTCTCCGCTTCGCTGAACTCCTTTGCCGTGATGATTTTCGCTCCTGTCTTTTTCGCCTCCTGCCACGTCTTGGTGTTCTTGCTTTGCACGTCAATCACCTCGTAGTCCTTCACGAGATCGGGTTGCAGTACCATCAAGTGAACCAGTCGACCAACGGAGAAGGCATCGGAATCCTCCTGCCCGTATTTTGTCACATAATGATATGTTTTTGGTGACTGGAGCAGGAGCTTTGCTGCGCTGCTTGACAAGGCCGCACGACCGAGGTGTCCGTAGTAGAACGAATCGTCCATCATCTTCTCCTTGAGGGTGACGGTGTCCCAGATGGAGCCGTCAAGTAGTTTGATTGTTTTCATAGTAATGGTATGCATCTTTTAGCGACTGCCTCAACCACATCAACTGTGACTGCATTGCCGCATTGTTTGTAGCGTTGTGTATTGCTCATTGGCTTGACTTCACCATCGTAGTTTCCGAATGCCGTGTGTTGATCAGGGAATCCCTGTAAGCGTTCGCATTCAATCGGTGTCAATCTTCGGATGCGGTATCCATCAAATAATCCTTGCGAGTGATGCTTGGGGTCAGTTAGTGTTGGAATAACATCACGAACCGATTGGTTGTAAAAGTCGAGACCTTTAACTTCTCCTTCAGTTAAGGTATTTTTTCTGACTAATTCGTTTGCTGCTTCATATTTGTAGTTTGGTTGCACTACCATATTGTCCTTTTGAACTGCGGTAAGTGTGTTTGTGGTTCCGTTTTGATTAGGTTCAAGTTGTTGGCTTGTTGTTCCGTCTTCGTTGTATCTACCTCGTTGGGCAATAATAATCGGCTCACCAACAAGAGTAGTACCTCCACTTCGGGGGTTGCTTTGATTCGATGCTTTCAGAGCAAGAGCTCTTGTGACTTCTTTTTGATATTGGGTTTCTTTATTATTGCCGTAAATACCAATACCAATCATCGGCTCAACTACTGCTTGGTTGCAACTTGTCTCAAGGGTCTGCGCTCGTTGTGACCCTACTCGTCCTCTCCGAGTTTCACTATTTGGATTTGAGAGATTGATGCTATCTCCGACTGTTGCTTCTTCGTATCCATTGGACGTAGCACTCTTGACCTTTACAATCAAATCACTCTTGCCTTGATTGAGAGCTGGAGCGTGACCATCAGCATCATACACTCGGTCTTGTTGGTAGGGTTGAGTTCCACCATTAGAATCAAACTTGGTTCCGATTTGCTTAACCTTTGGAAAGTTCTCCTTGATTTTCATTGGGTCAGCAAATGAATGTGCATTCAAGCAGGGAGCAATTCCATCATCTCCGTAAATCAAACCCTGCTGACCTCCTGTACCTCGGTCTCCAACTACTTTAATCCGTTGGACATTATCTTTTCCATTGCCCCCACCGATAGGAAAAACTCCTCTCCAACCTCGCTTGGGGGTTGTAGAATATCCGACAAGGTAAATCCGCTCTCTATTTTGGGGTAGAAACCACGATGTATTAAGCAGTTGCCATTCAAGTCGATAGCCCCCAATGTTGGCAAACTCTTGGATGATTGCCGCAAAGTCCTCGCCAGCGTTACTGCTGAATGTCCCTTTAACATTTTCCCAGATAAAAACTCTTGGTCGGCATTCCCCAATAAGTCGAATTGCTTCAAGGATAAGGCTGCTTCGTTCTCCTCCCATCCCCGCACGCTTTCCAGCAAGCGAGAAATCTTGGCAAGGACTTCCAAAGGTGATAAGGTCAATTCGTGGAAGGTCTCCTCCCCGAACATTAGTAACTGATCCGACATAAGTAGATTTTGGGAATTTGTGTTTGTAAACTGCGATGGCGTGTTTGTCAATCTCCGAGAAGAAAGAATTGATTTTGAATCCTGCTCGTTCAAAGCCGAGGTGGAATCCTCCGATACCAGAGAACAGGTCAAGGTGATTGATTTTTTTCATAGTTTGTTTTTTGCTCTGCGATCACGTTCCTTCTTGGCTCGGCAGAACTTGCAATCTGCCCGCTGATAGTACACAACCTCGTTTTTGTTGGTGCGTTTGCAATGAGTGAAATACTTTGCATCTACTACTTCCTTGCAATCCGTGCATTCACGGGTCACAAGTTCTTTGAATATGCGAGGTATCATAACTGCTTCTCTATTGCCTTGTACATCTCGTTCACATCGAACGGGAGGTTTGGTTCGTATGGGTGATGAACAAAGTCCACATCGTAGAACTTACCGTCTGGAGCATCGCAACTGTCAACGTCAACGTGCAGTTCGTATTGCAGCATATCGTCAACGGATTTGAATCCTGCCCAGTCAGCGAAGATTTCATTCCAAGTGCGAGGGCCTGCGTCATCTGGGGCGATACCGATTCTATCGGCATAGTCCATTAGAAAGTCACTTGACAACCGCATAACTGAACGTAAATGATTTGAGGAAGCATAACTACCACGAAGAAGGCAGCCGACAGGATGAGCATCCACGCCAAAGGGACGGTGATGTCAATGATGAGGTTTTGGAGTTTGTTCATCTTGATTGGTTTTAAGATGCAGTTGTTCGGATGCTGCTCCCCGTGTTTGTTTAGTTAAAAGCTGCGAATTGCTTCTTGGCTCTCTTGATTGCGGCTTCCCACTTTTCACGAGTTTGGTAGCTTGATGAACCACCGTACTCCTTGCGGCAATCTTGCTTGTCGTAACGTGTATGTGTCTCACCGTTGCTCAACTGAAATGTGTCGCAAGAGAAGTGAATGTAAGGAGCGCCATCGAAGTCAATGTTCTCCTTTGGGTCGGTGTTGATTGTGTAAGTTTCCATCGTGATTGGTTTTGCTTGTTGTTTGATGTGGTAAAATAACAACATAAAAACCAAACCACCAAATTTTATTTACATTTTTTTTCGCCATTGGGCGTAACATACTGAAATTCTTTGCTTTTCATCGGGGAACTCCGTGTTCATTACGTCATTTGATACGCATCTTTGAATGAATTTCTCTTGCGTTTCAGCGGGCTTGGGAACTGGAAGGGGCATAGTTTATTATTTTGAAGGTTGGTAAAAGCTCAAGGTCACTCAATTCAATCCTTGTAATTACATCAAGACGGCCATCTCTCTGGTACAACTTGAGGTACGCATCGTCCCTGTGGACGAACACCTCTTCAACTGTCATCTCAATCAGCTCCGCCAACTGCGATCGTGACACCATAACAAACCCACCAAGTGAAGCCATCTCAAAGGCAATGTACCCAGCGTGGCCGTAGAGCCATCCTGCGTGGCCTCTGACGTTCTTTAACTCAACCCAGACCTGTTCGTTCTGCTTCTGCCCTTTGACGTCAACAGAGGTCTCCCCTTGAGGTCTTGTTACCCAGTAGTCAATATGCAACTCAATGTCTTCTTGCCTGCTGCTCTTTCGGCAGCGGTAACCAAGTGCTTCACAGGCGAGAACAAAACTCTCCTCACCTTGCTTTCCTACCTCTCTGGACTGCGCCCAGCGAGCATCACTCACCATAGGTGTCGTATAAATTCTGGAGGTCACGAATCCACCCTGCCCATAATTTAGGGGAGCAGGTGCAAGGCACTACCATCTTGTGCTGAAAAGTCCGTGCGTGAATGCGGGCAATCTCCTCCCGCTCAATGGCGGTCAACTTGTGTTTGCCCAAGACGGTACCGAGGAACGTGTACTCCGACTGCTCCAAGCAATGCGGCTGCTTGATGGGGAATAATTTGTTCAGCTTCTCTTTGCGGGCATCGCAACCACAGTCAACCCCCGTAACCTCGGAGAACCATTCAACTGCTGCTTTAATCCCTGTTGCTTCCGTGATGCTTTCAATCACGTCTCCCGCCCCTTTGGGCTTTCTTCCACGCCTCGTAGTCGGCTTGGATGTTGGTTCTGATTTCATTTTTTGCTTGTTTTAATGTGTTGCGGATTGAGTCCCGAGAGATGCCGATAGAGCGGTTCATTTCGCTGATGCTCATCTCTTGGTTGATTTCTAAAATCATACGGTCGTACCATCGGATGACCTCCACTTGGTCTTTGACGGAGTTGAGGAGCTGCTCGTAGGCCACGTCCTCCTCATAGTTGTACTCGTTCTCGGGTTGGCGGAGCCATTCGTCCAACTCGTACATATCCCCGAAGTTCAGCTTGTGCAGGTTCTCCTTCTGCTTCTGGAGTTTGATGCAGAGGTTGATGCAAGAGCGGTACACAAAAAAAAAGTTCACCTCTCCGTTTTGGATAAAGTGAACCTTCCCTTCCTCGGCCAGTTGTAAAAGGCGGATGAATACCTCCTGCACCACGTCCTCGGCTACCTCCACGCCAACGTATCCCTTGGTGAAGTTTACCAAGACCTTACGCTTTTTGGCGTAGAACTGCGATATTAAATCATTTGCTTTAATCGCTCTAATTTTAGGCGTAAATGTAGCACTTCCTCCTGTAACATAACCACTTCAGTAGTTTTCTCCGCCAAACGCTGCTGCATCTGGGTGCGTTCTTTCACCAAAGTTTCCACGTCCAAGGTGTCAACGTACTGCTCCGAGTTGATGATTGACTGCGCCACTTGGTAGCACCTCCAGTATTCGGCATCCTTGCGGAACTCGAGGTTCATATAGTGAATGATTGTGGCGTGGGTTCTGCCCATTTGCTTCGCCAAGTCCACCAATTTGTACCGCTTTCGGAATGAATGCGTGAATGCCGTTCGTACTCGCACGTTTGCAAGAGTCCGTCTTCCGTCATCTTTGTGATCAACGAGTACGCAAAAATCTTTATAGTTCATATTTGGTTTGTAGTTCAAGTTCAAGTTGCAAGACCTTCTGTTCGAGTGCCTGCTTCTCGACCGACATCTGATAGAATTTCATTGATATTTCGTTGTGGAATTGGCGGTACTGTTCGATGGTTCGGGAGGCGTCAAAGACATTCGTGAAGTGTTGTATCTCGTTATGGCCGTGTGTCTCCAGAATCCATTGGGCAGTTGTGCCGAGGTCGATGACCTTCTGCTGGAGGAAGAACTCAAACGGCAACACAATTCAACAAGTTTTGTCCGTCAATAGTGAATCCGACATTGCCCATCATCGATGTCAGCACGATCGGGTTGTCGTATGGCGTGATGCGTCCTCCCGTCTCCGTCTCCTTGACCTTGCGAATGTGGATGTGCGTATGCTTCCAGTCGGTAGGGTGACCCGAGTACCTGTGAATCACGACTACACAGTCAGAGCGGTTGCCCCACTTTCCCCCGTGTTCAATGTCTGCGATGTTTACAGGCATCGGCAGGCGGGCGTACTCGTGCTTGTCGTGGTGTACTTTACGCATTGCCTCGGTAACTGGGTGGGTGGATAGAATCAAGGTGACTTTCTCCTTGTGGGAGAACACCCGAAAGGCACTTGCCACCTCGTAGTGGTACTCGTGCATCGAGGTCTTGCCCAAGACGCTTTGGTCGGTGCGGAGGGAGTTGTACGGGTCAATGAATCCTCCAGTATATGGCCACTCGTTCAGAACCTCGTTGAAGATATTTAGCAGCTCGAATGCTGATAGTATTTTATTCGGATTGATGAACTTGAAGTATTCGTCAATGAAGCAAAGGTCGGAGTGCATCCGTGCCTCTGGGATGAGGTTGATGGGCTTGGCGTGGAGGAACTCAATCAGCTTTCTTTGGATACTGTGAACCTCGTTCTCTGCCGTGTAGCAGAGCCACTTCTTCCCGTGGGTGATTGACTGCATCAGCATCAAGTAAAACATAGTATGCGTCTTGCCTACGTTGGCGTGACCCGTGCAGACGATGAACTCTCCCTCCTTGAATCGCAGGAACTCGTCTATCTTCTCGTTACCGATTCTCCCCATATCGAAGTAAGAACCTTTTTGTGCCCGTTCGAGATACGGGCTTGTGTCCATAATGGACATAATATCTGGATGCATAAGATTGGTTTTGTGCAAATAAACAAAATAAATTCCAGATGCGGGAATTTTTGCGGTCGGGGCTGGACTCGAACCAGCATTGCCAAAGCAACAGTTGTACTGCAACACCCGACCAAGGTGGGGAGGTGCATCACTACCCCCCCAGAGTCACCACCAAAACCAATCAGAAAGGTGACTCTTCTACTGCTTGGCGAATTGCCATATGCGCTTCTTGCTTTACCTCTTTCTTCTCCAGCCAAGCGTTGAAGCGTTCTGCGAGATCGAGGATGTTATCCGTAGGAATTGACTTGCCTGCTGCTGCGTGAGCTGCTGAAAGTTCAACCGCTGCCTTGAGGGCAACTTGACGGACGATAGATGCGGTACGTTCTGCATCATTAGCACGAGGTGCGCCTGTTGGTCGGTTCCAGTTACCACCTCCAGCACGCTCGACCTTAATCGTACCACGCTCGTTTATGGTGCAGTTGATGTCCTCGCCTACTTGATGCGGGGCATCTTGGCTTTTGCCGAACAGGGTTCCGCTTTGACCGTTGTCAAACTGGATTTGAAATTTGTAGAACGTGTTGCCGTCATTAGACACCCACGTTCCATTTGGGGAGATAGATACAATCTTCATTTTAGATTGGTTTTGTAACACCACTCGGAGGCGGGTGTTAGTGCCTTAATTCGTTGAGGAGGGTTTGCTTTAGCACTTCGTTTTCTGCTTCAAGGAACTCCATTCGGGAGGCCATTGCTTCTACTCGGTGCTGAAGGTACTCTACCATTTGTGCGGCCGCCTCTTGCGACCAGTTGGTGCGGGTTCCGTATTCCATCACATTGCAAGTATTACTTGGCAGTTGCCACGGACAAAACGGGTGAAGTCGATGTCTGACAGGTCGGCAGTCCACTTGGGGTTGTCGATTAGTTGGTCAAAGACCTCTTGATCGTATTCCATCTGGACGGTGACCCGTGTGCGGTCAGATACGAGGGCGTAGTGGTTGGGGAACATCTTGCTCAACGCAACCAGCTTTCTAACGTGTGCTTTCATTTAGATTGGCTTTACTTGTTTGATGTGACAAATTAACAACCTAAAGTTTGAATAAAAAAATCTATCTACACTTTTTTTCCAATTATTTTTAGAAGCCCTGTGTTTGCAGGCAGTTCAGAGTCCTTTTGAATTGTCAATTTGGTGAAGTATTTGCTCGTATCATCAACACAACCGCCCCAATATCGGAAAGCATCTGCCCCGAATTTGATTGCAATGATGCAGTTGTCGTTGTCGTATCGGTAGTTGTGGGTGAGATGGATCTCGTAGGAAGAGAGAACCACCTTCGGCAACTGCGAGAGCTGCATCAAAAGGTGGTTACGGATGAGGTCTCCCTCTTTCTTTCGTACTGCCCAATGGGCACCAGAATAGTATTTGTTTAGCGAGGGAACCTTGCCGAGTGTCAGTTCATACGAATGACTCTGTGAAGTTTCCGTGGAGGTCGTAGTGGGTGCCTTCGTTCCCATTAGACATTATTGCTCGCCATCTTGATGCTTCCTGTCTTTCGATACTTTCGCTCGTCTGCTGATACGCTTGCTGATCGTGGGTAGTCACAGAACCCGAAGTGATTGAGGAAGGCGTTTGTGTAATCGTTCTTGGCTTTGCCTTCTTCGACTTGTTGGTAGTAGTCACGTTTTCTACGGTCTTTTTTCATTCGGCAAACCTCTCTCAAAAAAAAATAAGAAAAAAGTTGCGTAATCCGAATTTTGGTTTATTTTACCAAAGTAAGTAGTATATAAGTAAGTTAGTTATATATAACTACTTAAGTAAGTAAGTAACTATTACTACTATAAACTTAACTTAAAGAAAATTAATAAAAGAAAATTAGAGACGTTTTAAGGGACTTTAATCTCCAAGTAAGGAAAACCCCTCACTTTGGAAAGAAAGTCCCGCAAATCGCTTCTAAATACCCTCTATCGTCTTTTTGCGCCCTCTATTGCGAATAGCATTGCAAGCAGGAAGCAGCATATGGAAATGAACACCCAAGTCCGAACAGGTCTTTCACTTGGTTTGATGGTGGTCTTCACCCACTTGGTCACTCGGATTGTATCTGGAAGGCAAATCGCTTTGAGTCGGATCGTGTCAAACTTGCGAA
>Ga0315907_10004454_pt1 | contig 15754 bp, 15 predicted proteins | sample LakEriMetagenome_3_FD_203525 | JGI IMG/M metagenome (GOLD analysis project Ga0315907, IMG submission 203525) | Freshwater fungal communities from buoy surface, Lake Erie, Ohio, United States - Buoy 12 MA123 | ecosystem: Environmental > Aquatic > Freshwater > Lake > Lake biofilm | place: USA... | reverse complement strand
ACCCTATCTTAAATTGTTTTTTAGTAGAAGCCAAGGAAGACAATTTAATTATAACAGGGTCTGATTTATCTATATGGATTAAAACAGAAATTGCAGCAGAAATAATAGAAGAAGGCTCTATCTGTGTTTCTGCTAGAGCGTTAGTAGACAGCATCAACAAAATACCTAACTGTGATTTAGAGATTAAAGTAAACACAGACGAGACAACATTAAACATTAAGCACAAAACTGGTAAATTCAAAATTAATGGTGTTTCCTCAGCAGAGTATGCAACTTTTCCATCTTTAGAGGAAAGTGAAGAAATATCGCTATCTGCTGAAAAGTTGCTAGAAGGATTAAAATCCGTTCTTTTCTCTGCTTCTAGTGATGAAACTAAACAAGTATTAACTGGAGTAAATTTTCAGTATAAAAACGAAAAAATGTGCTTAGCCACAACCGATGGACACAGGCTATCAGTATTTTCTTACGAAAGCAAAGAAACTATAAACGCATGCACTATTCCAGCAAAGGTTTTACATGAAATAATTAAAATTGTAAAGCCTTATAGCGTATTTCAGTTAACATTTTCAGAGTCAATAGCCAAAATCCAATCAGATAACACTACTGTTGTCTTCAGAACATTACAAGGGAATTATCCAAACTATTCTCAATTAATACCAAGACAATTTGAGAGAGAATGCTGTATTTCTAGAAAGCAGCTAATAGAAACACTGGAACGGGTTAATATTATGTCTGACTCAAAAAATAATATTGTAAAAATGACTTTTGTGCCAGATGAACAAAAAGTAGAATTAACAACTGAAAATCAAGGCGTTGGCAGCGCTATTGACACATTAAATTGTGATTTCTCCGGAAGCCCAATTGTAATTTGTTTTAATGCAAAATACATTTTAGAAGCATTAAAATCTCTTAATGAAGAAGAAGTAAGACTTCAGATGAATCAAGAACTAACACCGGTTATCTTATCTAAAATGGGAGATCCAGATAATTTAAGATTACTAATGCCTATTCAGTTGAGACAATAACTAATCAATAAAATACCCCGCTCCTAACTGGATGCGGGGTATTTTAAAGTATCTAATTTTCTATTCTAACTTAACAGTTGGCAGCCAAGCTATAATTAGCTCGTATTTCTCCGGGGGAATTTCCCCTAAAGATTTTATTTTGGACTTTAGTCCAGTTTTTGCCGTTATGGCAATTTTTACTTTATCCCCAATGTCTCCATTAGAGTCCAATAGATTGCTTTGACGAGCAACATCTATCAATTTGCTTACTTGCTCATCTGTCAATTTACTGACAATTTCTTTTTTATCTAATAGTACTGATTGTTGCGCATCATCATCTTCCTCAGCCGAAAGGCCTAGAAGAGATTCCAAAAGGTATCTTCTAGTGTAAGTAATCACACTGCCCCACGCGTGGCAGTATGATTGTTCTTTACCGTCCCTACCTTTGGTCCTTTCGACCAAAAGCGTTGTACTAGAAGATAAACTTTCTCCTGACTCGTGCCAAAGAGTCAAAGTCAATTTTTCATCTTCAAACGTAAAAACACAAGCAAGCCCATTTTGGGCTAAACCTACATCAACAGCAGCGTGAACATCCGACAAGGTCGAATATTCATAATTCAGGAATTTATTAAACCCACTCTTTTTAAGTGGTTTAAATTGAAGTTTAGCTTTTGTTAAAGCTGCAATCACATTTTTCATACTTTGTCCTGTATTGTTCAATACTACAAATATAACTTATCAGAACTATCTTGTCAAGTGGTTTAGAATTTATTTTCTAAATTTTTCAGTATTTCTATTATTTTCTTTTTCTTAGCTCTGCTTTTTTGTTGTTTTTCTTTCAGATACAATCTTCCTTCTTCAGTTTTATACCAACAGCCCCAGCATATTGGAGAATGGCGGGAATCTACTTTTAATCGCGCTCCACAAAGAGAACAAGCGATAGTTTTATATCCCGCCTTTATTCTTAGGTAATAATTTTTTTGAGATTTTTTCCTTGATTCTATGTTAGTCATAACTTAACTCAATAAATATCTTGACAATATTCTAAAGTAAGTTACAAAAACTTGCAATTCCTTATAAGTTATAAAACCAGTCATAAGGAGTGTAAATAAATTTACTTGGAATACAAGACAATCCCAACATGTTAAATGGTACTTGTTTAGTTCTTTGAATATCAGACAAGTACCAACCATAGCCATCAGACTCTCCTAAGTAATCTTTAATTTCTTTTGTAGACATGCAAAGTTTATTGGAATAATTACACCAATAATCCGCATTTCCAGAAACTATTTGCTTAATTTTGCATTTGGCTACAATAGCCATCATTGGTCTTTTCTCAAAAATAATTAACTTGTTTGAAACTGGAGAAAACTTGCGTAGCTCTATCGTCTTCTCCCGTAGTAAAATTTTTCTGACAAAACTTGGGGTGAAAGCCACCATAATAGGTTGCATTATACTGTTGTGTCCTTGAACGTAGATGTACCGAGATCGCATTGAAGATAAGCAGTCTCGCCCATCCTTCCCCATCGATTTTTTAACACTGAAACTTCAAAGCTATAATCTCCTGGATCTTTACTATAATAAGCAGAACGGAATAATCCTAAAATAACGGCTGCCTTTTCCGCTATTTCTCCACTACCACGAATACTAAATAAATCAGGACGTTTGTCTTGTGTAGTAGCGTTACTACGATTAATCTGACAACCAACGAATAACGGTACTTGATATTTCTTAGAAATATTATCAAGTAGTTGCATCCGTCGTCCTAGCTCAGATGCAGAATCACCGTCTTTAGATACAGGTGGCAATTGCTGTAAATAATCCACAAATACAGCCATCTTCTCACCACGCTGAGCTATCACTTTCCTGATATCTGACTCAATGATTGCCATGCTCGGTGAACTATTATCGTTCACATACAATGACAATTCTCCCAATTGAGCAATGCCCTGACTCATTGTATCCCACTTGTGATGTTGCTCATTTCTGCCAATCTGCAACAAATCACTAGAATTTATTCCAGTGATGTTTGACAAAACTCTTGTTGCAAACTGCTCCTGTGTCATCTCAGGAGTAAAGTACAATGCAGGCAATCCATGCAGCTTCATTAATTGCATTGCCATGGCTAACATAAAAGACGTTTTCCCCATGCCTGTACCGCCAGCTACAAGGTACACACATGGACGAATGCCTTCTAGTATATTATCAAGTGAATACCAGCCTAAATTAGGCAATTTTTGATGTTCTGAAGTAAGATAATCAAAAACGGACATAGCCAGCTTATTAGCAGAGTACAGCTGATATCTGTCCCCATGAACTTGCCTTTCGACTTTTAGTAACTCCTCTTGCATAGATGCCAATAAGTCCTGTGGCTCAACAAGCAAGTTGTTAGACTCCTTTTTTGCAAATTCAGCAGCTGACATAATTCGCTTCCTGAGCGATTTGTCTTTAATAATAGATGCTGCTGACTCTGGATTGTAATATGCAGAGTCCAGGATAGATGCTATTAGCGCTTTTGGCTCTGCCACTAACTTAACAGAGTTTGTAGTCAAAAAATTAGTGACTTCCATTAAGTCAATACGTTTATTCTGACTTTTTAAAGTCTTAAATACTTTAAATAGCTTTTTGTAATCCAATACAGAAAAATCTTCCTCCTGTATCTCGTATTTTTCAACTATATCCAAACTACTATGCACTAACACATAGCTTAGAAGCTCTCTCTCCGACTCCGGAGAATCAATTATTGTAATATCCATGAACCACTACTAAGTAAACACCACCAGCAATCTAACACAATAAAAACACACTGTCAATGGAATTAGGAACTAGGAACCCCACTCATTGAATTTAGCTTTTAAGTCCTCTTTAGCTTTTCTGTTCTTGTAGAGAATGTACTCTTGAGTAGTCATGCCATAAGACTCAGCTTCTTGTTCTATCTCCCATTGTGCTTGCTTTTCTTTGGCTTCAGCCAATGCCTTCTCTTTTAACTTCTCTTGTTGCAGCTGTTCTAGCTTAATCTGTACTTCCTGGTATTCAAGATACTCTTTCCACAAATCAGCAGCTTTATCGGCATCTTTCCTAATCTCAGCATTGGCATTAGCCAAATTAGTATCAGGATAAGATTTTAGCCGTTTCTGTAACAACCACTGAGCAAACTGCTTATCAGGATTTTGGTTATTCATCCAAGCATCTGATGAAACACTTCTACGCGTTCCTTTAAAAATATCTTCTGGACGCGTAATAACTTTACTTAATCCAAGAGCCTTCTCGTCTTGACAAGACGCGGGCGCGGGCGGCACTTGTTTATATTGATCAACGGATAATCTTTCAACATTCTTGTCTTCTTGAGTTTTTACCAAAGAAAGACTTTTTACTTCTTGGACTTCCGACTTTTCCTCAGACTTATTCTGAGTCTTGTCCACAACATCTTTCTTGACATATTTATTTTTTTTCTTTGCATTGATCTCTGTATATGAATCGAGATCAACTTTCTTGCTTTCGGGAAAGTAAGATTGTGATTGTGGTAAATCTCGTCTAACACCAAATACAGGTGTCAGCGGTCTTGTGCCTTTCTTATCTTGTAGTTCATTAGATGGAAACGGACGTTCTTTAAGAGTGCTTCTATCCACAAAAAATGTGTCTATCCAAAATTTCTCTACCTTGGCATCGTTGCGCTCATACCAGGTAATATGCGTCATCTTATTCGTATAAGAACAGTAAAGATATTCTTTACCGTCTTTTACAAACTTATTCTCTGCATCGTCATACTCTTTTTGGGATGCGTACTTTATCCCTACTTTGTTAAAAGCAGTCTTGAACTCTGCTTTGGAAAACGCTAGTTCTTCTGTCCAAGAGTCGCCTTCTCTATAATTCTCAGAGTTGTTTGGTTCTAAGAACTTCCAAAATGTCTTATACTTGCTGAACCAAAACTCTAATTGTCCTACTAGGATGGCAGCGGTGACAGACCCTAGTTTTTTTGATACCTCTGGAGAATATGCGATTACTCTCCCCGGAAAAACAAAACTCATTTATAATAGATCCATTATGAAGAATAAATCTATCATAACAGAACCAGTAGCGGAAAGATCTGGTTTTGTTATTTTTTTTAGAATTTTTTTACAATAAATAAAAAGCATTTAATTATACAGTTAAATGCTTTTATCCACTAGTTATGCTATTAATCAAATTAAACCGCTTGCTTCATCAATTCTTCCTTGTTTTTTGAGTAAATTGAATAAAACAGCACGGTTAATTCTGCTATTTGGCTTTAATTCAACAGCTTTGCGATAATTGGCTTTTGCGTCCTTTTTATGGAGAATTAATACTGAAGTGCCAATTTAATAAACTACGTAATCTAAAATTACTAAAGTTGCGGAATCTATATCCAAATATTATAAGATGTTAACATTTTCACCCTTAATAGGACTACTATAACTGAATATGCAAACTTGCGTAACGACATTCAACATTTCTGGGAAAATATGGTATAATTCATACAAATGATTAATCAATAAGTTTGATCATTAAAATTAAAATGGTGCGTAACAATGGTTCAAAAAATTGCTTTATTTAATCATAAAGGTGGTGTGGGCAAAACCACTACTACATTCAACTTAGGTTGGATGCTTGCTGAAAAAGGGAAAAGAGTAATTTTGGTAGATGCTGATCCTCAGTGTAATCTTACAGGTATGGCATTAAAAGAAGAAACAGAAGAAGATGAAGCCAGAATAGAAGGCATTTATCAAAATTCTTCTAATATTAAAACTGGTTTAGCTCCTGCTTTTGAATCTCAGCCAAGAGCTATTCAAGCAGTAGATTGTATTCCCATAGAAGGACAGGAAGGACTGTTTTTATTACCTGGACATGTTGGTTTTGCTGAATATGAAGTAACGTTAGGTATTGCACAAGAACTGAGTGGTTCAATTCATGCACTAAAAAATTTACCAGGTGCGATTTCTGATCTTTTAGAAAAGACAGCTAATAAATTTAATGCTGACTACATTTTGATTGATATGAGTCCCAGTTTAGGAGCAATCAATCAAAATTTATTAATGATTAGTGATTTTTTCTTAGTACCTACAACTGCTGATTTCTTTTCAGTAATGGCCATAGATTCTTTAGCTAGAATATTACCAAAATGGTGTGATTGGGCAAAGAAAGCAAGTAAAAATCCTATACTAAAAGAAGCTGCCTATCCATTTCCAGAGTTTAGGTTGAAATTTTTAGGAACTATAGTGCAAAACTATGGAATTATCAGAGGTAAAGAAGCCAGAGCATTTCAAACTTGGATAGAAGAAATAGAAAAGACGGTCACTACTAAGCTAAAACCAATTTTGGAAATAAATAACTTATTATTGCCTAGTCAAGCATATGCTGAACAGAACATGAATAGTAGTTTCACTGTGACTGAAATTTCGGCTTTTGTGTCCCTTTTATGGAGACTTAATACTTAGGCTAGTATAAAATCTCCGGTTGGGTAGTAGACGTGGCCTATTGCTGAATAGGCATCAGCAAAATTTAAATCTAACAAGATAGCAGACCCAAAAGCTTTAACAGCTGCTTGCTTGTCTGCTAACTTCTAGTCATTTCTACCAATTATCGTTTAGAGATTATTTGTTTTAATTGGTAGTATTCTTGTGCGGTCATATATTTTCACCTGTTGCTAATAGATTGTCCCATGTTTTATCATTGGCTAAAACAAAATAGCTTAGTACTGCATCATGCATACAAATTTTATTGTTTTCCGTATACAAGATGTCTTGTCTAATAAAAGCTGTTTGAAATATAGAAAATACTCCATACTCTGTGTGTAAGTTGGAGTTACTTTCGTTTTTGATTAATTCTAGTAGTGTTTTAGCAGCTATTTCATTTAATTTAAGCGTGCCATTTACTATCTCACCATTAGCTGTTATTTCAACATATTTTTGCATAATTAAAGCAAAACCCAGCAAGTAAGCTGGGTATTTAATTGAGTAAATTGTCAAATCATCAAATTATAATTAAACCGTTTAAGCCTGCGGTTTGCTTTTTCCCACGAAGCTTCAGATGCCTCGATAAAATATAAATTTTTTTGCTTCTTAAAAGAAACGTTTGGGAGTTTACCTGCTTTTGCCAAAGCTAAAGCAACCATAGCTAAATCTCTGGTAATACCAGGACTAGCTTCTTTAAGCTGTTTATTTTCATCAATTACTGCGTACATAATGTCCATACCAAAGTGTTTGTGTTGTCAAGATATGTGTATTTAGACAAGTCAATATTTAGCCTGTCTGAAGCAAGTTTATAAAAAAACTGTTTTAGTTTTTCCTTTTCCTCTTTGAAAAATTGTTCTTTTGTTTTATTACTGTTTTTGGTTAACAGCTCATACCATATTTGAGTTTCCCAGCCTCTGTAGTAATTTACATCAACATACATGCTAACTGGAGTTTCTAGCAATCTAAAATAATGGTAGTCATACGTTCCTTTAACGTATGGTAAATCCCATCTAAACTCATTTGGGTTGTACTCTAGATAGAGTTTCATTTTGCTTTGTAGTTGATTGTAAACATGTTTGAGGCAATTCTCTTTGTACTCCAAAAAGAGTACATGACTTTTTTCTTTTTTATCCATTGAAAAAGCAAAACAAGACTTTGCTATATTGGATGGATCTGGCACATTCCATCCAAATTCGTAAAATATTTTTGCCCAGATATAATCTTCTAATGGAGAAAGATTTAATATTGCCATTTGATTCTTTTCCATAAGAATATCAACGACTAATTCAGTCCCAAAACAATCTACTTTAAACATTCCACCTCCTTTTACAAAAATCTAAGAAACAATCAGACAAGAACCATGCATCAGATGATTTGACTCTTGGCTCAAATTTGACAAACGTTGCTATTGAATAATCGCTATTTTCTGGCATTTCTTCTGTAAAGAAAATAGCTTTATCAAAAGTCGTGTAAGAATATTCTGGATGTTCTTTAATAAATTGTTCCCACACGTCAGGATTAGCGTTTAGCCAATCCTGAATTTTTTCATCGTCAGCAATAAATTGCATAATCTCCTAAGACTTCTTTAGCTTTGCTTTCTCCAACCACTTGTACGAGTTTTTCAACTCCGTACAACTCTATGTAAGAGATGTAGGCTTCTCTATCTTTGCTGGGATTTGTTGCTTGCTCAAAAAGATTCCTACAATAGAAATTGAAAGATTTTTCAATCTTCTCAATTTCCAAAAAGCCAAAGTCTCCTTTAGCCAAAGGCGGTTGAAACTCAGCTGTATAGATAGGCTCTCTCCACTGACATGTTGTTTCGTCAAAAACACACGTCTCAAATATTTCTCCAAGTTTGGAGAATTTTTGATACTTCTTGTAGTGGAGAATAAATTTTTCCCACACGTCAGGATTAGCAACCAGCCAATCTTGAAATGCATCATCATCATAATTCACAACGTAATTCATTTATCTTCCCTCCATTTATCCCATTCTTCTTGAGGAGCGTCTATACGATACTTGATGCTGACACCATCAAGTATTTCTCTAAACACAACAGCATCTGGAATAGCTCCAACTAATCCTAAACTCAACACCGCTAACGCAGCATCTTGACTGATACTGTAGTTAGAGTCAGTTAAATGGCATTTGCCTTTGACTCTTTCTACTTTTGCAAAATAGTACACTTTTTTACCTTAAAAGTATAAATTCAGTATAATCCATTGACAATAGCGTGTCAAGTGATTTCTGAAAATTATTTGTTTTCATTCTTGTATTAAAACTGTTTCAAATGGCAGTTTAGTAGCATCTTCTGCTGACATTTTCTTAGCCCAAGCGCTTTGAATTAAAGTATTCCATCTAAATCCAGCTTGCTTGCTTAATGTGCCTGGCTTTGGCTCTAAACTACGGTAAAGAAACTTAGGGCGTGCTGCTTTAATGATTTCTGCTTCTAATTCTGGTACTACAGTGAGTAATCTAACTAGAGTCCGGCAGTCATCTAGCGCTCTATGACAATCAATAACTGGAATACTATGGGCATAAGCTAAATTAGCCAATGCAGTGGATTTGCAATACTCAGAATTAGGATAAGTAATATCTTGAGTATCTATCCAAGTGTTGTTTTTCCCAAATCCAGTACCAATGATTTTATGCAGTTGTTTTTTATCAAATTCAATATTATGCCCTAAGATATACTGTACGTTTTGGGACATTTGATAAATCATTTCTAAAGCCAATTCTTGAGCAGCACCTTCTCTAAGCATTTCTGTGCTAATTTTGTTAATCCCTTTTGCTGGATTATCAGCGTTCTCCCAATTTATCAAAGAACTGACTTGACTAAGTATAGACTTAGTCTTAACGCTATATAAAATAGCTGCTACCTCTATAACAAGACTAGACTCTTCTAGTCCTGTAGTCTCTGTGTCTACTATTAATACATTCATTTTGTTGTCTCTTAATATCATAATTTTATTTTATTATAATTTTAAAAGACAACATAAATAAAGTTACGTAATTTTTGCTAATTTTCGATACTTTTCAAGGGCATCTAGATATCCTATATGCGCTGCCTGGTAGTAATCAAGTTTAGCTTTTTCTTTGTCAATTGATTCCATTAATATTGCTCTTTCGTAATACGCTCTGGCATACCATTTGTTAATTTTTAAGCAACTGTTAATGGAGTTTATGCCAGCATTGATATCACCTAGTTTAGCTAATATTATTCCTTTAAGAAGCAAAGCGGTTGGAGAACTAGGATTGACCTCCAAAGCGTCGTTGCAATCAGCTAACCCAGCTTTGTAATCAATTTTTTTAATAAAAGCCTCCGCTCTTTCACAATAGCATTCTGAATTATCTACTTCAATGTTAATAGCTGAAGTATAATCTTTGATTGCATTATCTAACTTCTTTAAAGCAATATAAGACTTTGCTCTTTGACGAAATAAAGAAGCACTTTTCTCAATAACAAGTGCTTCGGAATAATGTTTAATAGCAGTTTTGTGGTCTCCATTATGAGCCGCCAAAGCTGCTAATTGTCTGCTGTTATTTTTCACTTTGACTCCGGTAAAAGACATTTATCTGAATCACATGGAGCAGGTCCTGATTGGTCATCAAACCCATTATCATACTTGTGTAAAGCATTTAAGAAATCGTCATTAGTTTTTCTTTGATTTACCTCTTTTACTAACTGCAAGTATTTGTCCTTGCTAATAGGCTCAAAAGGCAATCTAGGATAAGACTGGAAATCGTCAAAACGGCTAAGAATAGCAGCAGAAATATACCCGTCATTGTTTTCGATTGAGTCATATATAGCTCTACTTAAAGCACCAATTTCGTTCTGGCGTAGTTCAAGTGTGGCTGAAGTATTGTGAGTTGTGTAATACTTCTGCACTTGCATATAAAAATCAAACTGTGCCAACACGGAGAATTTGGAAATATCAACATCAACTCCTGGTAGATTTGCCCAAGATACAGCTACTGGTATTTCCACTAACCATTCTGTACAACGTTCATCAAATGGGTTGTCTAATAAGTTACCATTTTCATCTTTATCTGATTGTGATGGAACTACACTATAGCCAAAGTCTATACATGCCAATGCTACTGGATCATTTTTACGGAAAGTAATCCGACGGATAAATTGTTGTGCTTTGGGAGGATGCCAACCAGGAGAAGCGCCAGTTAACAAAGACTTTGTGTTGTGTGATTTAATCGCTCCTTGCCAATACCATGAATCATTGTCGTCCTCTCCCTGAACTGCAAAGTCGTAGCTATAATCAGGAGTTTCTTCCCATTCCACAGATTCAATGAGATATGGATCAAACTTATAGTTTCTCTTGAGTGAAGGAATAGGACGAATCTCAGCTTTTTGACTATTCTTGTTTAAATAATCTAAAGCATCAGGTTTGGATAACATGCGGCTTAAACATAAACCCCACATACTTTTCTGTGCTTGGTTGTTCTTTCCTTGGGTGTTATGGAATATAGAGAAGCACAATCCCACGGCTTCACCGATTTGCTGAAGATTTCTAATGAAATCTTCACTGGCGCTATCAATCGACATTGAACCGTTAGACCTAATACATCCATCAGTGTCAATCAATCCACAGAAAAATGATAAAATGCTTTGTTTGGAGGAACAACGAATAGCTAATGGTATTCTGTCAAGATTTAAACTTTTTTCCGTTTTAGCTATTCCAGTCAATTGCAACCAATTATAAAGCTGAACACTAGAAATGCTTAGTTCATAGGCTGCTCTGTCAGAGTATTTATTGATTTTCCCATCTACAACAAACAGATTTTGTGCTATTTGTTGTAGTCTTTCTAGTAATTTATAACTATTACTAGAAAACCTAATACGATGTCCGGATATACTTAAACATCCATTCCCAAACAATGCTCCAATAAAATAAGCTAAGTCAGGCGACATTGTTTTAGGCATTTTAATGATAGTTGCTGTGATGCCACGATTATGTCCAGCTTCTAATTGCCTCGCTTCTCTTGTATAGCTAAATTGATCTATATCAAGTAGTGGAGTTTCTTGGGTGTTTTGATATTCCCCAAGACTAAAATCAATCTTCATTCCAGGAGTCATATCAGATGCATAAATCCAGTTTCCATCAATAGAAAGACGATGGTTTGGAGTCATACGTAAAATACGTCCATTCTGTAATGTGACTTTAATCAATTGCAATGGTTGATTAGCAATTCCTGTGGTAACAGACACTCCTTCACGAACACTTAGTTTCAAATTAGTAGCTTCACCACTGCCAGGTGCTATCAATTCATCCGCATAAAGTAAGCCTTGATCAAAAATCCTTAATGCAGTGCGATCTAAACACCCACTGGGCTGAACAGTAGTACAACGATTAGGACGTTTGAGATTGTGTTTATCGCAATATTCCCAAACAGTTTGATGTACTATGTCTTTCCATCTAGACAAATACTCCTGTTCTTTTTGTTTGAATATTTTGCCTTGCTCACTATCTTCTCTCTCTTGTTGCCACCAGTGAAGCCATTCTGCTCCAAAAGCATGAACAAAGAAGTCAAACAATCCCGTGAAGGAAACACCAACAATAGGATCTAACTCTCTAGACTCTTGATAAATAGGCTCGGTGAATCTATGGTGAAGCAATGCAGCTACTGAGAGTGAAGCTGCCTTAAAAGCATCTTCTTGTTCTTTGTAGTCAGTAGGATTGAGCTGATTTAAGTGTATTTCTGACAAATTGCAATTTCCAGTCAACGTGTTTCCAAATACACCTTCATGATATTGTGGTTCATTAAAACAGTAAGTGTCATGCAATCCCGGTAATTGCTCCACACTCCTGATAACTTGCCATTTGCCTTTACATTTAGGTACTCTCCCTTGGCTTACGTCTAATCTCTGACAAGGGATTTTACCACAATCAGTTACTTGTACACAGTACAAATCTTTACTTCTAACTCCATAATTTGTAACTGCTCCTTTGTAAGCGCAAAGATTGACAGAAGAACGAATACCACATTTAATTAGCAACAATTGTATTCTATACGCTCTGTCATAATCAGAGATGTAGATTCTAATACCATTGCCACTACTATTTGTTCCATCTGTATCTGCTAAACCAGCAATAAAATGCAAGATTGCTTCACGATTCCAACTTGCTATGATGTTTAATGCTTCTGGTTTGGTTTTGAGACTCTTCAGAAATTCCCCAGAAAAGCTTAAATTTGTAACATCAGTGAAGTTTGTAACGTATTCATATTCCCTGATGGGAGACTTGTCGCCTGCCACAGACAAGGCAATTTTTTTGCCATACAATCTTATTTTTGCGTTGTTGTCTTTGTCTGTGGTGCCATCTCCTACGGCTACTCCCAAGCTATAAGCATAATTAGTATCAATATCCAATCCATCATCATATTGAATAGTAAATGGCTTGGTGTGAATACGATACTTGCTTGCATCCATTAAGTCTTTTGTCTGTACTTCTTTGTATTCTTTGCCAAACCTATCCTTAACAAAGAATCTATGATATTCGGTAGCATCTAAATACGTACCATCCGCAAATCGTACACGATAAAGAACACGAGAACTGCCAGTTTTAAATGGCTGTACTTGACTCCAATTCCTACCATTCCAAATCTCAACATCGCATCCTACAACATCTTTGATTGCGTGTAATCCATCTTTGGTAATTAGCAGCGTGTCACCACTAACACAGTGGAAATTACTACCAATAATTTCACCACAATTATGGGCGACAATTCCATTACCATCAAATCGAGAAACTCCCGGAACAGTACAGTCAAAAACTGCTTCTACTCCATCGGGTATAATCTCTTTGATTTTAACTACAAATCGCTCACGATTTAATTTTGACTCACATTTGGTAATTAATTCATTTAAGCGATTTACTTTGTCAGGTTTTTGGAATCCAATAATGTCTTGGAAGACGCAGACATTATCATTACTGATAACAAGTTCATGTTGTGCTTTTTGATAAATTGTTGAGATAATACCTAATCTCGCCAGCATTCTTTGGACTATTTTCAAAGTCTCTAGATTGCTTTGTGACAATCTGATGCTAATGCCTTTTTGTTGATTTCCTTGCACGCTCCCATCAGCATCAAATAAGCCACGTAAAAAACCACGGTAAAATTCATAACTTGCTTCTTCGATTTTACCTGTTGGCATTTTGTTCTCTAGCGTAACGTCATAACTAGCAGCTAATCTAGCTAATCCTGTTGATTGGACTACTCGATAATTCTGCTGTTCATAGTAATGTCCAGATTCTGTAGTTCCAGCATAATCAACAGTTTTTTCAAGTAGAGCAACAGCATGTCTTCCCATCTCATCTTGAGAATCTTCCCAGTATCGCAAAAGTGCTGTTTTCCCCCACTGTGTTGACGAGATGCTGCCATTGCCAATTAAATTGCCAATTAACCAGCCTTCGTCAAAAGTTCCGAAACTGTCCCAATGTTGTGCTTCACGATGGTTGTGGATTGAAATATAATGTCCTGGACTTAAATCTTTAGCTTCAGTCCACTCAGAATATTGTTTACGTTGAGTCTGGGCAGTAACTTTGAGTAGCTGATGATTGTCAGTTAAACGCAACTCATATCCTTCTTGAGTAATCACTTTTAGCAGAGGCTTGATTCCTGTTAGCCAAAAACCTTCGGGTGTGGTGCTAAATAATTCTCCATCAACGTAAACACTGGTTTGTTTGCCTATCAAGTCTTTAACTTGCCTCGCTCCTTTTTCTGTGTGAATCCATGTATCAGCAGTAACACACGGATTTAATCCATATGTACTTACTCTATGTTCTATCTCCGCATGTGGCATATCCGGATAATGCTTTCTTATCCATTCTTTAGCTCCACCATTCTCATAAGCATTCAAAAACTTTGCTTTTAGTTTTTGGGTAATCAATAAATCTGCATTTGCTCTGGCGACAGCTTCACCAGCCCATTGAATTGCTCCTTCACCACTCCAATATTGACTTGTTACTGAATCAAACACCTCCTTATAAGTAGGCTTTTGGTGAAAAACTCTGGTGTGATTTGCCATGCGCAAAGCATCTTTCTCTGGATCTATTCTCCACTCTCCAGTTGGTGTTTGCTCCCATAGATTTGCTTTAGCGTTAGCAGCTACGTTATCACTAGAAGTGAACTGGCGCATGCCCGCTGAGCGTCTAATGTTCCCAGCCACTATAGTGCTTGCTGCTTCATCAATCAGCAAACAACATTCTATGGATGACAGCTGCCTACCAACTGCTTTATTAAGTATTGCAGAGCAACGCACAAATAGGTCTTTAATTTTAACAGGGTTAGCAACTCCACCAAATGATTTTAGTGGTTCACCATTTGGACGAACATGAGATAAACAAACACTTATGCTTATCTCTCCTTGATACATAGTATTAGAAGCCGATTCCAGTAATAATTTATATGCTTCAACCCATCCGTTGCGACTGTCACCAACATACATAACAAATTTTCCGTTACCTGCGGCAGTCCAGGATGTTTCTTCTTGTCTTTCTTCTGGTAATACATCTCCTGGTTCACCAAAAACATCGATGTTAATACTGTTAGCAATTTTTGGTAATCTGCTAAAGTATTTTTCCTCAATAACCGCTCCTGTTCCGCAGCCCATCATAGCTAGATCCATCATTAAAGCAAAGGCGTTCCAGCTGGTTAAGTTAGTTGACGTGCAGTTATAGGCTCCAGAGTAGTTGGCTGGTTTTTCCAGCCATTTTGTGCCGCCGACCCAAAGCCATCTACCACTAGGTAATGATTTCATACTGCTTTGCATTTTAGTAATTAATGCAATTTCTTCTGTGTTTAATTTACCTAGTTTTTCCAACGCTTTTAACGTTCTAGAACAAACTTGTTCCCATGATTCGCGTCCATACTCTGTATGACGAGAATATGTTCTGTAAAATACTGGATTAGCGGTAGCTGCGTTAAACATATTTTTTCTGGTAAACGGTTTTCTTACTGTAACTCAAGTGATACTTAATTTAGTGGATTGTAAAGTAAAATTTATTTTAGATATATATTGACAAAACAGTGAAAATGTGATATTTTAATATGAGCATTTACATAAATAAACATGGAAATAGAAGAAGAAATCAAGATTAAAGCCAGGCAAGCTCTTTATAATACTACGGAATATACTGTAGAGAGTTTAGTTTATGGAATTAAGAACAAAGAAATTACATTTTACGATTCAACTAAATGGAGATGGGATGTTCTAAAACAATCTCAATCCATTGAAAGCATGTTTCTGGGTGTGCCTATACA
>Ga0315907_10004451_pt1 | contig 15755 bp, 23 predicted proteins | sample LakEriMetagenome_3_FD_203525 | JGI IMG/M metagenome (GOLD analysis project Ga0315907, IMG submission 203525) | Freshwater fungal communities from buoy surface, Lake Erie, Ohio, United States - Buoy 12 MA123 | ecosystem: Environmental > Aquatic > Freshwater > Lake > Lake biofilm | place: USA... | reverse complement strand
CACCTGAGTCACGAGCTGCTGAAGCATCAGTTGTACTAGTTTCCAACACGTTATTGCAGGGACGTAAATCCTTCAAGGGTGACATGGACGCGTATCTACGTAATAACGATGCATTGATAGATGAAATGATATCACAATTATCATCAATGAAAGGGTCGAAACTTACACAAGATTGGACAAAAAGTGTCAAAGCCCAAATCGTGGCAACTCTGTCACAAACAGAAAAGCAATATGGTCGTATAGATTCATTAGTCTGGGATAATGCAGAAGGTCGTGCAAACATGGGATTACCAAAAGGTAAGGACATGAATGACCGATCTGATTTGTATATACGAACTGTATCTGGTGATGTGATTGGTGTTTCGTTAAAGAAGAGTGGAAACATATTTTTGGCAAACCAAGGGTATGCTAAAATTATCGGTACCATTGAAACATTTACCGACGACACAAAAGCAAAAACCAAAATTCAAGCGTTGAAAAAACTACACAAACAGGAAGCTGACAAGGCGTTTGTTGCACTTTCAAAATTCTTAAAAGCAAATCAAAAGGAAGTACGTAGTGCGTTGTCAACATTTAATCGTACTGGTATTAAGAGTTTGAGTAGTCCTAAGTATGATGCTTATTTTAATCCAAACGGTACTCTCAATAAACAGTTTTTAAGTAGAGCAACTTCTGGTGAGAAATTAGCCTCCAACGAATTTAAAGCTTTATTAAAATCGTTGGAAGGTATAAAAAAGAATTATCCATCAATAAAAAAGGTGATGGATTCTATTAGAAATGTAGATAACATAGCCACAAAACAATTTTTAAATACAATAGAATCTGACAGAGCTGTACGTGAAGCTACTACCAGATATCTGTTGGATGCATTGGATATTCCTCAGATGTTGTCTGATACGCCAACCGAAGGTGTTGATAAGGTAGTGACTGTGTACGGTGAAGGAAATATTGACAGTGACGGGAATCCAATCCCCATGTATGTCAACGACAAATCATTAAGAGACACATTCGGTATTAGTAAAACGGTGAGTTCGGAAGATGCATTGAAAGAATTACGTACACGATTCATTATTGATCCAGAATCAGATAAACGTGTTGGTATGATTCGTTTACGCATCACCAATAAAACTCCACCACCAAACTATTATTATCCAACTATTGCAACGTTGGCATTGCGAGCACGAGGCTTGAGTACTGCCGCGGCATTTGAATTATATCAGCATGAATCTTGGACGTATACACTGGCAAGTAAAAGTCCTAACCCAGCGGATTGGACACCACAGCAACGTAAAAAACATGCAGAAAGTACTATTAAATTCTTAGAATTGCAATCAAAAAATCCTTCACTTACCAAACAAGAAAGAATGGAAATGCAAAAGGATATTGACTTTTATACAAAGATACGATAAATTATGGAAACACGAGAAGAAATTTTAAAGAGAGTTCCACCTGGTGATAGGTGGCGTGAAACTAATGGTGACGGGACGCGTATATTTCCTACACTCACTGCCGCATTAGAATATATGTTCCAAAAGACCAAATGTAAACAATACTTCTTTGATGCGGGTGAAGGGAAGATATATATGGTCAGACAAGAGAAAGACCCCGAACCAGAAATTCCAACATTTAGCATTTACGGTGATCATTAATGAAAGTCAAATTGGTTTCGTACACAACTCCGTGTGTCGAAGAGTTAGGTCCAGACAGTGACCTTACTGATTTAATAGCATTTTGTGCTCGTGTAAGTAATCCGAGCAACCAAACAAATACCGACACAACAGATAAACTTATTAGTTATCTGATTAAACATAAACATTGGTCACCATTTGAGATGGCCAATCTTACACTTGAAATTGAAACAACCCGTGACATTGCCCGACAGATTCTCAGGCATCGTAGTTTCACGTTTCAAGAATTCAGTCAACGATACGCTTCGGTAGAATCATTGGATATGAAACCATGTCTACGGGAAGCACGTTTACAAGACGTTAAGAATCGTCAGGCAAGTATAGTAACCACGGATTCTTCACTACAATCACAGTGGCAACGAAAGCAGCTTGAAGCATGGGATGCAGCGTTGGACGCCTATGTATGGGCGTTGGATAAAGGTATCGCCAAGGAAGTGGCACGTGCCGTTCTTCCGGAAGGACTTACAATGTCACGTATGTATGTGAATGGAACGATTCGTAGTTGGATTCATTATATTGATATCAGAAGTGATGAAGCAACGCAGAAAGAACATCGGGAAATTGCTATAGCATGTGCCGAAGCCATTGGTAAATTATTTCCATTGATTACTAATTTTACACACTAATGCTCACCTTACTCTTTAATATTTTTGGTTGGTCGTTATTTACCTTCGTTGCCATAGTTTGTTTAATGGTGTGTCTGACCGCAATGATATTAATAGAAATTTCCAGTTTTATATATAAATTATGGCGAAAAAACAGGTAGGTAGTTCCAACACGGGTAGAAAGTCTATACCCTTATTGAAATCTGAAATAGAAGAGGCACAACGAAACACCAACAGTAACCGACAGGCTGCGAAATGGTTGGGTGTCAGTGAACCTCGTTACCGACGTTACGCCAAGATATATAATTTGTATGACCAGCATTCAAATCCTCTTGGATTAGGTACCACCAAGGGATTTGCAAAGAATCCGAAAAGTATTCCACTACGAGACATATTTGCCAACAAGCATACGGATTATAGTATGATACGATTAAAATATCGTATGGTAGCTCGTCATATGTTAAATGAACAATGTGGTCTGTGTGGATTTAATGAGAAACGATTGTCAGATGGTAAATCCCCGTTGATGTTAACTTTCAAAGACAAGATGGGAGATTTTTCAAGAGATAACCTACATCTGTTATGTTATAATTGTATGTTTTTGACTACCGGCGCACCGTGGGTGGCCCACCAGAAGTATGTGGAAACTAGTTTAACTGACCCAGAACACGCCAAGAAACAAAAGGATGACGGACCCAAGCCAACAGATTCTATGGATCCTGTGGAGGATGCCGAAATAGAGGAAACGGTCAACCAACATCAGTCCGACATCCGTAATCTCCAAGACGAAATATTGCGTGAATTGGGGAGATGAATTTTAAAATTTTATTTTACTATTTATAATACCCTTTCACAATTAAACTTGGAGAAACACGATGTCCGAAAACGAAATGTTACGGGAATTCGTGCAAGAATCAACTCCTCGTCAAGTTTCTCATCGGGACTCTACACGGAATGACCTCCGTGAATGGAATGTCCAGATGTATTATGAGGCGATGGGAATGGATTTCGGGCATGATGACGACTATGTAGAAGAAAAACAATAAAGGTATTTATGGCGAGTTACACAATATATCATCCAGCACATAAGGGACATAATCCAAGTCCAGTTGGTATCAACACATATTTCACCGAACTTCTGGCGTATGAATTAAAAACTGTACTGTTTGATATGGGACACGAAGCAAATATTACCTATATTAATTTGTGTGCAGACAATAAGGTGTTATACATTCCAGAAGTGGATATTAATGTAAGTTCAAATGGACCGTATATACCTGACTCCCTATGGTTTATAATAGTTAACGACGAAACAAAAAATTTTGTTATTGTAGATTTACAAGACGCTCCATCTGTGACGCGGTATCTACAAACACTTCCAGGTTATGTCATGTCGTTACTTGGTCAGTATTCGCTGGAACGTTATCATCACGAAAATCCGTGGTTAGATTTTACGAAATTACTACCATTTGTTTATTTCCCATATTATCCAAATGTTGTTGAATCTATGATTGAAGAAATTCAAGATATTAGAAATTCATCTCAATTGGACGATAGAGTATTTTTCTTTGGAAATAATCGTGATGATTATTTACACGATGGGGTTAAAATTAGAGAAGTAATATCCGCACTGGAATACAAATATCCCGATGAGGTTTGTGTTGGTAGTACAGAGAAAAAACTTCCAATGCAAGACTTTTTTAGAAAAGCAGCGACGCATACAATTAATCTAGGACTACCAGGACATCAGTGGTGTTCCCGTGAACATGAATTGTGGACATTGGGACTTCCCGTTATGTTATATGAACACACGCATCATCTGGCTATTGACTTAATACCCAACTATCATTATATTGCCGTACCTGTTGGTTCACGGCTGTCTATTGGTATGGCTTCCAATCCAATGAGAGCAGCCGACCAGATAATTAAAGCACACAGAGAATGGATTAAACCTAGTAATAAATGGCGACTAAATAATATTGCTTATAATGGACAACGTAGAATATTAGAACAAGCATCGCCAAAGACAGTTATTCCGAAATTAATAGACCTCATACAGTTGGGTAATTGGTAATTATGCAGATTATAAAAACAGACATTGAACGTCCAAACTTTACTAATATTTCTTTTAAACAAGAATATGAAAAAGACGCGGATAAATACAGAAAATTAATGTCTAATATCGTTGGCGTATTCAACCACATTGAATATCTTTCGGTAATTGAAGGAACTCGTGATGCACATTTATTGTTTATTCGACCCGCCGATGTTGAACAAAAACGTGCAGAATTTCGTAAATATGGATTGGAGATTGTTTTACTAAACAAAGAAGCAGACAATATGAGTGGTAACTACGGTAATCACTCACTTCCGTGGGATGGACAGGCACAATTTGTATGGCGTTCTATTGTAACCAAACCAGAATTGGTTTCCAAGTGGAATGACATCTGGAAAACTCGTGAACGTGATGTATTTATGGGAGAATATCTCATTGGTCGTGGATTAGGATACCCACATTGTTGTTCAGAGCATTTTACGGAAGTGTGGATGCGACGAGGTGGTATTGATACAACGTGGCAACAAGCAGCCTGTACAATTACCAATACATCCGATTATGTTGAAGCAGAAAATATTCTTGGTGAATATAATGCTATCGAATTACCTGAAACAACACCAATCTGGGCTAGTAATCTTCTTCGATGGGCTGGGTTAAAGTTAGTTACACATTTACCGTGTTCATTTAATTGTACCGAATCTAAACGAATTGCATTGGAAAATCTTGGTATTGCAACGAAATATGGATATGGATACGAATATAATATGTTATGTAAGATGTTGGATTGGGAAATAACGTGGACCGCGGAATATGGTGTAGCCACAATTGATACACCAGTATTTACCATACATACGTTAACTGATGTAACGGCAACACCTTACAAGGTAATTAAAAAAGGTAATAAACAATGTATATTTGTTAAATAGTATTTATTACAATATTAATCAAAACGTAATGATGTCCCCCTTTCCTTTTCGGTGAGGGGGATATATCTTTATAGTATACCCTAAACGAAAGGTGATTATGTCAAGATACTACGACACATATGAACAAGAAACTCTGTGGACACTTAACACGCGGACAGGTGTTAAGAAGAAGCAGGCTACTAATTACAGTTCGTATTGGATGGATTTTGATGATGATGAGTACACCACATCTACAATCAAAGATGACTTTATAAATCCAGAGCGTATTGTCAAGCTTGCCTCTGTTCGTCGAGCTATTGCTAATTTTGTTCGTATTCTCACCAACGATGAAACGATTGAAGTGGCTTTTTCTTCCGGCAAGGATTCGTATACCGATGGTAAGCGTGTTGTAATTGCTGCTGAAGATGATTCGAAACATTTCGATTCTATGGTGGGTCTTGCACTACACGAGGGGTCACATTGTCTCCTTTCGGATTTCAATATGTTGGAACATTTGATTACTGAGAAGAATTGGGAGCAGTGCTACATTGCGTTGAGTCCTGAACTCCGTGGTCTGCTTCATCCCGATTATCAGATTGATTATAATCGTAACGATATCGGCCTCAACAAAATTCGTTTGCAGGTGCTGGCGATGCAGAAGATGTTGGGTGTTATTATGAACGTAATCGAAGATCGTCGTATTGATTCGTATGTGTATAAGAACGCATCGGGGTATCGTCCTTATTACGATGCGATGTATACCAAGTATTTCTTTAATACCGAAGTTACCAAAAACTTGAAGCACAATCCATCGTGGCGTACTCCTACGTTTCAGAATTACACGAACTGGTTGATTAATATTTTTCATCCGAACTTTGACCGCAATGCACTGCCCGGGCTGTCTAAGATGGTCGGTATGATTGATTTGAAGAATATCCGCCGATTTGATATTACTAAGCGGATGCCAGAACGTTTTGCTGAGTGGAGTTTTTCGTTCACCAATTCTCCTTGGCAAAACTGGTATATCAATGGTGGTAGTAAATCATATTCGGGCGGCCCTTCGTATATTACGTTGTTGGATTACGAAACCCTCCCACCGTTGTGGACTGTTGCCAATGATGTACTGTATGAAATTATGAAGCACATTGGCGATTATGAACAGCAGATGCAAAAGGCTAACTCGGATACGTCCACACAAACTGTGCAGATTCAGATGGATGGTGTGCAGTTTGATATGAATTTGGATGGCTTGGAAAATCTTGATATTGGCAACACGCAGTCATCGGTTGTTCCTGGTAAGTTCAATGAGAAGAAGGCGTTGGATGCGATGAAGAAGATGGAGCAGGTAATGCGTGGTCAGAATCGTCGTAAGAAGTTGAAGGCGAAGGAACGGGCTGACATTCAGCATCTCGAATCCGCAGATGCGAAGATTGTTGAGGCTGGTGATAAGATTGTCGGTATGTTCCCGTGTCTTGTTACACGTAAAATTAATAAACAAATTATGCAGTCGGAGTTCTTCCCATTTTCGCATGTTACGCATCATAAGGGTGAAAAGGTTCTGTACTCTACTGAACGTAACAAGAATGCAGTGGTATCTGGTGTTCGTATGGGTCAGGTTCTTGTGCATAGGTTGCAGGTTCGTAACGATCCTGTTGTAACAACATTTACCCGTCAGGATCACGGTCGTATTGACCGCCGTATCCTCGCTCAGCTGGGTATGGATATTGAGAGTGTGTTCAAGCGAACCACGGTTGAAAACTTTAAGCCTGCGATGCTCCATCTGTCTCTGGACGCGTCTGGTTCTATGAGTGGCAGGAAGTGGGAACAGTGTATTACCGTGGCTACTGCATTGTCCTATGTCGCTAGTAAAATTCGTAATATTGAAGTTGTTGTTACGATTCGTGGTGATAGTGAAATTCCTATGGTCGCTGTGGTGCATGACAGTCGAGTTGATAATTTCCAAAAGGTTCGTAACCTCTTTCCTTCTCTGTGTCCGACAGGTTCTACTCCTGAGGGATTGTGCTTCAACGCAACGCTAGACCTTATTACGGAATGCTCTGGTGAATACGATACGTACTTCATTAACTTTTCGGATGGTGAACCTGGTACATCTGTTCGTCGTGGTGGTGAATATCGTAGTTATGGTGGTGAGGAAGCATTCAATCATACACGGCGACAGGTACAAGCGATGCGTGATGCTGGTGTCAAGGTTATGTCGTATTTCATTTCTGAGTACGTAACTAGCAGACCCCACAGCTATTCGCATATCGCTTTCAAAAAGATGTATGGTGAAAACGCTGTGTTTGTGAATGTGCAGAATGTAACTGAGGTACTTCGTACTATGAATAACCTTCTACTCAAAAAGTCCTAATGACACATATCAGTTGGCCACACGGCAATGAGACATTGGCGGAGCATCTAAATCGTTTCTCGAAATATTTGTATCGAAAACGGAAACACGATTCAGGGAATTTGGGTGCAATGATGTATGGGTTGTATTTACATTACAACACACAAACCGGTGAAGTCAGTGAGTTATATGCCGATTTGAATAAACCGTGGAAAGTTCGAAAGAATAATTACTGTATTGGTGAACTGGAACAACTCGCCAAAGGATTGATTGACAGAGTACAAAATAGTTTAAATATAACGGCAGAAAAATAAAAAATCCCCCGTCAGAGTTGGCGGGGGATTTTCTTTACATTTGTACTATTTATATACTGGACTTTCTCTGGGTAATATACATGTCAATACAATATAAAATAGACCAACTTCCATCATTATTACCAAACGCATTGGATAATATGAATGAAAAGGGTAAGGATGGATGGGAATTATTACATTTGTACAATAATCTTGGTGTGTTCAAATCTTCACAAGGTGGAACACTGAGCAGTGGTTCAGTAGACCCGTTGTATGATGCATTCGGTCGTCAACGTGTAGCAATCCCATTTACTCTCAATGACTACAAACACATTTATTCCATTGACAAAAATTTCGTAGATTTTACATCAAGTGCAGCGTCCTTAACTTTCAATGTGAACAGAGCATCGGTCACACTAAAAACCAGTTTAACATCCGGTAGCCGAGCGATACATCAAACAAAAATGTATCACAATTATTTACCTGGAAAAAGCCAGACTATTCTCAGTAGTTTTATATTCGGTACCGCAGAACCTGGTGTAGTAAAACGTACGGGTTATTTTGATGATTTTAATGGTATTTTCGTAGAACAGGACCAAACTGGAAGTTTACAATTTGTTATTCGTTCATCTACCAATGGAACTGGGTCAATAGTAGAAAATCGTGTTAAACAAGAAAATTGGAATGTTAATAATTTATTATCTGGTCCGTTTACGTTTGATGTTACCAAAACACAACTATTCTACACCGACTTTCAATGGTTAGGTGTTGGTCGTGTTCGTTGTGGATTTGTACACAAAGGTATTACCGTAATCTGTCACACCTTTGACCACTCAAACACAACAGACGTAGTATATATGGCAAATCCAAACCTTCCAGTACGATGTGAAATTGTGAATACATCCGCACCTGCCGCAACAGGTAGTATGGAGCAGATTTGTTCTACCGTGTTGAGTGATGGTGGATACGAAGAACAAGGTATCAGTTTTGCATTTGGTAGCCCTGCGTTACGTCCAGTATCATCTGGATCTACATTACCAGTGATGGCAATCCGTTTAAAGAATTCATATAGTGGTGTACCAAATCGTGCATTCGTTAGAGTTACCGCCGCGAGTGCATTTACTGAGGACCAAACCTGCCAATACAAATTAGTTAAACTGCCACAATCCTCGTCACTAACAGGTGGTAGTTGGGTGTCTTTTGATCCTAACTCGGTGGTAGAATACAATGTCACTGCAACAGCCTATACTGGTGGTCAAGAACTTTCTGGTGGATTTATTTTCGCAGGTGGTGTTGGTGGTGGAAACAATGTGGCAGGTCAACAACAAACCCCTGTGGTCAACCAAAAAGTAAATTTCATCTCACAAAATATTCCTAGTAATGATAGCGAAATTTATATACTCGCTATGAAGAATATGACAGGAACCAGTACCGATGTTGGGTGTACCTTATCATGGACAGAAGTATATTAATAAATACTATTTAATACAATTGTAACATTAATGGAATCCTAATGTACGGGGACTTGTCTTATGATGAGTCCCCGTATTATATTACAGAGTATGAAGTTCACGACCAACTACACTCTCTGAGGAATTATGACCACTCTTGTAAAGGTTCTGGATAATCTCACGGCAATTGACCAGCATGGCAATGACATGACTGTTGATATTCCACTCCACGCTCGAAAGCGAGCCAACGCAAACGGTACTGCACTCCGTATGTTGAACACCAAGACTGGTCGTACGCAGTGGCGTGATACTGATATGGCAGACTACGATGCTCTCCGCAAGACTGCGGTTCCCTCCAAGAAGGTAGAGAATGTGAAAAATGAACTGGAAAATGATGTGGTAGAGTTTTTGAAGAACTGTGAAACTCTCAAGCCCTCGCATCTGATTATGGATTCGTTGAAGTGGCGATATCTGATGCGTTCGGTACTTCGTGGTAAGAACATTATGATGACTGGTCCTTCTGGTTGTGGTAAGACTCTCGCCGCACAGACTATCGCAAACGTGCTGGATGGCCGGCGGTTCTACTACTTCAACCTCGGCGCTACACAGGATCCCCGCTCCACGCTTATCGGTAATACCCATTTCAGCAAGGACAAGGGTACGTTCGTGGCTGAGGCTCTGTTCGTCAAGGCAATTCAGGATGACAACGCCATCATTCTTCTTGACGAGCTGACGCGTGGACACGCTGACGCCTGGAACATTCTGATGACGGTTCTTGATGAGAACCAGCGTTACCTTCGCATTGATGAGATGCCAGACACGCCGACGATTAAGGTGGCGAGGGGTGTAACGTTTATCGCTACGGCAAATATCGGTAGTGAGTACACCGCCACCCGTGTCCTTGACCGAGCGATGATGGACCGATTTGCTTCGGTGGTCGAGATGGAACCGCTTAACAGGGACGATGAACTTTCTCTTCTCACGATGACGTATCCAGAGGTTAATCCCGATGCGCTTCGTGCAATCGCAGAGATTGCAGACCACACTCGTACGCAGGTTCGTAGCGAAGATCCAAAGGTTACTACTTCTATCTCATCACGTATGACGGTAGAGATGGCTGGTCTGTTGAATGATGGGTTCACTCTCGCAGAGGCTGCTGAGGCGTGTGTCTATCCCTTCTTCTCTCCCGCTGGTGGTAATGATTCGGAACGCACGTACATGCGGCAAGTGGTGCAGAAGTACTTTGTGAACCCCAACATTACCGCTAGTGTACCGTGGGAGCAAGCTGACTTCGTTTCTAACGTTTAAGGGAAACGTGATAGTGGGTACGCCTGTTACTACGGTAACGGGCGTATTCCCGTTCGTTTGAGTATATGTATTGAAGTACAATGTAATGAGGTTATTATGAATCCAAAGTATAATGTCACCATTCCTACCTTTATAAAAAATAAAATCCTAGATTTTGCATTACACTCTGGATTGGAATATTTTAAATATAACATGGACCCCCGAGCGGATGCTGCCAAGTGTAGCAGACGCTTTTGTATGCTTACCAAATATCCAGAACTGGAACTGTCACAAATAGTATCCGCGTATAGAGAAATTGTATACGAGCAAATCGGTGTCTCTAATATTTTACCAGAACCACAGTTTGGAAATTTTATCGGTGTCAACTTAACAGGTGGTAGTGTGCATGAACACCAAGACAGTCGTGACAGTAATGGGAATATTCATTTACGATTTAATTTCATGATACAGAAACCAGATATCGGTGGTAATCCAATTATTGATGGAAAAGAATATTGGGTTGATGAAGGTGAATGTTGGATGAACTACGCATCGGAATGGTTGCACGGTTCTACCCCTGTTGTTGGTAACCGACCAAGGGTGGTATTAAGTTTAGGCGCATGTGTGCCGGAACATATTGTTAAAGAAAAAATTTCAAAGAAAATTGGATGGATGCATCCGGAGGGTAGATAAATGTTATTTCACGATATTGATTACAGTCGTATCTTACAACCACAAGAAGATGGTTACGACATAGATGTATTCACGAAGATTAAAAAGAACAATGGATATGTTCCTGTTGAGTATCCGTCGTCTATGACAAAGTTTCATGGAAAGGTTGCAATCGTTCCTCGTTCTGAACAAGATTATCAGACGATTAAAACCTTAGACTTTGAATCGTTCGCTAACATTTATCAGCAAGTGTGGCCGTTGGGATATAATAATGTCCGTGGATTGGTAGATGTAATCGTTCCTAATCTTGAAGTGGGTCAGAATTATAGTGGTCAACACGATGGTAATGAATTTGGTCATCCTGGGGCATGGGCAATTATGACTTCAATTGACCAGTACAATCCCGTTGCTGCGTTAGCTAATCTTGTGCACGAACTGATGCACTGGAAGTTAGTTGCGTTGGGATTTGGTACGGGAGCAAACACATTCTTTCCTACCACAGAAGAGTTTATCCTCAATCACGAAAGTGAATTGTGTTGGTCTATTGTAAACAGTTACGCCAACACGGCACAACCTGCGGTGGGTAACAAACCTACCAATCGTCCTGTGTCTGCCTCACTACACGCCTACCTATCATTTCTCGGGGTGGCACATACACATATTCATAATCTAAAATATGAACCAGACAATGGTGAGTCACGATACAAAGCTCAACTATGGGGGTCACGATTCGATAAGTGTCTTGATGAATTGTGGAAGGTGGGTAAGTTTACCCCGCAGGGTCAGCGATTAATGTTGGGTGTGAGTAAGTGGACTGCTGATTTCTTTTATGATGCAAAACAAATAAAGCATTTATTGTAATATGATAACCGTACTAATTGCCGCCACCGCGGTCACATATGTTTTCCTTATCGGATATATTATTCGTGACACTGAAATTCAAAAATACAAATATGTAAAAGCAATAAGTAATTCAGAACGCTGTATATCTTGTAATACAATAATAGCTATTAATAAATCAACACCAATAGAAGAACGATTGTATTATATACAGGGGTCTGGTCAGCTATGTAGAGATTGTCACGAAGAAGTATATCCTAAATAAATCATATTTAATGTTCTCTTGACAAAGACTTAACAATGTAGTATATTTCAGGTAACCCTAACCGTAAGGAGAAACAAATGCCCAAGGCGCCAGTGTTTAACCGTGGTGAGCAGGTTATTATTAGTGAACCCGTGGATGATTTCTATGAGGGTAAGACAGGGGTAATCACTGAGGATGAGTATCGTGATTATATTGGTCAGTATGTATACTATGTTCGATTGGATAACGATGGGTATGAAATGGAGTTTACCGCTGACGAACTTATGCTCGACGAGGATAATTAAGTGAACGATGACAATATGGACGAACTGTGGGGACTGTTTGTATTTGGGTTTGGTCTGTTACTGATGGGTATTGGTAAGTGGTTTAAACGCCGTCACAAGGATTAATTATGGGTAAAACGTGGAAAGATAAAAACAAGTGGTCAAAGAAGCAAAACGATAAATCTGATAAGAAAGGTCAGAAAGATTACAAAGAAGTGTATACCCATAAGAAGCCAAAGATTACCAAGTTTGAATGGTACGATGTAGATGGAAATCTATGAATATAATCATAGAGGTCGGTGATACATATAAACACACCTATTAATAGAGAATGTTATGTGGGCAATTGCTTGGTTAGTATCAATAGGAATTGGTTATTGGTTAGTATACTATCAATACCAACTCTGTAAGAAAGCGGAGCAAAAAGAGAATGGACAAACAATATCGTGAAATGATTAATACCCGACGATTGTATAAGTTCGAGGGCGAGTTCTTTTACCAACCGGAATATAAACCATTTATTAAACAATTACCTATTACTAGACTCCGTACCTTGGGTCAACTCATCTGGGATAATGAGTCAAATGGAAAGTATTTAATTCCTGAAATACGATTTGGTAAAGGCATATATCATACACAAGCACGTGGGAAAAACTTTTATTATTCCTGGTGTGATCGTCAAACCATAGAGCTAGCGCCTACCCAACGAGATATGATAACCCTTATACATGAAATGGTCCACGCATTAGGATATGATTATCATGATAGTAGGTTCGTGGGGAAGTACATCTATCTCTTAAAGAAATATGCAGGCATATCTAAAAAAGAACTTATATTAGGTATGAAAGAATATAGTGTGGCATTACCGGTAAAGTATAGAAAGAGCTATCGGTCACACCAACAATAAATAATATAGATACAAGAGAGGTATAGACAAGCATCATGATAATAGTCATGATGTTTTTGTCTTTATATCCTATATTATACCAGAAAGTACCTCATATCGTACCCTATATAGGAAAGGTCCGTTTTATCATTTTCTACAATCGTTTTATCATTTTTGTGGTTCGTTTTATCATTTTTCGATAATGGGGAAATATGAGCGCGAAATACGAATAAAAAGGTAATAATTTAGTAATAGATTGTTATACATAATATATTATAGTAATATCATAGTATTATTAGAACCGAGCAAGGCGCTAGTGTGTTCGCCGCGCAAGCAAATTTTTTTAGGCCTTGTAAATTCACCCCATTCCCCTTGCGCCATAGGGGCCTGGCCCGCACATCGTATACTATACACGCCCCATATACGCCCAAGTCGCCACGTACGGGCCACGGGGGAATAGATATCACAAATCTGATTGCTGTGGAAAAATGATAAAACCGTGATAAAACGATGATAAAACCCATGCCCGTATAGACACCGAAAGCAATCCCGAATAACATGCTTCCCTTAGTACTGAGCTAAATGTGGACATGTGGAAAAGTCTAATAATATGTTATATTGACAGTCCGCCCCGTCATTATGACATTGCCCCCATTAGCTTCGGTGTTTGTTCGGTGCATATAATATAGATTATGTAAACCTGCACGCTGCCCGAAGAAACACCGAAAGAAATGTAACAATGTATATAAGGGCTTGATATTGTGGGGGCTTGGTATTATGATCATATAGGGTGAAGAAGGCGCGTGTTTTATCATTTTTTTAGTTTGTAACGAAATCGTGACCGCCCTTGTGTTTTCATAATATTAGGGTATATTACGGTATATGATTACTACGAACGATATCGGCAAGCAGTTCATGGACACGGGCTTTCAGAAGCCCGTCACGCTTCTCGCGCTGGACACATGGAATGGTGTCCAGATGGCGTGCGTGCACAACGCCGCGGTGGTGAACCCGTCGAACATTCCAGGACTGGAAAACTATTGGATCCGCGTGTCATCCCTTTCCCCTATGGAAAATGGCTAATATGGAAAAGATACAAGAGCTCAATGAGCAGTGGGATGAGCTGACCGCCACCATCCAACGGCTCAAGGATGAGCGGCAGCAGATAGATGATTGGATCTTCGAAGCCGTATCGGAGCGGCTTGACGTAGTTCGTGAGCTAGAACAATTGGGGGGCGAAATTGATTTCGGGTAAGTAGTTTTTTATTATATAATATAATATTAGGGCAAGGTGTGCCCGTGTTTTATCATTTTTTAGAAAAAGAAAAAACCCCACAAATTCATGTGGGGTTTTCTTATATTAGGCGTTTCGGGGCTTCAGGTTGCCGATATGGACGAAATGAATATTGCCCTGCATATCCTCTACGTTACGATAGACGCCACCCTTGCTCCCGCCGGGAATGTTCACCACGCGAAGCAGGGCATCCTTTTTGATTTTAGGGTTATACGGTGAGAACCCTGCCCACCGGTAGACACAGCCCTTACGTACTGTCCGCTGACGCTTCAACATTAGCGAGCCCCCACGACAGACTGGATAGCGCCGGTAGCCATTAGCAGTTCCTCCGCCCCATAGACGGCGTTGGCCCCACAGCTGTCGCACTCATACTTTCGGGCGTCGGGCTCCACGCCTTCCTGCTCCTGCCCACAACGGATGCAGATGCCGATATAATCATCCTGCACCGCGGCGAGGATAGTGTCAAGGGTAATGCTAGGATGCATTGTCATATTACGCCACCTCCGCTGCGTAGTCGGATACCATATGCTCAGCGATTTCCTCCCAATCCACACGAGCGAGGAAACTCTCCGCGAGGTCCAGCGCGAACCCCTTGGCGTCCTGCCCAACAATTTCCCACACGTGCTCCTCTAGGTTCATTTTCAGGTCGTTCACCATATCGGCAAGGCTGTCGGCATCCGTGTTATACAGCTGGAACCCGAAATCTTCCGGCGTCATCCCGTCCAGCATTTCCAGATTCACGCGCCACGTTTCGTAGTTGGTCCAGCCGTTATACGTTTCGTTGCTCATCGTTTTTGTTCTCCGTTTTGGGTATACTGTAATATACCCCTATATTATGGGAACACAAGCCCCTATACTGTCCGTTACAATTCCGTTACAATTGCGCCGGCCCCGCGTGAT
>Ga0315907_10004450_pt1 | contig 15755 bp, 7 predicted proteins | sample LakEriMetagenome_3_FD_203525 | JGI IMG/M metagenome (GOLD analysis project Ga0315907, IMG submission 203525) | Freshwater fungal communities from buoy surface, Lake Erie, Ohio, United States - Buoy 12 MA123 | ecosystem: Environmental > Aquatic > Freshwater > Lake > Lake biofilm | place: USA... | reverse complement strand
TCAACTTTTTTACCAGTAATATCATACACAACTACATTTAATATTGGCGTATTTACATTTTGAACAAAAAGTGAAATCTGATTTCCAAAAGGATTTGGGAAAACAGTAAGCGCTAGCGCTGCTTCTAAATTTGTTGCAAAGGTTTCACAAGAAAAATTAGCTGAAGGCTTAATTTCAAATGGTTTAATTAAACTACCTAAATGTTCATTTGCAGCAAACTTTATCTCTCCATACATTGCTATCGCATTGCCTGTTTGTTCATCAAGTAATTTAAACTGAATTGCCTCTCCGGCTTCATTTGCATTAACAGTTATAAAGTATAAACCTCTATTTCCTGTTGGAGTGATTCGTGTAACTCCACGCAACTCATTGCCAACGTATGCACCTAAACTTAACCGTCCAGATAGCGCAGCTTCCTTACAAATTCCTGCATCTATTACGACACTCATATTCTGCTCATAAAGATGCGGATTATACTTAAAGAAATTACTTTGATAGGTATTTGGAAGTGCTTGGTTTTTTCCAAACATCGCTGATCTTGGATACATAAAACTAGTATTCACTGCAGATTTATACATATACCCTTTACCCGGCATCAAAGTGGTTAAATTACCCACCCATCCAACTACCGGATCGTATAAGGCAAATTGACTCTGACTCTTAACCAAATCCCCGTTAGTCGAATTAAGCGATGAAAAGGCCTCTGTTACACTAAGGTTTCTTTGTGATCCAAATCCGATCCAATTCCAACCCGTATTTAGTGAAATCGGACGTTTTGCCGGATCAACTTCAATTCCACTAATTTCTAAAGTATCCCTATTAGAAATTCTTAATCGGTATGATTGCTCTGGTTTAATGCCAGCAAGCGGACTAGCCAAAGAACCTGCCCAACCACCAGTGGTATTGTAATCTGCAAACTTAGTTTGATCACGAATTAAATCCCCATTACCCAGCACAATATTGTGCAATAATTTGTTTAAATCATTCGAATCTGACATCATCAAATTAAATGAAACCCAATTCCAACCATTTACCAATGGAATTGAACTTGACAGTTTGTCTGTTGCATTAAATATTTGTGGATTATTAATTGTGCCAACCAATCCATTAGTAATGAAAGTTAAGCTAGGAAGTACATCTGAATGCACCAATCCAGCAGCAGCGTTCCAAATTCTAAATTCAATTGATTCACCAGATGATACATTACTATATACAGTAAGATAGGCATAATATCTATCAATTTGAGGGAAATATTGAAGTGTTGCTATACCACGACATTTACCATCCACAAATGCAGCAAGTTTATCATCTGGATTGGTAGAAATAACATTATTGATACGTATTTGACCTACTATATTCATGGCATTTTCAAAGCTAGAAGGTTCAACTTTCCAACTTGAAGGTAAATCTGCATATACCTTCAACTTAACCAATAATCCTTCAGGAAACCCAGAGTCGGTTATTTTTTGAATTTCCTGTTCATAGGTTCCAATATTCACATTTGGATCTACTGTAAAATGGATAGTACGCGTGCTATTTGGATTAATAGTACCTGAAGTTGAAGTAGTACTTAACCATTCAGGAAGATTAGATATAGTATATGATTTAATAGATCCACCTGAATTTACAATGGTAGATGAAAATGATAAAGGCTCATTGCGTTTTTTAATAAGATTAAACTCATGATCTTGCCATTTTACTTGGTTTTTATCAACAAAGGCAATCCAAGTTTTTGGGGACTGCATTTTATTACCATTTAAATCAAGTACATCTTTAACTGTAATATCTAGCGTAACATTTTCAATTAATGCAGGCAAGGTATTTGGCGTTAAAATAATTTTATCTCCGTTTAATGCATAGGTAAAATTAATTGCTTCGATTGGTCTTTGTAATTTAATGGTAGGCGTTTGTTCATTTAATCCACTGCCAAAAATTGTTGTACCTGTAATTGAGCGGCTAGGTGTTTTAATATCAACTAATGCTGGTGTTAAGATTGGAACACCCATATTTAAAGTATATTCTTCAAATGGAATATAACATGCCAAATCTGTTTCAGAACCAGTTAGTCTGTTGATTCGGTCTCTATCTATCTGCAGTTGTGATCGCGCCGAATTCCATATCCTAAACTCATCTATCCAACCATTAAATGCCCGATCTACTATTTCAGGTCCAAAGGGTTGATACCCGCGAGCGCCTATCCAAAATTTATTACCTGCGAATTGAGATATTCCATTAGATGAAATAGAATTCTGCTGATTACCATCAATATAGGCACTTAAACTAGTTGCTCGCTGTAACACCAAAGCAAAATGATGCCAATTATTATCAAAGAAACTAGTACTAACTGCCTCAAAAGTATTGCCCTTATGTTTAATAAGAATTTTGCCTTGAGCATCTTTTTCTATATTCCAACGAAGGGAAGGACTATTGTCACTAGAATCTCCTCGCCCATTGCTGAATAAGGTAGTTACAATTCCATCATTGGCGCCTTTAAACCAAAATTCTATTGTAAAATCATTTTCTTCAATAAAAACAATATCACTTGAAGCAACAGCTAATGGTTCAGCATTAATTCGATATGATCTTCCTTTCGGGTTGATTTCCCATACAGCATTGTTAATTAATGCGTGACGTGAACGAACATAATCTTTAACAGTTGTGCCTGTAGCCTCATCAAATCTCCAATTCGCCAATATACCCGATTCAGTTCCTCGTAAAGATAAATTAATAGAAGAAAGTATTTCGTTTGACTTTCTAGTTTTACTCCATAATCTAAAATCTCTCAAATTACCTTTAAAATCTGGACCAATATTGTTGGAAGCTTTTCCAAAAATAGTTTTTCCTCCACCCTCATATTGATTATAAATTCGTGTATTTCCAGTATTTATTACAACCCCGTTCTGAAATAATTCGCATGATGATGAATCGAAATTATATGATGCTGTATAATGAAAAAAGGTAACAGTATCGGTTATCGGTGAATTAGAAGTAACAGAATCATTTCCAATTTGAAAATACAATTTATTTGAGGCATCAAAACCAATTTGAATATTTTGCTCGGCATCAACACCCTGAGAAAAAATAACTTGAGCTCCAAGTGCGCTGCGTTTTGCCCAGAACTCTAATGAAAAGTTTTTCTTCACCAGATTTAATCCAGTTGGCACCTCCACAAAATCATTATTCCCATCAAAATAAATACTTGCTGTATTCTGTAACTTACTGCCATTTAATACCCCACGGATATCAAAATTTCCATAACTTAATGAAGCAGGGTCAATAGGTTCATTAAACTGTATACTAATTTCATCATTAGGTGAGAGTATACCATCAGCCGGACTTGGATTACCAAAAGGGGCAGGATTTACCCTATCTGCCAAACCTCTATTCACATCAGACTCAACTTTAGCATCTGCATAACCTGGCGCAGCACATGTGCTTACCGCTCTAATGTCGTATGGCCCATCTACCAATTGTTTCATATTCCATTTATACTCAATAAATGAACGATCTGAAGGAATAAGCAGGTCATCCGTATCATTGGAAACTTTATGAAAAGTTTCTAGAATATTCCATTGTGAGCTAGATGCTGGTTTGTATTGGAAGGTTATATCTTTTAATCCGCCAAAATTATAATCATAATCATAAATAATTACCGGCATGGTATCTTGGAAAGACCTATTTAATGTCCACTTATCTGCTGGCGAATAAATCGTAGGCTTGGTACATGTTGGAATAAATTTAGCAGAAACATATACAGAATCTACGATATCATCATCACAAGGAGATTTAAGAATTATTAAAATACTATCATAGTCGTAAAAAATAGGTCCTCTTTTAATGCTTAAAGTCTTATTCAAAGTAGTTCTGAAAGGCACGGTAAATGACCTATTTGGGTCTAATCCATCTATGGTGAGAATTGCACCATTTGGATTAGTAGATTCAACTACACGTAAATCATAGGTTTGATCATCTTCTGATTCGCTCTGATTACCTAACTTTATGTTAAATGTGGCTGCTTGAGCAGCTGGTACATTATATCTAACAGGTTCGGGTACTTGGATAGTTGGAACATGACGCTGAAATGTACCGTCGCTTAATAATTCACTTTCTCCATCTTCATAATAAGTACTTGCCATTACCGTATCACGAGGCTTATAGTAATGCGCATATTCTGGCCCTTCGTATGGACAAGATGTTTGTCCACCTCGCAACTTAAATAAATGTCCGTTTCCTGTTCCTGGGTCAACCACATCAACTGAAATCAAATCACCATCATCACCATCTGTTAATGTGTAACTAATGGTTGTTGTTGTATCTGTTGACGTTCCATCATCCGTGGTAGTTGTTTCCCCAAGAGTTAAACTACCTGCCAATTCAATTCCGGAACCACCAAATAAGGCAGAAAATCCGTATGCTTCATCATGTCCTAAATATATTTCTTCATAAGTGGTAACTTCCTTAGATTTAGAAACTGCGAACTCACGTGTTAGCGAAGCTTGTCCGATACTAGTATTGCTTGCAGATTGGAGCACATTTCCAATATTTAAAGTGAATGCATCGTATTTTTCCTTTTCATTTCTGGCAAGTGCCTCTTTCCACAATCGAATCTGATCATTATACATTCTAACAGAATCTGTTTCATATAAACTATCCGGAAAGAAGGTGTAGCTAGGGCCTGTTCTGTCTTGCATATTTAAAACCCTTGGGTCTGTGTTTATACGCAAACTGCCCCAAATTAAATCATCATTATTCGTACCGAATTTCTGCACATAATCTTCATCTAATGAATCCCTATAAACAATATTGTATCGCTGCTGGCCATTTCTTTTTTTAGCATTTTGAAGCAATAAATTTCTTGACTTAACTAAATTAGGAATAACAACATTTTCAATTTCGCCTGTAGTGTAGGCAAAAGAGGTAATGATCCCATTTGGATCAACCGCAAGGTTTTGGCGAATGCCAATTTGGTAACCATTAACTGCTCCGGGTGCACATGAAACGCCAGGAATTATGCAATCTGAAGATTTTACCAATAATAGATTATCAGCTAATCCAAAAGTATAATTAGTTGCTTGTCCAAAGAATATATCTGCATTTGAACCTACTTGCTCTGGATTAGAACCTGTTGAAATACTTAATGATGAGCTAAGAGAGGTTACTAACTCCCCATTTTCACCAGAGGTGGTTTCTTTTGTTACCCCAAAACCAGCTGATCCACCTACCTCATTTTCAGTTGAAACTTCGAATACTAAACCTACTGAAACTTCCCATTTTGCACCAAGATGAGCAGTTCCCATAAAACTGCCTCCAGTATTATTTAAATTAGAATACCGCTTAATACTATTATAGGAAGTATTTCTAGCCCAGGTTGTTGAACTTCCTGAACCTGGAGGATCACGTAAAATTAATTCTACTTTTTGTGGGCCGCTCGTAGTGAAACTTGTTCCGGCACGTGTTTTCCCCCCAAAAACATATCCCCTGAATGGTGTATTGCCCGGGTTTGGCAACCATTGAGTAAATCTTGATCCATTATTGCCTGGGGCAAATAATGTAACTGACATAGTTTTTGTATAACTATTTGATGCAGGTAAATCTGCATTTAAATTTGGCAAACCACCTCTAAAGGTGTATAAAGCATAACCATTTACTACATCCAACAACAAAGCTGATCCATCTCCAGAGGCCAGGCCATTCTGAATAGAGACTGTTCCATCTATTGGTACTTTAAACTCTTTAGCAGGCGTAAAATCAAAGTTTTTGTATGTATCATAGGCCCAAATGTGTGCAGAATAAGTTTTAGATTGCGTAAATACTGGCCAACCAAATGGATTACTTGGTACCAAAGAGATAAAATTTACTGAATCTGTAAATAATTTTAATTCTCCCACAAAAGCAGAGTCAGTAGAAGTTCTTCCCGTTGTGCGCGATAAATATAATTGTGGCGGAGCAAAACAAATAAAATCTCTCTTAGCATTAAAATTTGCAGAATCAATGCGAACGATTGTATTTCCAACCCGAATGGTATCATAGACCCTAAATACTGAAGTTGCATTAGTTAAATCTAATACCTGTTGAATTCCAAAATTTAAATTAGGATCATTATTTGATTGTATTTTTACCGTATCGACCGTATAAATTAATGGAGGTAAGAAAGCAGTAAATTCTCCAGAAGAATCGTTCGTAACAATTGTAACTCTGCTACATCCATTTCGCAATTGCGACTTTAAATGTATTCTAGTTTTACCAATGTTATTGATTGATTTACCCATACCCGGCTTTTTGGCTGCCTCAATGGAACCTCCTACAGCTCTACCTACAACTTTAATTAATGTTGAATCAACAAATGTTATTCCTGCAACTGCATTTTGAAAATTATAAACGCCAGTTGATGGGAAACGTCCTTGACTAAAAATATGACCATCTTTAAATGCAGTAATTATATGATTGCCAATTGGCACTTGAAAATCAAATTTACCATCAACATCTGTTGCAACAGGATCACCATTTCGCATAACGGTTACTTCGTCTATTTTAAAGGTAATGCCCTCTGCCGGACAACCTAGCGTTGCACCTCCAATAGGTACATAATTCACAAATCCGCTTACAGGGAAAGAAGAAATATCAATAAAATCTTGTTGGCTATGACTAACGGAGCCTTCACCAATAAAAACATTTCTTGTTATTGGTGAAAAACTATGCGTCTCAAAACTTGGTGTAATTATGAATGGTTGTCCAGTACCTGCATATCCAATATTTGTAATCACGTAAGTACCTGAAGCATCTGTAAAACTGGCATAAGCCAATTGGGAGCTACTTGGTATGGTGCTGTTATAAGATGCATTGGTCATTGTTCCATGAAGCTCATTGAATATTTGACCCACTTTTGAATAATCAAAAAAACCATTATACCCAGCCATATTTTCATCAAAAGTATAATAGGCTTTCAACTCTAAATCATCGGGATTAACTCTTCTACTATAATCTTCGCTCACCTCAGCGCCTAGTTTTGCTCTCGCATAAATCCTTACTTCATCTAAATTTCCAACAAAAGCAGTACCCATTGTTATGGATGAATTGGTTAAAGGAAAAAGAGAATATGATCCTAAAGCCAAAGCAGCACCTCTGATTCCGTTCAAATAGACTATTAAAGAATCTGAACTTACTACGCCGGTAGCTTGATTGTAATTATTGGATAAAAACCCATTGACAGTGCTAACATTATGAGTAGAACTACCATTATTTACCAACAATGATAATTTATTTCCAACCAACCTTAGAATAATGCTTTTTGATCCAGCATTTACCCTAATTAACTCTTTTGTTCCTGTTGTATTAGGTGTTCTAAACCAACATTCAAAAGTTGATCCAGTATTAAATGAAAGCTTGGATGAGGCAGGAACATTTAAATGTCCCGTTGTATTTGCAAAACTAATAGAAGAGCCAATAAAGGTAGTTGCCGATGGGGTAGCTTGAATTCTAGCATTTTGAACAGCAATTCCTCCGCTATATGTTATTGCTCCACTAATTGTTCCAAAGGCGGTCCTGAAACCTATATCCTCTGTGAAATTAGAATATCTTGTAAATCCAGCACAATTCAAAACACCTATGATGGTATATTTATACAAAACACCGGATATAGAAGAATTATCTAAAAAATTACCCTCGCCCATGCCAGCTGTTCCAATTAATATTGAATCATTTGAGGTGCCAAATTGCTTTCTAAATATTCTATACTGGGTTAGAACATCTACATTGGCAGTGCTCCAGCTCAATTGAACCATGTTTGTGAAATATCCCTTGCTAGCAATCAACTTGTGATTTGTTGTATTAAAAGAGGTACTTAAGTCTGGAAATAAACGAACAGGATTACTGGCAACAGATGGATTACCAGCTGGATCACAATTATTTTTTGCACGAATGGTATAAAAGTAATTTACACAGGTTAAGACTGAATTATCAGTAAAAGTTGTAATGTTAGCGGCAACATTAAAATTGGTTACTCCAGCTTGACCTTGAATTGAACGTTCAACAATAAATCCAGTTTCATTGTTTGAATTGTCTGTCCAGTTGATAGTAAAGGCATTATTCGCTGCATTTGGAACAACAGTTAAGCCAGTTGCCTTTGCAGGAATATCCGGAGCAAAACCAAAATAACTTGCTGGAGATAGCGTTTCACCACATGTTCCTACCGTAGCAACTTTGTAGTAATAATTTGTATTTTTGGTAATAGTTGCATCTATGTAAGACCGCTCAGATCCTGCTAAAGTAGCAACCAGAGTAAAACCTGTACTTGCATTTGTTGAGCGATATACTTTAAAATTTGTTGGATCAGCGTCATTAAAGGTCCAATTAACCCTTATTTCACCATCACAACTTGTGGTAGTTGCGCTAATTCCACTTGGTGGAGAAGAGGAAGAATTTTTTGATCCAAGTGCTGTATTGGATGGAAAACTTTGAATTATTCCATTGGTAGAAGTTGTTTTATGAACTGCCTTAATGTAATAGGTATGACTTCCTTGCGGTGCGCTCAAATCATCATAAGATTTAGCAGATGAATCAACCTCTGTTAAGTAAACATTGTTTCTATAAATTTCTTGCTTGTATGAACACGGAAAACTACCCGGAGAAGTCCAAGATAAAGCTACTTTGTTACAATGAACTGCATTGGTAACAGCAAAATTACTGGGAGAATTTAATACGGGCAAAGGAACGATAATTTGTGAACTACTTTCATTTTGACCCCATGGTGGAAATGCCCCAAAACTACCTTGAGAAGATATGGTAATAAATCCATTTGCAGAGTAGGCATCGGCAGGAATGTTATTCCAAATAAAATCAATATATGAAGTAGTAGAACTAGGATTATTTTTGTTTCCAAATGTAATTGAGGCAGTTCCAACTGAACCTATTGAATAATTTCGAGTAGCTCCATACCAACTCTCAGTCCAATGGTGCGTTTTTGAGTGATCCCTCACCATTTCTGCAAATGGAATAAAGTTGTTACTCGAATTTTTATAGTAAAATGTTATATAATTCAAGTCGCTTTTCGGACTTATACCTCGGTCCATATACATGAACTTAATTTTCATTCTACCACCACATTCTGCATTCATGTAAAATGCACTTACATGTGTAAGGGGTATGAAACCTTGCCCTTTTGAAGATACAATGAACAAAATAAGGAAAATAAAGACCAAAGCAATGCGCTTAAGTATGCTAAACTTTCTAAGTGGAATCATAATATTTATGTTAACTTGACCGAGAGAAATATTATGTAAACATACTTATTTATTTTATTATTGCAATACATAACAAATATTAATTTTATATTAAAAAAGTTTTTGATTGGCTTGTAAACAGTTTAACAATCTTCATGACGCAACTCACCATAAATACATTTTTGAACTTTACCGCTCAAGAGCTAAATGTGCCAATACAAAATCTACATGAGCAAATAACGTTTAAAAATATTCCAACCTGGAGTTCTCTTAATGCCCTCTTATACCTTGCCCGAATACATAACGAAACGGGTGTATTATTGTCTTCAACAGAATTATCTGAGTTAAATACCCTGCGTGATTTATTTGATCAAATAATTTCAAAACAACATGGCGTTTAGTAAATTCGATGGATATGCCATTGCCGGAATTGTTAATGTTGTTCCCAAACAAAAGGTTTTTAATGAAAATGCTACTTATATTGATCCTAATCAACTTGCTCAATTAATAGAGGTTACGGGTATTAATGAACGAAGAAAGGCAAAACACCAGCAAATAGAGAAATATTTCAGTTTTGGACTAGATAAACTGTTAACACAATTAGCTTGGAATCCAGACAGTATAGATGTATTATTATGTGTAACTCAAACTGCCTCCCCTTCAATTCCTGCAATAGCCTGTGTATTGCAATCGAAACATACATTGAGCACAGAAACCTTATGTTTTGATATTAACTTAGGTTGTTCAGGGTATATATATGGTTTGCAAACAGCTATCGCGCTGCTTCAATCTATTATCAAACCAAATGCAAGAGCGATTTTATGTTGTGGAGATTTATCAAGTTTACTAATTGCTCCAGACGATAAAACAACCCAACCCATCTTTTCGGATGGAATCTCAGTTACAGCCATTCATACCACTGATAAGCCCTCGAATATATTCTTCAACACTTCTACCCACGGAGATGGGAAAAACGCAATATTTACCGAAGCGCAAGAAGGAAATGTTTATATGAAGTTAAATGGCATCGATGTATTTCATTATTCTGTAAACTATGTACCCACTCAAATTAGAGAATTACTTCAATTTGCCGAAACTAAAATTGAATCCATTGATGCATTTATTTTTCATCAAGCCAATAAATTGATTAACAATACACTATATAAACAATTACAAATACCGCAGGAAAAAGCTCCTGAGACGCTCAGTTTATATGGAAATACCTCCTCAGCCAGCATTCCAATTACAATAGATAAATTTCTCCTAGAGGTCCATACGGAACCCAAAAATATCATTTTATGCGGATTTGGCGTTGGATTTTCTATTGCGTCTGCCTTGTTAACAATAGAAAATAATTTATATACTTGCACCGAAGAATGGGAATAACGCTAAGTATTATTATACCAATTTATCGTTCCGAGGCTACAATTCCGGAACTTATTCAACAGTTAAACTCTTGGATAAAGGAACTAAATTACAAAGTAGAACTTGTTTTGGTAAATGATAATAGTCCAGATCAATCAGAGAAAATCATATTAAGTTCATTGGATTCGTTACACATTCCTTATCAGTATATTTCATTAGCAAAAAACTATGGTCAACACACAGCAACAGCTATTGGAATGAAATACAGCAAGGGAGACTATGTAGCAACAATAGATGATGATTTACAGCATGATCCAGAAGATATTGGTTTGTTGTATAAACACATCCTTCAAACTAATTCCGATTTGGTTTATGGGAGTTATGGAGTTAAAAAGCATGCTAAATTGCGAAATATTGGAACACTCCTCCTTCAATGGATACTCAGAAGAGAAGGGAGAAGTTTTTCAATGGTAACTTCTCTCAGAATAATGAAAAGGCAGGTGCTACAATTACTTCCTAATCAGGCACAAAAGGTATTTTTTTTAGATGATATGCTGCTTATGTCTGCCAATAGGGTTGACACAATTGCGGTAAATCATAAGGAAAGAAAAATTGGGAAATCAGGATATTCTTGGTTCAAGCTTATAAATATGGCATTAAGTATTATACTGCTACATTCATCCTTTCCATTACGATTAATAAGTAGAGCCGGGTTATTTATTTCCATTATATTCTTCTTCGTAGGAAGCTATTATATTTATAAAAAATTAATGTACGATGCGGTATTAGGGTTTACATCTATCATCGTTTCAATCTTTTTTAGTACCGGACTTATCCTATTCTCTTTGGGAATTATTGGTGAATATATCAGACGCATGTGGGAGCACCTTCAACGTTTAGATGGGGTAATCATTGAAAAAGAAATTAGCAATGACAACTAAGGTACAATTAATTCCACTTAATGAAAAGCATCTTGAAATGGTTCGAATTTGGAGAAATGCAGATGAAATAAGACAACAAATGGAATATACTGCATTAATATCTTCGCAAGAGCAACTAAACTGGTATCAATCTCTAAACCCAGAAACCAATTTTTACTTCGTTATACAGTGTAATAACACACATATTGGATTAACGCAAATTAATCAAATTGATTGGGTAAATAAACATGCAAATTGTGGGTTATTTATTGCACAAAAAGAGTACACAGGACTAGGTATTAGTTTAGCCGCTTCCATACAATTATTAGACTTAGCCTTCTTTAAACTTGAACTGCAGTACCTTACGGCAAAGGTTAAAAATACCAACTCAGCAGCCATAGCCTATAATCATCAATTAGGGTTTACACTCAATCAATCATTAAACAGTCAATTTAATAAATATATACTTACAGCAGAAACATATTCCTCTGCAAGAGCGCAACTTCAAGAATTAAGTTTTTATATTTAAGCAAAAGCTTAGGATTCCAATATTCGCCAACGTAATTCATCCAATACGTATTTTAACTTCTGAAACATATTAAGTCCCTCTAAACGTAAATAATTGAGCGTAAATAAGCTTGGATTTAGCGCCCATTTAATGGCACGTTTATGAACGGGCAAAGCATAATAGGGTAATTTATTTAAACTTAATAAAGGTTTGAGTACTGGATATATAGATTTGAAAAATAGGTTTCTATTATATTTATATAGCGATTTGTTTCGCATTGGCATTACTTCCGCACCAATGTGAAAAGTGAGGTGCTCTTTAGTTAGGTACAAAGGATTAGACGAAAAGGCAGCCATATTATGTAATAATGCAACTTCAACAAAGGGAATTCCAATACATAATCGATCCAATAAAAATTGGTTCAAGAGTTCTTTTTTAAAAATAAAACAATCAAATCCAGGATGAGATAAACCAATATCTGAGTATAATGTTGGAAGGGCACGTTCATTAAAATATGCATGCGATAATCTTCGCCTATTAATACTTATGGCATCATGCCCTTTTGAAATATGCCACGCAATTGTGTCGTAAAAATAAGGCATCAAGGCAATATCTGCATTAGAATAAATAATAAAATCAGCTTCTACCTCTTTCATTTTACCCAAAATATCTGCTATAAAAGGCAATTGCGGCAAACTATAATCTGAAAAAGCTGATTGAATGCTTTGTTCAAGCGGACTTAATAATGTAAAATAATCGGGAACCAATACCACTTCATCTGGAAAACAGGTGGCATAAAATTGAATATCTATATTAGAAGTGGCAAAAGACTTGGCATTTGCCATACTTGCGAAAGTAATTGGTTGGCAATAAAAAAGATCAGAACCCATCTTCGCCTTAACCGGATTGATGATATGTGCAAGCTTAATCAAGGGTAAAATATTAGTCAATTATATCGCTTTTATTGTAATCAAAAAATAATTAGCAATCTTTTTAAATAGTATTCATTCTTTTTTTGTTAATACAGTAGCTTGAATTTTATATTCAGCTTTAGGAATAAGATACAACCAAGATATAAATAGGTTCAATTCCAAAGTCTCACTTATAATCTGACGATAGTCTTCAGCACCAAATGTTACTGCATAAAATATAGTTAACACAATTTGAATAGATATAAATAAGAGACCGTTAAATATCAGAAAATCTTTTTTGCCTTTTATTTCTTTTAGAAAAAATAATAAGGTTAAAAAAGCTAGAATCCAATAGGCTGATTTACGAATTACAGTGAAAGAAGCTTGATTATGTATATTTCTAAAACCAGATAAATTGAATGAATAAGACTTAACTCCAAAAATTACTTCTAAATAATTAGTTAAATAATCAACTTCTTCCATAAAAATAAAAAGAAAAAAAAGAAAAAGAAACAAATATTTAAAAGCATATAATGTATTAAAATTTTTAATAAAACCTGCAATCCGAAATAGACACAATAATAAAATAACATTTTGCAAAGATTCTATATACCCGAGCTCTCTATTTTCTTTAGGCGAAAGAAACTCTAAAATTAAAGACGCATTAGGAAAAATAAAATATAAAATCAAATATATGATAATGCTAAAATTACTTGCCAAAGCAAACTTCAGAAAAAATTTATCAGACATATTCAAAAGTAAAAAACTAAACTCCAAATTGCGTAAGCTAAATCCAAAAATAATGCAATCGCTTTAACTAACTTATAATCAAATTCTAAATTTTTCGTAAATAGCTTTTTTATCAAAAACACAAATCAATTTGCTGTAGTATTCTTTAATAAAAATCTATAATCTAGGTATATAAACTATCCTATTCAATCACTACCTTTGAATGAACTAATTTTAATGATGCTTGAAAAAAAAATAAAAACGATTAGTTCAGAGCCTGATAATTTTATAACCTATTTCAAAAAAATATGGGACTATAAATCTTTAATTTGGGTTTTTGCATTGAGAGATCTAAAAGTAAAATATGCACAAACGCTTTTAGGTATATCTTGGAGCATAATTCAACCTTTAACTGGATTAATTATGTATTCTTTTTTCTTTGGATATATACTAAAATGGGAAACAGACGAACTCCCATTTTCATTATATGTTTTAAGTGGATTGATAGGTTGGAATTTTTTTACTTATATTATTTATCAAGGATCTAGTAGTATTCAAGATTCTAGCCAAACCATTAAAAAAATTTATTTCCCCAAAAGCATACTTCCTTTTTCCAAAGTTATAGTAGCCTTAATTGAACTATTGATAAGCACACTCATTTTAATACCTCTAATTATCTATTATAATATAAACCTTTCATGGAATATAATATGGTTGCCTATTGTTATTCTATTCAATATGCTTTGTGCTTTAACACCCGTATTTTGGATTGCAATCTTTGCATATAAGAAGCGTGATTTACTTCATCTACTTCCTTATTTCATAACTTTTGGAATTTGGCTCACTCCAGTTTTTTTTTCTTCCAATATTTTTCCCAATAAGCTAAAAATTATCATTGATCTTAATCCTATAGCAAATGTGATTGAAATGTGGCGTTGGATGCTATTTGGCTTCGGTTCCTTTAATAAGATATGGCTAATTAATCTTTTTATTGTTTCTATTACTTGTATTACAGGGATGTATATTTATAATAAAAATGAAGATAATTTCAGTGATTTCATTTAAATTATTAAATTGTAAGTGTAAAAATAAGAAAATCAACTTACAATTTGGAAGTAATAAATTCAAAAAAAATAAATTTCATTATTAGGTGGTAAAAGATTTAAAGATACATTTATGTTAATATAATTATTATTTTTGTTTATGTAAATATGCTTTTCATGAGCAATAAAATAATTGAAGTAAATAATCTTTCCAAAAAGTATGAGTTACATAATGCCGAAGAAGAAGGAAAGAAAACTTCGGTAGATTTATGGGCACTAAAGGATGTATCCTTCAATGTATATGAAGGAGATTCATTAGGTATAATTGGGCCAAATGGAAGTGGAAAAAGCACGCTACTAAAATTACTTTCTGGAATCACCAAACCTAGCTCAGGCGAGATAATTATTAGAGGTAAAGTTGGAAGTATACTTGATATTGGTGCAGGATTTAACCAAGAGCTAAGTGGTAAAGAGAATATTTTCTTGAATGGCCAATTGCTTGGATTCAGTAAAAAAGAAATAAAAACCAAATATGATGATATTGTAGCATTCAGTGAGATAGGTAACTTTATTCATGAACCAGTGAAATACTATTCAAATGGCATGTACCTTAAACTTGCTTTTAGTATTATCGCCCACCTAAATTTTGATGTATTGCTTTTTGACGAGGTATTAAGTGTAGGTGATAACGCATTTAGATCAAAAATAACTTCTTTCTTGTCGACAAAAAAAACAATGATTCTGGTGTCACATAATCACAATGAAATAGTAAATAATACAAATAGATTAATCACACTCAAAGCTGGGAAAATTGATTCGACTGAAGACTTTTCCTATTTCAATGAATCAGCTGATTATGCTAATAATGAACTCCAATTTGATGGAGGCCTAATAACCATTAATAAAGAAGAAGATATTAATTATTGGTATTTTACGTTTAAAACCGAGTTTGAGCTTCCTCACCAATCTAAAAAAAGCTGGGCAATACACCTAAAAGATAATCTTGAAAATACAATTACCGCCTGTATTGGACATAAAGATAAAGAAACTAGATACTTGAA
>Ga0315907_10004446_pt1 | contig 15762 bp, 13 predicted proteins | sample LakEriMetagenome_3_FD_203525 | JGI IMG/M metagenome (GOLD analysis project Ga0315907, IMG submission 203525) | Freshwater fungal communities from buoy surface, Lake Erie, Ohio, United States - Buoy 12 MA123 | ecosystem: Environmental > Aquatic > Freshwater > Lake > Lake biofilm | place: USA... | reverse complement strand
CCTACGCGACCGAGGAGTAGGGCCCCCTCACCCTGCCCCTCCCCCGCGCCGCGGGAGAGGGAGGGGCCCGCCGCCCGGAGGCGGCGGGAGGGGGAGGGTCACTTCACCTTCGCGTCGAGCACGTCGATCCGCTCGTCGCGCCGCGGCGCCCAGGCGACGCGGTTCGACACGCCGTAGAAGTCCGGCTGGAAGTAGAGGAAGATCCACGGCGCGTCTTCGGCGAAGAGCTTCAGCATCTCGTTGACGACCTGCTGCTCCTGCGCCGGGTCGCGGATGTCGCCCAGGCGGTCCCAGCGGGACTGCCAGCCCTCGTTGAACCACTGGCCGTTGTTCACCGGTGCCGTCTTCGACGGGAACAGCGCCATGTCGAACACGGAACTCCACGTCGCCCCGCCCTGGCCGATCAGATAGAGCGGACCCGCGCGGTGGGTGCGGGCCATCGGCGAGAAGGTGGAGACGAAGTCCATCACGTCGACCGTCGTGCGCACGCCCACGTCGGTCAGGTACTGGGCGACCGCCTGCATCACGTCGACGTCGTTCAGATAGCGGCCGCGACCGCCCTGGAGCGTGAGGGCGAAGCGCACGCCGTCGGGGCCGCGGCGGAACCCGGCCTCGTCCAGCATGGCCTCGGCCTGCTTCGGATCGTACGGATAGGCCTTCACGTCGGGATTGCCGCGGTTGGCGGGACCGGCCGCCCTCTCGCACTCGCTCGCGAGCAGCTGGCGACAGATCGTCGGCACGTCGACCGCCATGTTCAGGGCGCGCCGGACGCGCACGTCATGGATCGCCTCGCCGGCGCGGCCGGTCTTGAAGGCGTCGGTGAAGTTGAACCCGACGAAGATGCGCCGCGTGCCCTGGACCGACGCGACGGTCGCCGTGCCGCGGGCCTCGATGGCGCGCTTCTGGTCGGGGACGATGTTGGTGGCGATGTCCACCCCGCCCGCGATCAGCTCCGCCGCCCGGGTGCTGCTGTCCGGCACAACGCGGAAGACCGCGCGCTGGAAGGGCACGGGGCGGGCCGTGAACTGGTCGTTCCGGACCAGCACCACCCGGTCGTCCTTGACCCAGCGGTCGAGCTTGTAGGGACCGGAGGCGACGGGCCTGAGCGCCGCCTGCTCCTTGGTCATCTTCTCGTAGCTGTCCTTGCAGTGGACGTAGACGCGGGCGAGCATGCCCGGTGCGATCGACTGATAGCGCCGCATCTCCACCGTCACCGTCAGCGCGTCGTCCGCCCGGGCCCGCACGAAGCCGATCGAGGGGAAGACGAAGACGGCCGAGCTGCCGACGAGCTTCAGCTCGGGATCGGCCACGCGGTTGAAGCTGAAGGCGACGTCCTCGGCCGTCAGCGCCTCGCCATCCTCGCACTTCAGGCCGGACTTCAGCTTGAAGGTGATCGCGTTGCCGGCCTGGTTCCAGGAATAGCTCTCGGCCAGATAGGGAACGATCTCGCCGTCCGGCGTCACGTCCAGCAGCGTGCCCCAGATGTGGTTCGCCACGTTGACCGAGGCGGTGTTGTTCAGGCCCGCCGGCTCGAAGCTCTCGATGTCGATGCTCTGCGCGACCACGATCGTGTCGCGGTCGGGCGCCTGCGCCACGGCACTCCCCGCCATCATCGCCGCGCCGACCGCGAGACCGGCCGCGGCACTCCTCGTCGTCCTCATGCGAGATCCCCTGTCCTGTTCCGCCGCGGTGCCTTGCGCCCGCGATCTCTGTGGTATTGTATGAACTGTAGACAATCGACCGCAACGACGACGTGGTCGTCGCGGCGCATCCGAAACGGACGGAGAGACCCGTGCCCGCAGCACCCCAGATCGCATTCGACGCCTACTACGACTACGAGACGATGACGCGGTACCTTCAGGACCTGGCCGCGGCCTTCCCGAAGATCGCCAAGCTCTCGTCGAAGGCGAAGTCGTTCCAGGGCCGCGACGTGTGGGTGATGGAGATCACGAACCCGGACACCGGGCCGGCGCTGTCCAAGCCCGGCTACTACCTCGACGCCCAGATCCACGCCGAGGAGCACGCGACCAGCGCCACCGCGCTCTACGCGATATGGTACATCCTGACCAACTACGGCAAGGACGAGGAGGTGACCCGCCTCGTCGATCGGCAGGCCTTCTACATCTGGCCGCGCATCAACCCCGACGGCGCCGAGATCGCGCTGAAGCCGCCCTACTATCTGTGGTGCGGCAATGGCCGCTACCTGCCCGGCCTCGACCGGATCGAGGGGCTGATCCAGGAGGATCTGGACGGCGACGGCTACATCACCACGATGCGGGTGCCCGACCCCAAGGGCGAATGGAAGAAGTCGTCCCGCGATCCGCGCCTGATGGTCCAGCGCGAGCCGGGCGAGGAGGGGGGCGAGTACTTCCGCCTCTATCCGGAGGGCACCATCCGGAACTACGACGGCATGCATGTGACGATCGAGCGGCCGTTCGACGGGAACATGAACCGCAACTTCCCGGTCAACTGGTCCCCGCGGGAGTACGGGGCGGGCGAGTACCCGCTGTCCGAGCCCGAGGCGATGGCGATGGCGCGCTTCATCCTCGACCATCCCAACATCTGCGGGATCTGCGCCTACCACACCCACGGCGGCATCATCCTGCGCCCGAGCATGACCAAGCCGGATGCCGCGATGGGGGCCCGCGACCTCGCCCTCTACAAGGACCTCGGCGCGGTCGGGACCAAGCTGACCGGCTATCCGACGATCAGCACCTACGAGGATTTCACCCCCGACAAGACGAAGCCCCGGTACGGCAGCCTCAAGGACTGGACGTACGAGGAGATGGGCATCATCAGCTTCTCGACCGAGCTGTGGGACATGGAGACGGAGGCGGGCGTCCAGAAGGTCGCCTACTACAACCTCCGCCCCCGCACCGAGGAGATCCAGCAGAAGGTCTTCGAGTGGGTGCTCGAGAACGTGGGCGAGCACGGCTTCCGCGAGTGGACCAAGGTCGACCACCCGCAGCTCGGGCCGGTCGAGGTCGGCGGCATGGTCTACACCTGGACCTACCGCAACCCGCCCGGAAAGCTGCTGAAGGACATCTGCCACCGCAACACCCTGTTCAACCTGCGCCACGCCGCGGCGGCCCCCTGGGTGCGCCTCGACGAGACGAAGGCCGAGCACCTGGGCGCCGACCTCTGGCGGGTGCGGGCGGTGGTGTCGAACCACGGCTATCTGCCGACGAACCTGTCCGACGTGGCGGTGCAGAACGGCGTGGCGAAGCCGGTGACCGTGTCGGTGGCGGCCGGTTCCGGTGCGGAGCTGGTGATGAACCCGGCGACGTTCGACCTCGGCAACCTCGCCGGCCGCAACGAGCGCAAGTACACCTGGAGCCCGTGGGGCCAGCAGTGGTCGCCGGTCACCAAGGGTGCGGAGTGGTTGGTCCGCGGCAAGGCCGGATCGACCGTGACGGTGACGGCCGCGTCCGAGAAGGGCGGCACGCACGCGGTGACGGTGACCCTGGGGTGACGGGTTCGGCCGGGATGCCGCCTCGTCCTTCGACAGGCTCGGGACGAGGCGGCACCCCGGCCGTTGCGACGGGGACGGTTCCGCCGAGGCCGGCTCGTGGCGGAGCCGGGGGCGCCTCATGGTGAGCGTGTCGAACCATGAGGCTGAACCCCCTAGCTTCAGCTCCCCCCTGCCAGCTCCCAGGCGCTGAGACGCTGTCCCGAAAGCGCCGGTTCCGTCCGCGTCGCCAGCCGCAGGAAGGCGGGCGCGAGGCGTGAGGGTTCCACCCACTTCGCCTTGAGTTCGGGCGTGTAGTTCCGCTCCGACATCGGCGTGCGCATGTACATGCCGGGCGTCACGGTGTGCACCCGGATGCCCTTCGCCTCGCCCTCCATGGCGAGCGACTTCATCAGCCCCTCGAGCCCGTGCTTGGCGGCGCAATAGGCGCTCTCGTCCGCGAAGCCCTGGATGCCCGACCGGGAACTGACGTAGACCACGCAGCCGCCGCCGTTGGCGGCCATGCCGTTCCACACCGCCTTGGTGAGGAGATAGCCCGCCTGGAGCCCCACGTTGACCGTGCGGGTCCAGCCGTCGAAATGGAGCGTCTCGAAGGGCTGCGGGTCCAGGATGGCCGCGTTGTGGATCAGCGTGTCCACCCACGGGTGCGTGATCGCGATCCGCGCCATCAGCGTCGAGGTCGCCATCGTGTCCGACAGATCGACCACGTGCGTCTCGACCCCCAGCGTCCGGAGCCCGTACTCGTCGCGGTCGATCGCGACCACCGTCGCCCCCGCCTCCTTGAAGGCGAGGGCGATGGCGTGGCCGAGGCCGGCGGCCGCGCCGGTGACGACGACCGTCTGACCGGCGACGGGCCTCACACGGCCACCCAGCGGCGCTCGATCGTCGACCGCTTCACCGCGTCCAGGACCAGCTGGTTGCGCCAGCCGTCGACGAAGGTGGCCCCCTCGCGCGGCTTGCGGTTCTCGCGGATGGCGGCGGCCAGCTCGCGCATCAGCGCCACCACCGAGACGTTCCAGATGCCGGCGTTCACGCCCGGCAGCTTCGCGTTCGGATCCTCCTGGCTCTGCACCTCGAAGGTGCCGCCGGCCTTCGCGACCTTCAGCACCTCGTCGGAGTTGTTCAGCAGGATGGTGCCTTCAGACCCGAAGATCTGGGTCGTGTTGTCCATCCCGTGCCGCGCCACGCCCGACAGGAACACCTGGGCCAGCGCCCCCGACTTGAACTCCAGCGTGAAGTGCGTGGTGTCGTCGGCGGTCGCGCGCCAGGGTGCGCCGGTCGCCTTGTCCTTGCGGTCCGGCAGCATGACGAGGGCCTGGCCCACGACGGCGCTCACCTCGCCCAGCCACCAGCGCAGCAGGTCGACCTGGTGCGAGCCGTTGGCGCCGAGCCGCCCGCCGCCCTGGTCCTCCAGCGACCACCAGTCGCCCGCCGGGCGCGAGGCGGGGTCGCCCCAGGCGGCCGTGATGTTGGCGACGTTGACGTGACGCACCTGCCCGATGGCGCCCGACGCGATCAGATCCTTCACGCGGCGGCGGTTCGGGTTGAACCGAAGCTCGTGGTCGATCATGTGGACGCGGCCGAGCGCCTCCGCCCGGTCGAGCATGGCCTTGGCCTCGCCCGCGTCCATCGCGGTCGGCTTTTCGCAAAGCACGTGCGCGCCGGCTTCCAGCGCCGTCAGCGCGATCGGCGCGTGGGTCACGGTCGGCGTGGCGATGCAGACGAGGTCCAGCTTGTGCCGCGCGATCATCGTCCGCCAGTCGTCGTAGGCGTGCGGCACGCCGAACTGGTCGGCGCAGGCCTTCGCGCTGTCGAGGCGCGCGCTGGCCAGCGCCACGACCTCCGCCCCCTCGACGTGACGGAGCGCGGGGAGATAGGCGGCCTTGGCGAAGCTGGCGCCGACGATGCCGACCTTCATGGTGGTGACCTCCGGTGTTTCGGACGCGGTCGGTTCAGCCAACCGCCTTGAGGCGCGGATCCAGGAAATCCCGGAGCCAGTCGCCGAGGATGTTGAACGAGAGGACGGTGAGCATGATGGCGACGCCCGGGAAGAGGGCGAGCCACCAGCGGCCGGCCAGAAGCTGGTCGCGGCTCTCGGCCAGCATGCCGCCCCAGGTCGGCACCGTCGGCGGCACGCCGAGGCCGAGGAAGGACAGCGCGGCCTCCGAGAGGATCACGCTCGCGACGTTGAAGGACGCGATGACCGTCAGCGGGGCGACGATGTTGGGAAGGATGGTGCCGAACATGATCGACGGCGTGGAGGCGCCGAGCGCGCGCGCCGCCTCCACATATTCCTTCTCACGCTGCGAGATCACCTGGGATCTGGCGATGCGGGCGTAGGTCACCCATTGTCCGATGCCCAGCACGATGATCAGGTTCCCGAGTCCGGGCCCCAGCACGACGAGGAACATGATCGCGAGCAGGATGAAGGGGAACGCCAGCTGGATGTCGGCGACGCGCATGATGACGTCGTCGATCCGGCCGCCGAAGTAGCCGCCGATCAGCCCGAGCGACACGCCCAGCGTTCCGCCGATCAGGACGGCGGTGAAGCCCACGACGATGGAGACGCGCGCGCCGTAGATGAGGCGCGAGAGCACGTCGCGGCCGATGCCGTCGGTGCCGAGGTAGTTGACGACCACCCCCTGCCGGTTCGGCTTCATCGGCTCCTGGAGGCGGTTGATGATCGACTGGCGGTTGGGGTCGAGCGGGGCGATCGACGGGCCCGCGACGGCGCAGAACGTCACCGCCGCCAGGATGACGATTGCGAGGATGGGCCAGCGGGCGCGCAGAAGGCTGCGCAGCGCCCGACGCATCACGCCCTTGCGCGTGGCGTTGACGGCCGCGAGGGGGGTATCGATCGGTTCGCCCATGGGCGCGGGGGTGCCGGTCATCGCGGTTGCCTCAATGCAGGCGGACGCGCGGGTCGAGCCGCGCATACAGGAGATCGACGATCAGGTTCAGCGCCACGAACAGAAGCGAGAACATCACCACCGCCGCCTGGACGAGCGGGATGTCGCGCTGGTTGATGGCGTTGAAGACGAGGCGGCCGACGCCGGGCCAGGAAAAGATGGTCTCCACCACCACGACGCCCGAGAGCATGAAGCCGAACTCGAGCCCGATCATGGTGACGACGGGAAGCCAGGCGTTGCGCAGCGCGTGGCGGACGATGACGGCCCATTCGCCGAGGCCCTTCGCGCGCGCCGTCCGCACGTAGTCCTGCGACAGCACTTCCAGCATCGAGGATCGGACGAGCCGCGCGTTCCGCGAGAGCGAGAACACGGCGATCGTCACCGCGGGCATGATCACGAACAGGGTCGCGTCGGGCAGGTTGGCGAGCGCCGTTCCGATGTGGCCGTCGAGCAGCGGGCCCAGCACCGGCACGTGGCCGGAGATGGGCAGGATGCGAAGGCCGAGGCCGACGAACAGGATCAGCATGATGCCCAGCCAGAAGCTGGGGATGGACTGGCCGAACATGGCGATGGCCATGATGCCCCCGTCCACCGCCGTGCCGCGGTTGAGCGCGGCCATGACGCCCAGCGGGATGGCGAGGCCGATGGCGATGATCATCGCCGCCATCGTGAGTTCGATCGTCGCCGGGAAGCGCTCCAGCACCACGTCGAGGGCGGGCGTCTTGTAGGCGAGCGAATTGCCGAGGTCGAGGCGAAGCAGGCCACCGAGATAGTTCAGGTACTGCTCGTGGTAGGGGCGGTCGAAGCCGAGCTTCGCCCGCGTCTCCGCGATCTCCTGCTCGGTCGCGCGCTCGCTGACGTAGAGGTACGTCGGATCGCCGCCCATGTGCAGGGCGACGAAGGTGATGAGCGTCACCCCCAGGATGACGATCCCGGCCTGCAGGATCCGGCGGAGGATGTAGTTCCACATGGGATGTACCGGGGTGACGGGGGGATGGGGAGAGGGGGGAGGCGGCAGGTCCGGCGTCGGACTTCGGCAGGCTCGGCCCGAGGATCGGTCGTCTGCGGACCCCGCAGATCGCCCGATCCTCTTCACGCTGAGCCTGTCGAAGCGTCGGCGCCGACCCTGCCGCCGCCGTCAGCTCACTTCACGCGCGCTTCGTCGATGTAGATCTTCTCGTCCCGGCGCGCCTGCCAGGAGATCCGGTTCGACACGCCGTAGAAGTCCGGCTGGAAGTAGAGCAGCAGCCACGGGCCCCGCTCGTAGAAGACCTTCAGCATGTCGTTGACGGCGACCTGACGCTCGGCGTCCGTCTTCGCAGCATAGATCTTCGGCCAGCCGGCGAACCACTCGTCGTCGTTCCAGTTGGCGTAGTTGGTGGCGCTGTCGACGGCCGAGATGTCGGACATGTCGTAGACCGCCGACCAGGTCGAGCCGCCAGTGCCCAGCAGGAACAGCGGGCCCGCATCGCGCTGGCGGATCAGCGGCACGTAGACCGACGCCCACTCCATCGGGGTGACGGTGGTCTTCACGCCGATGTCGGTCAGGTACTGGCCGATGGCGAGCGCCACGTTGGCGTCGTTGAGATAACGGCCGTTCGGGGTCTGGAGCGTCAGCTCGAACCGCACGCCGTCACGCCCGCGCGGATAGCCGGCGGCGTCGAGCATCGCCTCCGCCTTCTTCGGATCGAACGGATAGGGCGTCAGGTTCGGGTTGCCGTTCGGCGGGTTCACGAGGCTGGTCGCCCGCTCGCACTTGGTGCCGAGCAACGATTCGCAGATCGTCGGCACGTCGACCGCGTACTGCATCGCCTGCCGGACCTCGGCCTTGCGGATGGCGAGGCCGCCCGGCGTGTTGCCGAACCGCTCCTTCTGGTTGAAGCCGACGTAGATGCGCCGGGTGCCCGCCACCGCCTGCACCTGGGCGCGGCCCGAGGTGTTGATGCGCTGGATCTGGTCCGGCGGGATGTTCGTCATGATGTCGATGTTGCCGGCCAGCATTTCCGCCGTCCGGGTCGAATTCTCAGGAATCGTGCGCCAGACGATCCGGTCGAAATTGACCTGACGGAACGGATAGTTCGGCACCTTCTCGATCACGATCCGATCGTCGCGCACCCACTCGACGAACCGGTACGGGCCGGAGCCGACCGGGTTCCGGGCCGCCTGCTCGAGCGTCATCTTCTCGTAGCTGCCCTTGCAGTGCAGGAACACCTCGGCGATCAGGCCGAGCGCCACCGGCGTCTGCTTCGTCAGCACGATCTTGACCGTGTTGACGTCCATCGCGATCGCGTCCTTGAACCCGATCGAGCTGAACACGAAGCCCGGCGTGTTGCCGGTGAAGCGGTTCGCGGGGTCCGCCGCGCGGGTGAAGCTGAAGGCAGCGTCCTCGGCCGTCAGCGGCTCGCCGTCGTGGCAGGTCAGGCCCGACTTCAGCTTGAAGACGTGCTCGAACCCGTTGCCGGTGACCTCGTGGCTCTCGGCGAAGTACGGGCGGATCTGCCCGTCGGACTCGACCCGGTAGAGCGTGCCCCAGAGGTGCTGGGCGATGTTGGCGACCGTGCGCGAGCTGATCTGCGCCGGCTCGAACGTGTCGGCGTCGGCGGTCTGGCCGATCACCAGCGTCGTCGGGCCGGGCCGGTTGACGTTCGCCGCCGACTGGGCCTGCGCCCCCATCGGCAGGGCGATGCCCGCCAGCAGCGCGGCCGTCAGGTAGGTCCACTTCTTCATTCCGAAGCCTCCATCACTGTTCACTCGTTGTCGCGCCGCCCCCCGGGCGGCGCGCGCTCCCCACTGCCTGGGACCGCCCGAGGGCGGGCCCGTGCGCTGTCGGCGCCGGTCCGGGCGATCGCGCCCGGTCCGTGCGCCGGTCTTGTCGTGCACGCGCCGGATCCCATCACGATCCGGCCCGCTCCGCCAGCCGTCCGACAGCCTCCTCGGCGCGCGTCCAGGCGACGTCGCGGAAGAACGCCGCGTGGCGGCTCGCCATCGGCCGCCGGACCGGCGCGGGCGCCGCGCCGGCCGCCGTCTCGACGGTCGCGGCCTGCCAGCGCCGGCGCATCACGTCGGCCAGCGCCCGGTCGCTGTAGGCGTGCGGGGCGCACATGTGGATCACCGGCCCCGGCGGGGCTGGCGCCTCGAGGAGCGCCGCGAAGCAGGGGGCGAGGTCGGGGACCCAGGTCCACTCCCGCACCATGTCCGGCGTGTCCAGCACGATCCGCCCGTCCGCCGCCATGTCGGCGATCCGGCGCAGCAGGCTCGTGCGCGGGCGGGTCGGGCGCGAGACCTCGTGCGGGCCATAGAGGTTGCCGAATCGCACCGACACCGCGTCGAGCCCGGCCTCGGCGACGAGGCAGGCCGTCGCCGCCTCGCCCATCCGCTTCGCCGTGCCGTAGGGGATGGTCGCGTCCGGGACAGCCGCCTCGTCGAGCGGACCGGGATGGCGTGCCGAGAACACCGCCATCGAGCTGATCTGCACGAAGCGCCGCACGCCCATGAGCTCCGCGGCCGCCGCGGTGTCGAACAGGAGCTGGAGTTCGCCCTGAAGGTAGTCCGCGACCGTTAGCCCCACCTCCTCGGGCCGCGCGGTCGTCGCAGCGCCGTGGATCATGAAGTCGACCGGTCCGGCGGACGCGAGGTCCTCGACCGTCATGTCGATGCGGCGGAATCGTCCGAGCCGGCGCAGCGTCTCGCCGTCGAACGACCGATCGGCGATCACCGGCTCGAAGCCGAGCGCGCCGAGCCCTTCGGCGAGATGACTGCCGACGAAGCCGCCTCCGCCGGTGATCAGGACCGATCCACGGGTCATGCGGGGCAGACCGGTCCCGTGCGGTCCGCCGCAAGGGCGCCGCCGGTCGTTTCGCCGGTAGGGGGTCCGTTTTTCACTTGGCCGCCGATTGTCTACATTAATACAATCAACGAACCGAGGATGCGGTGACCCGAGCGGGCTTGTCAAGCCGGGCCGCCGACCGCGGGCCGCGGACACCGACGACGGGGGCGAGGGACGAGGGCATGGGCGTACGGACGAACGCGGGGGAACTGGTCGAGATGGCGGTGGCCGGTGCTGTGACGCAGCCGACCATCCGTCCCGCCGGCTACATCCCCGATCCCGACGGCAAGGCGATGATCCTGCCGGGCATGTCGGGCGTGGTCTACAACGTGCGGGCCGGCGATCCGGCCTTCGGCTGGGCCGGCGACCACGTGGAGCCGGGCGTCTCCATCGCCCAGGCCGACGAAAAGCTGGACTTCGCGCTGCATTATCTCGCGTGCCTCGGCAACGACGCGGTCGTGACCAGCGGCCTCGCCGCCGGGGCGAAGGGCGTGTTGGTGGGCGAGCACGCCCGCCTCCTCGTCGAGTTCTCCGACGACGCCCACGCGATGATGAACGTGGGCGACATGGTGCAGATCAAGGCCGTCGGCCGCGGTCTGCGCATGATCGACTACCCGCAGGTGAACCTCAAGAAGATGAGCCCGCGCCTGTTCGAGGCGATGGGCGTCCAGGCGGTCGACAGCCGCAAGATCCGAGTCCCGGTGGCGATGGAGCTGCCGATCCGGATCATGGGCTCGGGCGCCGAGCTCAACAGCGAGTACGTGGACCAGGACCTGATGTCCGGCGACCGCGCGCTGATGGCCGAACTCGGCATCGACCGGATGCGGATGGGCGACCTGATCGTGATCAACCACGCCGATCACCACTGGGGCCGCAGCTATCGCAAGGATGCCGTGTCGATCTGCATCTGCATCCATGGCGATTCGATCATGACCGGGCACGGGCCGGGCATCCTCACGCTGATGACCTGCGCTGAGCCGTGCATCGAATGGACCATCGACCCGAAGGCGAACCTCGCCGACCTCCTCCAGACCGAACGGGTGCGGGCATGACCGTCGCGACCAACGAGGACAAGCTCGTCGCCGTCTCGGTGATGGGCCAGATCGTCCATCCCGGCTTCCCCGGCCTTCCGGCCGAACCCTACCGGCTCGCCGCGGACGGGACGCCCTTCCTGCTGCCCACATACGGCGGCATCGTCTACAACGTCTCGGTCGGCGACAGCGCCTTCGGCTGGCAGGCCGACTGCGTCCACCCGGGCGTCAGCATCGCCTACCCGGCCGACCTCGGGAACCGCGGCCTCAACGTCTACGCCTGCGTGGGCAACGAGGCGGTGGTCATGACCGGCCGCGCCCAGGGGACGAAGGGCACGGTGACCGGCAAGTCGGGCCGCTTCTCCGAGCACGTGATCGTCCACTTCCCCAAGGCCGCACGCGAGATGATGGCGGTCGGCGACAAGATCGTCGTCCGCTCCAAGGGCGTCGGCATGGCGGTGACGGACCACCCGGCGGTGAAGCTGAAGAGCCTGTCGCCGGAACTGTTCCGGGCGCTGGCCCCGTCGTCCGCGGGCGGGTCGCTCAAGGTTCCGGTCGTCGCCGTGGTTCCGCCGCACCTGGTCGGCGCCGGCGCCGGGCTGACCAGCGAGGGCGGCAGCATCCACATCCAGACAACCGACCGCGAGGAGGTGGCGAAGGCGGGGCTCGACGCGCTGCGCCTCGGCGACCTCGTGGCGCTGGCCGACACCGACAGCCGCTACCAGCACGGCTATCTGCGCGGGGCCACGGGCATCGCCGTCGTCGGCCAGACCGACGGGCCGCGGGCGGGCTACGGGCCGGGTCTCACGCTGCTGATGACGGGCACGGCCGGGGCGATCACGCCGGACGTCCGTCCGGGCGTGAACCTCCGCAGTCTCCTCAACCTCGCCGGGTGACGGGCGGAACCATGGAGACGGCGATCGACATGGCGCGCGTCCCGCTGCCGGCGCTGCGGGACTTTACCACGGCCTGCCTGCGGGCGATGGGCCTCACGACCGAACAGGCGGAGATCGTGGGCGGCGCGCTGGTGTTCAGCGAGCTGCGCTTCCATCCGGGGCAGGGGCAGGGGGTGCGGCGGCTGCGCTCCTACCGCGACCGGCTCGCGTCGGGGATCCTCGACGCGAATGCGCCGTTCGAGGTGGTCAAGTCGAGCCCCGCGCTGGCGCTCGTCGACGGTCACGGCGGGCTGGGCAGCGTCATCGGCATTAAGGCGATGCGCCTCGCCATCGCCAAGGCCAAGACCTGCGGCATCGGCACCGTGATCGTCCGCAACGGCACGCACTACGGCTCCTCGGCCGTGCACGCGTCCGAGGCGCTGGCTCACGGCTGCATCGGCGTCGCCTACACCAACGCGGGGCCGGAGATGGCGGCCTGGGGCGGGGCGTCGCCCGCGGTCGGCACGAACCCGTGGGCGATCGCCGCCCCGTCGGACAAGGGCTTTCCCGTCGTCCTCGACATCGCGCTCACCACGGCCGGCAAGGGCATGATGCGCTGGCACGCGCGGGAGGGGCGCACGATGCCGCTCGACTGGGCGCTCACCCCGGACGGGCACGAGACCGACGACCCGGAGGCCGCGATGCAGGGTGCGCTTCTGGGCATCGGGCAGTACAAGGGGTACGGTCTGTCGCTGATGACCGACGTGCTGACCGGTGTGGTCTCCGGCGGCGGCTTCGGCCTCGCCCCCTATTCGGACCCAAAGCGGCAGGACGTGTCCCACAGCTTCACCGCGATCGACATCGACTGGTTCATGCCGCTGGCCGAGTTCGAGGGGCGGATGGGACGGTTCATCGACGAGATCAGGGCTGGGCGCAAGCGACCGGGGGTGAGCGAGATCCTCGTCCCGGGCGAGCAGGAGCACCGGCGCCTGACGGAGAAGACCCGGGACGGCGTGCCGCTCGACCGCACCGTCCTCGACGACATCACGACGCTCGGCCGCGAACTCGGCGTGCGCGAGACCCTGGAGGAGATCAACCGGTGACGGCCCCCCTGGAACCCCTGTCCCCGGCCTTCCACAAGGCGGTCGTCGAACGCATCCGCGCCTCGGTCGAGGCGGCCGGCGTCGACGGCATGCTTGTGCTGGACACGCCGAACGTGGTCTATGCCACCGGCTTCTTCCACAGCGCCAACGAGCGGCCGATGGGCCTCTGGGTTCCGCGCCGTGGCGCGCCCTCGCTGCTCGTCCCGTTGCTGGAGCTGGAGAACGCGGCGGCGACCTGGATCAGCGACGTCCGCACCTACGAGGAGTTCCCGGGCGAGGTGCATCCCGTCCGCTGGATGGTGGCCAGCGTCGGCGCACGCCGGCTGATGGTCGACACGCTGTCGGCCGCGGTCCACCAGGCGCTCGCCCGCGACGTCGACGCCATCGTCCTGACCGACCTCGTCGAGCGGCTGCGCGCGGTCAAGGGGCCGGCGGAGCTGGCGCTGGTGCGGGCCGCCGCGCGCTACGCCGACGCGGTGCTCGACGCGATCCGGGCGCGGACCGCCGACATCGTGCGCGGCGGCGGCACCGAGCTCGACATCCTGTCGGCCGGCCTTTCGGCGGCGGCGGCGATGCAGAAGGCCGAACTCGGCCCCGCGTTCGGACACACCAAGGTCGGCCTGACCGGCACGGTCCACACCGGGCCGCGTGCGGCGCTGCCGCACGGCAAGGTGATCGCGCGCCGGCCGGACCCCGGCGACACGATGATCGCCGGCATCGGCGCCAGCGTCGGCGGCTATCATGCCGAGAGCGGGATCACGCTGATCCTGGGCGAGCCGACGGCCGACCAGCGCCACTGCCTGACCGCGGCGGCGGCGGCCAACGACGCGGCGGTCGCGGCGCTCAGGCCCGGAACGCCCTGCCGGGCGGTGAACGACGCGGCGCTGGCCGAGCTGCGCGCCGCCGGCCTCGGCGACGCGATCCGCCACCGCATCGGCCACGCCATGGGCGTGCAGGGGCACGAGGGACCGTGGCTGGCGCCCGGCGACGACACCCCCGTCGCCGTCGGAATGGTGTTCTCCAACGAGCCGGGCATCTATCGTCCCGGGATCGACGGCTACCGGACCATCAACACGATGATCGTCACAGAGACAGGCGTCGAGGTGCCCAGTACCTTCCAGGCCCGCCATCCGCTCGACGCAAGGGTCGTGCCCCTATGAGCGAGCCGCTTCTCAAGGTCGAGGACCTCAAGACCTACTTCAAGTCCGAGGACGGGACCGTCCGGGCCGTGGACGGCGTGAGCTTCCACATCGATCGGGGCGAGACGCTCGCCGTGGTGGGCGAGAGCGGGTCGGGCAAGTCGGTCACCAGCCTGTCGATCATGCGCCTCGTGCAGCACCCGGGCTATTTCGCGGGCGGTGTCATCCGCTTCCAGGGCGAGGACCTCCTGAAGCTGTCCGAGCAGCGGATGCGGCGCATCCGCGGCAACGACATCTCGATGATCTTCCAGGAGCCGATGACGAGTCTGAACCCGGTCCGCACGGTCGGGGACCAGATCGCCGAGGCCATCGAGCTGCACCAGCGCACCAATCGCCGACAGGCGCTGGTCCGCGCGGCCGAGATGCTGGAACTGGTCGGCATTCCCGAGCCGGTGAAGCGCCTCGCGAACTATCCGCACCAGATGTCCGGCGGCATGCGCCAGCGCGTCATGATCGCCATGGCGCTGTCCTGCAACCCCAAGCTCCTGATCGCCGACGAGCCGACGACGGCCCTCGACGTGACCATCCAGGCGCAGATCCTCGACCTCATGCGCAAGCTGAAGCGCGAGTTCGGGATGGCCATCCTGTTCATCACCCACGACCTGGGCGTGGTGGCGGAGATGGCCGACCGGGTCGTCGTGATGTACGCCGGGCAGGCGGTGGAGGAGGGCGGCGTGCGCGACATCTTCGGCGAGCCGAAGATGCCTTACACGCTGGGCCTCATGAACTCGATCCCCCGGCTCGACCGGGCGGACGACGCGGTCAAGGCGCGGCTCCAGGCGATCCCGGGCAACGTGCCGAACCCGCTCGACTTGCCCCCCGGTTGCAAGTTTCAGCCGCGCTGCCGGTTCTCCGACGCGCGGTGCGTGGAGACCCATCCGCCGCTGGTGGATTCGGGCGGCGGGCACACGGTGCGCTGCCTGCGCTGGACGGAACTGGACCTGAAGGGAGAGCGCGCCCGTGGCTGAGATCATCGCGCCCGAGCGCCCGCCGGCGGCGTCGGCCGGGACCGTCGCGCCGCTTCTCGCGGTGCGCGACCTCAAGAAGCACTTCCCGATCAAGAGCGGCCTGCTCGGCCGGACGACTTCGTCCGTCAAGGCCGTCGACGGGATCAGCTTCGACGTCATGCCGGGCGAGGTCGTCGGCCTCGTCGGCGAGAGCGGGTCGGGCAAGACCACGGCCGGCCGCACCATCCTGCGGCTGGTCGAGCCCACCTCGGGCGAGATCGTGTTCGACGGCACGGACATCGCCAAAATCCCCGCCCCGGCGATGCGCGACTGGCGCCGGCGGATGCAGATCATCTTCCAGGACCCCTACGCCAGCCTCAACCCGCGCATGACGGTGGGGGAG
>Ga0315907_10004445_pt1 | contig 15762 bp, 14 predicted proteins | sample LakEriMetagenome_3_FD_203525 | JGI IMG/M metagenome (GOLD analysis project Ga0315907, IMG submission 203525) | Freshwater fungal communities from buoy surface, Lake Erie, Ohio, United States - Buoy 12 MA123 | ecosystem: Environmental > Aquatic > Freshwater > Lake > Lake biofilm | place: USA... | reverse complement strand
CGTCACCATCGTCGACGCCGAGCAGCTGGGCGGCACGATGATGGAGAAGCTGGCCGAGCTGTTCGACGAGGACGCGCGCGGCCGCCCGGGGCAGGGGCGCCCGCTCGGCGGCGGGGTGCGGCGGAGCGCGTGAGGGCGGGATGAGCGGCGGCGAACCCCCTCTCCCTGTCCCTCCCCCCGGGGGGGGGAGGGGACGCGGCTTCGACTTCACTCCCCTCCCCCCCCCGGGGGGAGGGGACGGGGGAGAGGGGGGCGCCGCACGACGCTCTCCGTTTCTCGCCGCCGCCCTCTTCGCCCTCCTCCTCCTCGCCGCCGGTCCGGCCGCCGCCCAGGAGGCGCGGATCGTCGGCGAGCGCGGGGGGTGGCTGGTGGAGGCCTACACCATTCCCCTCGGCGAAACGGGCGAGATCCGCTACTGCGTCGCCTCCCGCCCCCAGGACCCGCCGCCGCGCCTCGGCTTCATGACGACCCGCGCGACGGTCGGCCTGCTGATCGACCTCGGGCCGCCCGAACTCGAGGCGGGCGGCACCTATGCCCTGGAGATCGCGGTCGACGGGGCGGGCGGGGTCCGCCGTCCCGCCCGGCCGGTGACGCCGACCATCCTCGGGCTGATGGAGAGCGGGACCGACGTGAGCGCCATGCTGGCCCCCTACGCCCGGGGGCGGACGGTCGCGGTGCGGGTGCCGGCCCTGGGTCCCGAGGCGTGGCGCGTGTCGCTCGCGGGCTCGTCCTGGGCGATCCAGACGCTCGGCACCTGCCGGGCCGACCACGTGGAGTGAGCGAACCGGCACCGCGCGCCGCATGGTGAGCCCGTCGGGCCGGGGGCGGCGGGGGGCGGGGGCCGCCCGCCACCGCTCCCTTGCATCCGATCCGCTTAAGGCGTTGGATTCACCCTGGAAGAAGGACCGGCCGCAGCCAAGGGTCGGGCGGGGGGAACGAAGCGATGGACGGGCAGGCGACGGCCCCGGCGCGGCGACGCGCGCGGGCGACGCCCAAGGGGCGGCAGGTGGATCCCGCCGTCCTCGACGCGGTCATCCGGCGGATCGGCGACGGGCCGCATCCGCGCGACCGGTTGCTCGACCACCTCCACGCGCTGAACGACGCCCACGGCGGCCTGCGCCACGCCCATCTCGTGGCACTCGCCCACGCCATGCGGCTGTCGATGGTGGAGGTGTTCGAGGTCGCCTCCTTCTACGCCCATTTCGAGATCCTCACCGACGAGGCGCCCGACCCGCCGCCGGTCACGATCCGCGTCTGCGACGGGATCGCCTGCATGCTGGCGGGGGGGGACGCGCTGCGCGCCGACCTCGCCGCCCGGCACGGCCCGGACGTGCGGGTGGTCGCCGCGCCCTGCATGGGCGGGTGCGACCGGGCGCCCGTCGCGGTGACGGTCGGGCGGGCCGAGCGGACGGACCCCGCCGTCGGCTTCGACGCCTACCGCGCCGGGGGCGGATACCGCCTCCTCGCCGACTGCCTCGACGGGCGGACGCCGGTGGAGGCCGTGGTCGGGACGCTGAAGGCCTCCGGCCTGCGCGGCATGGGCGGCGCGGGCTTTCCGACCGGGACCAAGTGGGACCTCGTGGCCAGGGAGGCGGGCCCCCGCCTGATGGCGGTCAACGCCGACGAGGGGGAGCCCGGGACCTTCAAGGACCGCTGGTTCCTGGAGACCGACCCCCACCGCTTCGTGGAAGGGATGCTGATCGGCGCCTGGGCCGTGGGGGCCGAGGCCGTCCACGTCTATCTGCGCGACGAGTATCCGGACGCCCGCGCCATCCTGTCGCGCGCGTTCGAGGCGGTCCGCGCCGCCGGCCTCGCGCCCCACGTCGCGATCCGGCTGCGCCGGGGTGCGGGCGCCTACATCTGCGGGGAGGAGTCGGCGATGCTGGAGAGCATCGAGGGCCGCCGCCCGCTGCCGCGCAACAAGCCGCCCTATCCGTCGGAGGCGGGCCTCTTCGGCCGCCCGACGCTGATCAACAACGTCGAGACGCTCTGGTGGGTGCGCGACATCGTGGAGCGCGGGGCCGACTGGTGGGCGGGGCAGGGCCGGCGGGGGCGCAAGGGGCTGCGCAGCTTCTCCGTCTCGGGCCGTGTCCGGTCGCCGGGCGTGAAGGTCGCACCGGCCGGCATCACCGCGCGGGAGCTGATCGACGAACACTGCGGCGGCATGGCCGAGGGGCACGCGTTCCGCGCCTATCTTCCCGGCGGGGCGTCGGGCGGCATCCTTCCGGCCTCGCTCGCCGACCTGCCGCTCGATTTCGGGACGCTGGAGCCGCACGGGTCGTTCATCGGCTCGGCCGCCGTCGTGGTGCTGTCCGACCGCGACGACCTGCGGGCCGTCGCCCGCAACCTCGTCCGCTTCTTCGCCGACGAGAGTTGCGGCCAGTGCACCCCCTGCCGGGTGGGCACCGAGAAGGCGGAGCACCTTCTGGCCGCCGACCGCTGGGACCGGGGGCGGCTGGACGATCTGACGGCCGTGATGGTCGACGCGTCGATCTGCGGGCTGGGGCAGGCGGCGATGAACCCCGTCCGCTCCCTCTGGCGCCACTTCCCGGAGGATGTGCCATGACCGTGTCCTTCACGCTGGACGGCCGGACGGTCGAGGCCGCGCCGGGCGAGACGGTCTGGCAGGTGGCGCGGCGGGAGGGGACGGAGATCCCCCACCTCTGCCACCGGCCGGAGCCGGGCTACCGGCCCGACGGCAATTGCCGCGTCTGCGTGGTGGAGATCGAGGGGGAGCGCGCGCTCGCCCCCTCCTGCCTGCGCACGCCGAAGCCCGCGATGGTCGTGCGGACGGGGAGCGAGCGGGCGGCCCGCGCCCGGCGCCTCGTGATGGAACTCCTCCTGGCCGACCGGCCGGCGCGCGGCGCCGCCCCCGACCCGGACGCGCCGCTCTGGCGCTGGGCGGAGCGGACGGGGGCGGACGCGGACCGGTTCGGCGATTGCCGTCCCGCTCCGCCGCCCGACCGCAGCCACCCCGCCATCGCCGTGCGGCTGGACGCCTGCATCCAGTGCGGCCTGTGCGAGCGGGCCTGCCGCGAGGTGCAGGGGAACGACGTCATCGGCACCGCCGGCCGTGGCGCCGCGGCCCACGTGGTCTTCGACCTGGACGATCCGATGGGCGCCAGCACCTGCGTCGCCTGCGGGGAATGCGTGCAGGCCTGCCCGACGGGCGCGCTGCTGCCGGCCGCCACGGTGGACGACGCCGGGCGCGTCGCGGTCCGGCCCGACCGCACCGTCGACAGCGTCTGCCCCTATTGCGGGGTCGGCTGCCAGCTGACCTATTCGATCAAGGACGACCGGATCCTGACGGTGGAGGGGCGCGACGGGCCGTCGAACCGCGGCCGGCTGTGCGTGAAGGGCCGATTCGGCTTCGACTACGTCCACAGCCCCCAGCGCCTGACCGTGCCGCTGATCCGCCGTGACGGCGTGCCCAAGGGCGACACGGACATCGACCCCGCGAACCCCTTCACCCACTTCCGCGAGGCGACGTGGGAGGAGGCGATGGCGCGGGCCGCGGGCGGGCTCGCCCGCATCCGCGACACGGCAGGCGGGTCGGCGCTGGCGGGCTTCGGTTCGGCCAAGGGGACGAACGAGGAGGCCTATCTTTTCCAGAAGCTGGTGCGGACCGGGTTCGGCACGAACAACGTCGACCATTGCACCCGCCTCTGCCACGCCTCCTCCGTCGCGGCGCTGATGGAGGGGATCGGGTCGGGTTCGGTGACGGCGCCCTTCATGGCCGCGGCTGACGCGGACGTGATCGTCGTGATCGGCGCGAACCCGGCCGAGAACCACCCCGTCGCCGCCACCTTCCTGAAGAACGCGGTCGCCGGCGGGGCGAAGCTGATCGTGATGGACCCGCGGGGCACGGCGCTCGACCGGTTCGCAACCCAGATCGTCCGCTTCCGCCCCGGGCGCGACGTGGCGCTGCTCAACGCCATGCTCCACACGATCGTGGAGGAGGGGCTGTGGAACCGCGCCTTCGTGGAGGCGCGCACGCGGGACTTCCGCGCGCTGGCCGACCACGTCCGCGCCTTCCCGCCCGAGGCGATGGCGGAGGTCTGCGGCGTGCCGGCGGAGACGATCCGCACGGTCGCCCGCCTCTACGCCCGCGCCGGCGCCGCCATCGTCTTCTGGGGCATGGGCGTGTCGCAGCACGTCCACGGCACCGACAACGCCCGCTGCCTCATCGCGCTGGCGACGATCTGCGGGCACGTCGGGCGGCCGGGCACGGGGCTGCACCCGCTGCGCGGCCAGAACAACGTGCAGGGCGCGTCGGACGCCGGCCTCATCCCCATGTTCCTGCCCGACTACGCCCGGGTGGAGGACGCCGACGCCCGCGCGCGGCTGGAGGATCTCTGGGGCGCGCCGATCGACCCGAACCGAGGGCTGACCGTGGTCGAGATCATGGAGGCGATCGGCGCCGGGCGCATCCGGGGCCTCTACGTGATGGGCGAGAACCCGGCCATGTCCGACCCCGACCTCGTCCATGTGCGCGAGGCTCTGGCCCGGCTGGAGCACCTGGTGGTGCAGGACATCTTCCTGACCGAGACGGCGGCCTTCGCCGACGTCGTGCTGCCCGCCTCCGCCTGGCCGGAGAAGGACGGCACGGTCACCAACACGAACCGGCAGGTGCAGCGGGGCCGCGCCGCCCTGCCGCCGCCTGGTGCCGCGCGGCGCGACCTCGACGTGCTGGTCGACCTCGCCCGGCGCCTCGGCCTGCCCTGGACCTACGGGGGACCGGCCGACGTGTTCGCGGAGATGGCGCGGGCGATGCCGTCCTTCGCCAACATCGGGTGGGACCGCCTCGACCGGGAGGGGAGCGTCACCTATCCCTGCGCGGCACCCGACGCCCCGGGGGCCGCGATCGTCTTCGCCGACGCCTTTCCCACCGACGACGGGCGGGCGCACCTCGTCCCGGCCGACCTCGTCGACCCGGCGGAGCTTCCCGACGACGCCTATCCCATGGTGCTGATAACCGGACGCCAGCTCGAGCACTGGCACACCGGCACCATGACGCGGCGCACGGCCGTGCTCGACGCGTTGGAGCCGTCACCCACCGTCTACGTGTCGCCGGCCGACCTCCGGCGCCTCGGCCTCGCCGCCGGCGACCGGGTGCGGCTGACGACCCGGCGCGGGACGATCACGCTGGACGCGCGGGCCGATGCCCGCATCCAGCCCGGCACGCTGTTCCTGCCCTTCGCCTACGCCGAGGCGGCGGCGAACGTGCTCACCAACCCCCGTCTCGACCCCCACGGCCGCATCCCCGAGTTCAAGTTCGCGGCCGTGCGGATGGACGTGGGATGAGGGCGGGTTTTCCACAGAATCAGGGAACAACTCTGTGGAAAAGCCTGGGAGTCCCCATGCGCCGCCGGGCCTTGGCGGGCGATTCCCGGGGTGCGTCGGGCGGAGTCACGGTCAAGCCCGACGAACGTCCGACGCGGACGTTCCGGACGCGGCGCCGGGGCGTCACCGAGGATTGCAGTTCTCCCCCGTTTGGATGCACACTTCACCGCGGTCCGCCGCATCGCCTCAATCTTTCGCAAGTGTCCCCATGTCCAAGGGTCTCGAGATCACCCGCAAGGCCATCGGCATCATCGCCGACGCGCTGGAAACCGCGTCGCCGGCCGCCGATCAGGAGGCCAAGGGCGTCGTGAAGCTTCTGCGGGCGCATCAGGCTGGCGACAACAGCGCCGACCTGTTCGAGGCGGCCCGCCAGTTCAACCGGCTCGAGGTTCCGCTGCGCAGCAGGGTCGCGGCCGCGTCGGAGAAGTCGGCGAAGGACCAGTCGGGCGACAAGCCGGACAAGCCCGTCGAGTCGCCGGCCCCGACGCTCGCGGCACCGGTCAAGCCCGTCGCCAAGGACCAGAAGCCCCCCGCCAAGGACAAGAAGCCCGGATCGAGCCTCTACGGCATCCTCAACCGTCGCTGACCCGCCTCAGAACAGGCGGGGTGCGAAGGACTGCGGTGCCGGATCCGCGACCGACGTCCCCTCCGGCGTGACCTCGATCACGGCGAGGCCCCGGTCGACCTCGCCGCCCGGGCGGAAGCGGAAGATCCCGTCGACGCCCGCGAAGCCGTCCGGCCCCATGATGGTCTCCGGCACCAGCCCGATGGGCACCGGCCCGCGCGCGAGCACGGCCGCGAGCTGCACCGCGTCGAACGCGATCGTCCCGATGCGCGGCGGCCGCCGGCCATAGACTGCGGCGTAGCGGCTCTCGAACTCCTGCCGCGTGGCCGGATCGGGGGCGGCGTACCAGCCGCCGACCAGCAGCGCCTCCCGGCCGAGGCCCGGCTCGTCCCACAGGCCGGTGCCAAGGATGCGCACGCGTCCCGGCTGGAGGCCGAGCGAGGCCAGCTGCCCCGCGATCTCGCGCAGACGCGGGCCGCCGTCGGCGATCATCAGCGCGTCGAAATCGGGTTCCGCCAGCCCCTGCCGGATCGACATGTCGCCGCCGGGGCCCAGGATGGCCGGGCGGTCGAGGACCCGCGCGATTCCCGCCCGGACCTCCGGCGCGCCGGTACCCTCCAGCCGCCCGGTGCGGACGAGCGTGCCGCCCGCGCGGTCGAGGGTGGCGCGCAGCGCGGCCTCCACCTGGTCGCCGTAGGCGCCCGACGGGGCGATCAGCGCGATGCGGCGCGCGCCCTGGGCGATCGCGTGGCCCGCCACCCGGGCCACCTGCTCCCCGGCCGTGAAGCCGAAGACCCAGACGCCGTCCCGCGCGACCGCCCGGTCCGAACTGAGCGCGATGACCGGCACGCCGGCCGAGCGGGCGATGCCGGCCGCCGCCTGCACCTCGGCGGCGAACAGCGGACCGACGACGAGCCGGGCGCCCCCGTCGATCGCGGCGCGCATGGCGTCCACCGCCCCGGCGGGCGTGCCGCGGGTGTCGCGGGAGAGCAGGACGAAGTCCTGGTCGGCGGTGTCGAACACCGCCAGCTGCGCCGCGTCGAGCAGCGCCGTGCCGATCGGCCCGCCCTGTCCGGACAGGGGCAGGAGCACCGCGACCCGCGTCCGCGGGTCCGCGGGGGCGGCGGGCGGCGGTACTTCGGCAATCGGTGGTGGCGGACGTTGCGTCGCCAGCGGCGGCGAGGATACCGTGGGCGCGCAGGCGCCCAGCGCCAGAAGCCCCAACGCCAGCATCCCGATCCGTCGGGAGAGAACCGTCGCCGTCGTCCGCCGTGCCACGCGCATCCCCTGTTCCGTCGCCGGGTCCGGCTGTCACCCTAGCCACGGCCCCCGTGCAAGTAAACCGCGCGCCGACCCCGCGGGTCCGCCGGTGAGGGCGGGCGGATCGGCGGCCCGCCGGCGCGCGGTGGCCGTGGGGCGGATGGCGGAGGCGGCCTGCCGGCTGGCGCTGCGCCTCAAGGGCTACCGCATCGTCGCGGCCGGCCTCCGCCTGCCCCAGGGGCAGATCGACATCGTGGCGGTGCGCGGCGGGGTGATGGCGGTGGTGGAGGTGAAGGCGCGGCTCGATGGCGACGCGGCCGAGACCATCGGCCGCCGTCAGCGGGACCGCCTCGCCCGCGCGGCCGAGGTCCTGCGCGCCCGCCGCCCCGACCTCGCCGGCCTCGCGCTGCGCTTCGACGCCATGCTGGTGGGCGGGCTCCGCTGGCCCCGGCACATCGTCGACGCGTGGCGGCCGGAGGCGTGAGCGCGCCTTCGTCGCCTGCCGGGTCGACAAGCGGCGGCGCATCGTCTAGGTGAAGGGCGCCGGAACCGGGGGGCTGCCGCGTGTCCGTCCGCGACGACGCCATCGACTATCTGACGCGGGTCGGCCGCACCGCCGACCCCGATATCGACATCGCCACGACGGCGGTGCGGCTCGCCGCGGCGCTCGCCGCACCGGCGAGCTTCGCGCCCTACGACGCGCATCTCGCGGCGCTCGTCCGCACCGCCGCGGAGCGGTCGGGCGCGGCGCGGTCGCTGGAGGCGCGCATCGGCGTCCTGGCCGACGTCATGACCGGCGACTTCGGCTACGCCGGGGACAGCGAGACCTATGACGACCTCGCCAACGCCGACCTGATGCGGGTGATCGACCGGCGGCGCGGGCTTCCCGTGGCGCTCGGCATCCTTTGGCTCCATCTCGCGCGCGCGCTCGGCTGGACCGGGGAGGGGCTGAACTTCCCCGGTCACTTCCTCGTCCGGATCGAGGCCGACGGGGTGCGGGCCATCGTCGACCCCTTCAACGGGGGCGCCGTGCTGGCGGCGGCCGACCTGCGCGAACTGCTCAAGGCGACGGCGGGGGAGGGGGCGGAACTCACCGCCGAGCACTACGCCGCCGTCGGCACCCGCGACGTGCTGCTGCGCCTGCAGAACAACATCAAGCTCCGCCACATGAACGCCCAGCGGTTCGCGGAGGCGGCGGCGGTGATCGACACCATGCTCCTGATCGCGCCGGATGCCCCGCCGCTCCTGCGCGAGGCCGGCATCGTCAACGCCTGGCTGGGGAACCTGACCCGGGCCATCGGCTCGCTCGAACGGTTCCTCGCCTCCGCCCCGCGCGACGCCGCGGCGGCCGAGGCCGACCAGATCCTCCGCCAGCTTCGCCGCAAGCTGAACTGACCCCGCACGACCGGAGCCGCCCGTGAGCCTCGCCGTCGCCATCCAGATGGATCCGATCGAGACCATCAACATCGACAAGGACAGCAGCTTCATGATGGCGCTGGAGGCCCAGCGCCGGGGCCACGCGCTCTATCACTACCTCCCGCGCGCGCTGTCCTTCCGCCACGGCCGGCTGTACGCGCGGGCGCAGCCCCTCACGGTGAAGCGCGCGTACGGGGCGCACTTCGCGTTCGGGACGGCGGAGTGGCTCGACCTCGCGACGATGGACGTGATCCTGATGCGCCAGGATCCGCCCTTCGACATGGCGTACATCACGGCGACCCACCTCCTCGAACACGTCGCGAGGACGGCGCTGGTGGTGAACGACCCCGAGCACGTGCGCAACGCGCCGGAGAAGCTGTTCGTCACCCACTTCCCCGACCTGATGCCGCCGACGCTCATCACGTCGGACCGTGAGGAGGTGCTGGCGTTCCGGGCCGAGCACAGGGACATCATCGTCAAGCCGCTGTTCGGCAACGGCGGGGCCGGCGTCTTCCACCTGAAGCCCGACGACGAGAACCTCGGCTCGCTCCTGGAGATGTTCACCCAGCTCTACCGCGAGCCGATCATCGTCCAGCGCTATCTGCCGGAGATCCGGGCGGGCGACAAGCGCATCATCCTGGTGGAGGGGGAGCCGATGGGGGCCGTCTCCCGCATCCCGCAGGCGGGCGAGGCGCGGGCCAACTTCCACGCCGGCGGGGCGGCGGGCAGGACGACGCTGACCACCCGCGAGCGCGACATCTGCGCCGCCATCGGGCCGGCGCTGCGGGCCCGCGGCCTCGTCTTCGTCGGCATCGACGTGATCGGCGACTACCTGACCGAGATCAACGTCACCTCGCCCACCGGCATCCAGGAGATCAACGCGCTCGACGGGATCACGATCGAGGTGACCCTGTGGGACGCGATCGAAGCGCGGGTCGCCGCCCGGAGGACCGCCCGGGCGTGAGGCCCGGGCGGCCCGCCGCGCGTCACGCCCAGCGCTGGCGCGCCGCCCAGTCGGCGAGGCTCTCCGGGGTCACGCCGAGGTCGCGCCAACCGGCGGGATCGTGAACCGCCGCGGGCGGATTCGCCTCCATGTGGCTGTACAGGGTGATGATGTCGTCGCCGGCCGGCGCGCCGAACACCGCGTTCAGCCCGGCCGCGAACCCGGGAAGCGGGATGCGAACATAGGCCAGCGGCTTTCCGACCGCCGCCGCGCTGACCGCCGCCGGCCCGCCGATGTCGAACGCCCGCCCCGTGACGCCCGGCCGGACCGCTCGGCCGGGGGGACTGCCCGGTCGACGCCACGCTCGCGATCATCGGGGGCAAGTGGAAGGCGCTGATCCTCTATCACCTGCGGGACGGGCCGCGCCGGTTCGGGGAACTGCGCCGCCTGATCCCGGCGGTGACGCAGCGGATGATCACCCAGCACCTGCGCGAGCTGGAGGCGGACGGAATCATCCATCGGGAGGTGTTCGCGGTCGTCCCGCCACGGGTCGACTATTCGCTGACCGGGACCGGGCGGTCGCTGATCCCCATCCTGGAGGCGATGGCCGCGTGGGGCGAGGCGCACCGCGCGGGGCGGGCCGCCGGCGCGGCGGACGCCGCCTGAGGGCTGCGACCACAGCCTGTCCGGAACGGGGTCGCGCGCGACCTTCGGTCGAAGAAACTGCGGCGATTCCGCGCCGAAAAACCGAAGGGATTTCCCTTCGATCGCGGAATCGGCCATGTTGACCGGCCTGCCAAGTCGGCGGGTCACTGTCGTCCCGAAAGCGCCCCGCCCCGATGGATTATGTCTTCGATCTCATCAAGAGCTACGGGGAGTGGTTCTACGTCATCACCTTCATCTGGACCTTCTTCGAAGGCGAGACGTTCGTCATCTTCGCGGGGCTTGCGGCGGCGCACGACATCCTGCGGCTCGACCTGCTGATCCTGGCCGCGTGGTCCGGAAGCTACTGCTGCGATCAGACGATGTTCTATCTCGGCCGCCGGTTCGGCCCGCGGATCCTCGACCGGTTCCCGAAGATGCGGCCCGGCGTGGAATCCGCCCTCGGCTGGACGCGCAAGAACAGCACCGTCTTCATCCTCAGTTTCCGCTTTATCTACGGCGTGCGGAACTTCGCCTCCTTCGCCATCGGCATGAGCGGCGTGACGTGGCCGCGCTTCGCCGTGCTGAACTTCGTCGCCGCGGGGGTCTGGGCGATCAGCTTCGCCGGTGCCGGCTACATCCTGGGCGAGGTGCTGGGCGCGGTGATCGGGGAACACATCCACACCGCCATGGTCGGGATGCTGGTCCTGTTCATCGTCATCGTCGGCGGCAAGTTCCTGCTGAAGCGGCGGGCGAAGGCGGCCTGAGCCGCCCCGCCCTCCCCGTCACCGGCTCGCCGGGGTGAGGCGCAGCACGGCGCCGTCGCTCTCGTCGGTCAGCGCGTAGATCTCGCCGTCCCGCCCCTGCCGCACGTCGCGGATGCGCGCCCCCAGCGCGATGCGCTCCTCGCTCGTTACCCGGGTTCCGTCGAGCGTGAGGCGCACGATCCCCCGTGTCCCCAGACCGCCGACCAGCAGGCTGTCGCGCCACGCCGGGAACCGCCCGCCGGTGTAGAAGGCCATGCCCGAGGGCGAGACGGCCGGAACCCAGTGGTGGACGTCCTGCGCGAGGTCGGGACGGGTCGGCGGCTTCGGGATCGACTGGCCCGAATAGTGGTCGCCCCAGCTGACCAGCGGCCAGCCGTAGTTGCGCCCCGGCTCCGGCACGTTGATCTCGTCGCCGTGGCGCGGTCCGAACTCGTGGATCCACAGCGCGCCGGTGCGCGGGTGGACCGCGGCGCCCTGCGGATTGCGGTGGCCGTAGGACCAGATCTCCGGCCGGGCACCCGGCCGGCCGACGAAGGGGTTGTCGCGCGGGACCGACCCGTCGGTCTCGATCCGCACCACCTTGCCGACATGGCCCGACAGGTCCTGGGCCGGGTCGAAGAGCATCCGGTCGCCGAGCGTGACCCAGAGGCGCCCGTCGTGGCCGAAGGCGAGGCGCGAGCCGAAGTGGCGCGCATCGTTCGCCTTGGGCAGCTGGCGGAAGATGACCTGCACGTCCTCCAGCCGTCCCTCGCCCAGCCGTCCCTCGCCCAGCCGCGCCCGCGCGACCGCCGTGCCCGATCCGCCGTCGCCGGGTTCGGAATAGGTGAGGTAGACGCGGCGGTTCGACGTGAAGTCGGGGTCGAGCACGACGTCGAGCAGCCCGCCCTGGCCGCGGGCCACCACCTCCGGCACGCCGGCCAGCGGCGGCGACAGGCGCCCGTCCGCCTGGACGAGGCGCAGGCGTCCCGCCCGCTCGGTGACGAGCAGCCGGCCGTCCGGCAGGGGCGCGATGCCCCAGGGGTTCGAAAGGCCGCGGGTCACGACCTCGACCCGGACGGGCCCGGCCTGGGTGTCGATCCGTCGGGCGTCGGTCTGCTGTGCCACGGCGGGGGCCGCGGTGGCGACGACGGCCGCCGTCGCGGCGGCGATCCATGTCCGTTTCATCCCGTCCTCCGGTTGGTTCCCGGGCGATGTTGGCCCGGACCGGCCGCGCGGCAACCCGTCCCCCGGGCCCCTGCCGGCGATCAGGCGGGGACGAGGCTCCCGGCCGCCCGCCGGCCCAGCGGGTCCAGGCGTCGAGGATGGGTCCGAAGGGCTCTCGGGAGCCATCCTCCCCCCCCCCCCGAAGACGGGATCGGTGCCGATACGCGGCATCCGGGACGTCTTGCGACGTCACTGTTTCGTACCAGACAGCATCGACGGCATGGCCCGAACCGTCCGCCATGTCGGCCCGCATCCGGGTGTGATCGCGGCGCAGTATGTGACGGGGATCGGCATGCTATGGTGGTGCGATTACAATCTTCGGAAGTTTCTCGCCGCCATGGTCGCCCGTGTCCGTACCGTCGCCTTCCAGGGCATCGACGTCCTCGACGTGGACGTGCAGGTGCAGATCGCCAACGGCCTGCCGGTCTTCGCCATGGTCGGCCTGCCCGACAAGGCGGTGGGCGAGAGCCGCGAGCGGGTGCGGGCGGCGCTCCACGCGCTGGGGCTCTCGCTGCCCCCCAAGCGCATCACGGTCAACCTCGCCCCGGCCGATCTCCAGAAGGAGGGGAGCCACTTCGACCTGCCGGTCGCGATCGGTCTCCTCACCGTCATGGGCGTCCTGCCCGAAGAGGAGATCGAGCGGTTCGTGGCGCTGGGCGAACTGGCGCTCGACGGTGCGCTGATGCCCGTCGCCGGCGTGCTCCCGGCCGGGCTGCACGCGGCCGGGCAGGAGCGGGGCCTGATCTGCCCCGCGGCCTGCGGGGGGGAGGCGGCGTGGGGCTGCGGCAAGGGCGTCCTGGCGCCGCCGAACCTGCTGGCGCTGGTCAATCACTTCAAGGGCACGCAGGTCCTCGCCCCGCCGGAGCCGCGGCTGGAGGAGGCGGGCTCCGCCCCGCCCGACCTGCGGGACATCAAGGGGCAGGAGAGCGCCAAGCGCGCGGTGGAGGTGGCGGCGGCGGGCAGCCACAATCTCCTACTTGTGTGGTCTATTCCACCACCCAACATTTAGCTCTCCGCAATGATCGAAGCGCCATGACCCGCGCCTACTCCTACATCCGCTTTTCGACCCCGGACCAAGCCAGCGGCGACAGTCTTCGCCGTCAGACGGACAAGGCTGTGAAGTATGCCAAGGCTCACGGCCTGACCCTCGACGATCAATCGTATGCCGACCTCGGGGTCAGTGCCTTTCGCGGCGCCAACGCCGAAGACGGGCGGTTGGGCGACTTCCTCGAAGCCGTGCGCACGGGGCTGATCGAACCCGGCTCGATGCTCCTGCTGGAAAACCTCGACCGTCTGTCGCGTGACAAGCCGCGCCGTGCGGTGCGGGTCCTTGAACAGATTATCGACGCCGGGGTGACGGTCGTCACGCTCACGGACGGCAAGAAGTTCACGGCCGCCAGCATCGACGAAGGCTTGGGCCTGATGGAGGTGATCTTCACGCTCACGCGCTCGCACGAGGAGTCGAAGCGGAAGTCCGAACTTGTTGGCGACGCATGGGACAAGAAGCGTGACCGAGCCGCCACCGAGAAGACCCCTATCACGAGTCGCTGCCCGGAGTGGCTTCGGGTCGTCAACGGTCAGTATCAGGTCATCCCGGAGCGCGGCGCGATCATCCGGCGGATCTTCGAGGACAGTGCCGCCGGGCTCGGGCTGGGTCTGATCGTGCGAAGCCTCAACAAGGACGCCGGACCGTCCTTCCGAGGAAAGATGTGGCAGCGGTCTTATGTGCTGAAGGTGCTGCACAACGAGGCCGTCCTTGGCGTCTACCGACCGCACACGAAGCGCGGCGTCGCGGCCCGGCAGCCGACCGGCGAGGTGATCGAGGACTACTATCCGGCCGTGATCCCCGGTGATCTGTGGGAAGAGGCGCATCGGGCTCTCTCGTCGCGCAAGGTCGGTGCATCCGGCCGCAAGGGCACCCACCTGACCAACCTCTTTACGGGTCGGGTGGAGTGCGGAATCTGCGGTCGTTCGATGGAGATCCGCAACAAGGGCACTGGCCCGAAAGGCGGTGTGTATCTCGTCTGCTCGTCGTTCATCCGTGGCGGCGGGTGCGACCATGGCACCCATCACCGTCTGGACAAGTTCGAGTCGGACTTCTTCGCGATGGTCCGCGAGGTGGACTTCAGTGCCCTCAACAAGCATGCCGTAGAGGGTTTGCGTCAGGTTCGGGCCGAGATTGCAGAACTGCGCCAGCGCATCGCCCGAGAGCGTGAGCGCAAGAACCGTCTGCTCGAAGAGTTTGCCGACAGCGACGACTTCGACGCTCTGGCGATGATCAAGAAGATCAACGCAACCATGAAGGAGGCGGAAGCCGCCCTCCGGGCTCTGAGTGATCGGGAAGCCGGGCTCGCGAACAAGGAAGCTGCCTCGACGGCGAATGCCATCAACACCCTTGGCGAACAGATGGAGACACTGACCGGCGACGACCTCTTCCGGCTCCGGGTCAAACTGGCGGCCGTGATCCGTTCGGCCATCGCTGGCATCGAGTTCACGCCCGACTACGCGCAGATCGCGCTCGAAACCAAGACGCACACCGTCGGCTATCGGATCTACAAGGACCGGACAGAGCGGGTGGAGGCGCCGCACCCGGATCACTTTCCAGTTCGGTAGGGGGTTAAACTATCCGCCGAGCGCGTTGTCGGTCAGCGACGCGACGACCGGCATCATGTCGAGGGCAAGCAATCCATCGCCCGGTTCGTCGTTGCGCAACGCCTCGAAGACCGCCAACCAGCGGCGATTCTGGGCGCTGGCTTGGTTGACGACGCCCTTCCCGATCGACCCGATTATGCTGGTCTGCCGCCACGAGTTGCCTTGCCGAACCGCGACGCCGTCCGGTTCTGGGACGATGCCGATCCCTCGGCAGTCCCCGTCGCATGATGGAAGCCGAAACGCCGTCGGCCATTGTTCTCCAACTGCGCCCGCCTCGGTGGGATCAGGACGGGGGAAGGTGCAGGCCGCCACCGGCCTGTCCCCAAGCGATCACTCCACCCTTCGCAGAGTATCCGAATCAAAAGCACCAGAACGGTAGCCGCCGTTCGCATCGAACCAGTTACACAAAACCCCATTCCCTGAGTATCCGGCGACCATCATTACGCGTCCGCCATCGATACTCCTGACCATTTCACCAATAGCAAACATGTCTATTTTCCCTCAGTTACGCTTCCGATAAGGTCCACATGGGTCAGGGCGTGTGCGGTGTGCAAGGGCCGAGCGAACTTTTTCTCAGGTGGCCTCGATCGCAACGGCGAGCGATCCCGCAGCCGCGCAGCCAGCACCCCGCCGCGCCGATTAAGAGCGAAAAACAAAACCCTGTTCGAGGGGCCTCAACATGGCAGCCAGCCTCATCTCCGTAGGGTTTTGATGGGCGCTCTAACTGGGGTGGGGCGACTATCGGACCTGCGACGTCATCGAGCGCCTTGTCGGCTACCTCAAGCACATCCGCCACTTTCCGCGCGCCACAAGAGGCTCGCCGCCAACTACCTCGGCTGAGTCGAAATCGCGGCTGTCAAGCTGGTCACGTCCGTCAAGCTGGTGGAGATTCGCGTGCGTCGTGAGGTGGCCATCGGTCAGGCCGCGAGGGGTGGGATCTGGATCGGGTCGGCGGTGTCGGTGGCGGCGAG
>Ga0315907_10004443_pt1 | contig 15767 bp, 14 predicted proteins | sample LakEriMetagenome_3_FD_203525 | JGI IMG/M metagenome (GOLD analysis project Ga0315907, IMG submission 203525) | Freshwater fungal communities from buoy surface, Lake Erie, Ohio, United States - Buoy 12 MA123 | ecosystem: Environmental > Aquatic > Freshwater > Lake > Lake biofilm | place: USA... | reverse complement strand
GCGCAGCAAGGCGCGCATTCTGGCCATCTTTTCCGATTGCCAATGAGAGCTGGTAATCCGGGACGACTACCTTCGCAGAACGTGTTGCCTCATCAACGATTGTCACACTTGTAACTTTCGCTGGTGCTAGTGCATGGGCGACAAATTTTGCAGGATCTTCATCCCAATCGACGATATCGATCTTCTCGCCTTGCAATTCATTCATAACTGCTTGAGAGCGTGAACCCATTGGGCCAATCAGTGATCCCTTTGGTGAAACACCTGCACGGTGTGAACGAACAGCAATCTTGGTGCGATGGCCTGCCTCACGTGCTACGCCCATGATTTCAACAATACGATCTTGAATTTCAGGAACTTCAAGTGCAAACAATTGCTTAACGAGCGCTGGGTGGCTTCTTGAGAGCATGATCTCTGGGCCTTTAAGGCCTTGCTTAACTTCGACAACGAAACATTTGATGCGATCGCCGTGGTTAAAGGTTTCACCTGGTACTTGTTCTTGCGGCGGAACACGTCCTTCGATGCGCCCGAGGTTGACATTAATCATCTTTGGATCACGACCTTGCTGGACGATTCCAGAGATAATGTCTCCGACAGATGTAGTCAGCTCGCCGACAATCTCTGCATCATTTGTCGCACGCATCTCAAATTTAATTGTTTTGCGAGCAGTCGACGTTGCAACTCTGTCGAATCCTTCAACCTCCAGAATATCTTCGCTGACACGTTCGCCGAGCTCATTAAAGGTCGGAACGTAGATATTGATAACGCCTGTCTCACGATCCATTTGAACGCGTGCATATCGATTTGGTTCAGGAGTCTCGGTATAGGCCGTAAGCACTGCTGCTTCGATTGCCTGAATCAACCGCTCAAGCGGCATTCCTTTTGCTTCGGTTAGTAGAACGAGCGATGGAATATCGACGCTCATTCTTTATCGCCATCTTTGCGATTAAATTCAATCTCAACTGTTGCCCGTTTGATATCGGTAAGCGCAACTACAACTTCCTTGACATCCTTCTTCTCGGTAATGCTCAAGGTGACGCCGTTTTCAGTATTCGAAAGTATGCGACCTGTGATGGTTACTCCATCGGTCTTTGTGACTTTGAGAAGTCTGTCGACATTCTTGGCGAAGTGACGTGGAAGAGTAAGGGGGCGATCGATTCCGGGCGATGTGACTTCAAGAGTAAAGGGGGTCTCTCCCATAAATACAGCCGCATCTAAAAGCTCAGAGACGAGCTTTGATGCCACGGTTACTTGATCAAGATTAAGTCCGCTCTCGCCATCGACAATGACAGTAACGATGCGATGTTGGCCAGGGCTTACGATATTTACATCTTCAAGGAAATATCCAGCTTGATGTAGCGCTGGAGTTATAAGTTCAGAAACCTGATCTTTCAAAGCCATGGTGGTGCCGTCCTATTCGATTGTTATTAAATTGTCGTGCAGGGGCAAATTTACTCTAAGTAGAGCGAGTATCCAAGTCGCGCAATCAGTAAGCCCGTGACAATGAGATAGAAGATTCGAATAAATCCCGAACCCTTCTTTATCGCCATCATTGAACCTGTATATCCGCCAGCAAGATTTGCGATGCCAAGAAAGAGTCCGAGTTTCCAGAGAATGCCAATCTTGAGGCCAACGACAATAATCGATGCAAGATTGGTCGTTGCATTAACCACCTTTGCGATAGCTGAGGCTCCTACGAAGGCAAAGCCCATGATGGCGACAAGTGCAATCATCAACATCGTTCCGGTACCTGGCCCAATGAGTCCGTCATAGAAGCCGATTGCAAAGGCAGCAATCCCGCCAATAACCATCAACTTTCTCGGCGAATGCTTCTCGACATTTACCTTTCCAAGATCAGGCTTAAATAAGGTGTAGATAAATATCGCAATCATCATAAAGAAGATTGAGCTCTTGAAACTCTCAGGTGAGATTTCAGATGCCAGAAGTGCACCGAAGCAAGCTCCGATAAAGGCTGGAATAACCATGGCAAGCAGTAGCCGGGCATCTGTCTTGATGTGTCTTCGATACTTAATTGCTGCCGTCGTTGTTCCAAAGAATGCAGCGGTCTTAGAGGTTGCAACAACTGAAACTGGATCTCGATCTGGAAGTGCCAGAAGCATCGCCGGAGTTTGAATAAGTCCCCCGCCACCTGCAATCGCATCGACAAACCCTGCAAAGAACATCGCAAGGGCAAGAAGAGCGAGATTTATGAGAGAGAGGTCGTACAACACTTTATGGAAGAGTGGCTAGAGTGTTTGCGATTTCATCGGCTGCAGATGCAACAGAGACTTCAGATTTATCGCCAGTTTTGCGAACACGGACCTCTACGTTGCCAGCTTCCAGTGCCTTACCCACGACAACGATTACCGGGATACCAATAAGTTCTGCATCTTTAAATTTAACGCCTGGACTTGTCCCACGGCGATCATCGAGCATGACGGAGATGCCGCGAGATTCGAGATCGGCGGCTAACTTCTCTGCTGCATCAAAGACTGCATCCTCTTTACCGGTTGCAACAAGATGCACCTTGGCGGGTGCAACTTCAACTGGCCACGATAAGCCAATCTCGTCGTAGCTCTGTTCTGCTATTGCAGCAACAGCACGGGATACACCGATTCCATATGAACCCATGGTGACAACTTGGGACTTTCCATTCTGGTCTAGCACGGTGAGATTAAGGGCCTGTGCATATTTGCGTCCAAGCTGGAAGATATGGCCGATCTCAATAGCGCGGTCAATGATTACCGGTGTTGCACACTTAGGACATGCATCGCCCTTCTTGATTTGCGCAGCTTCGATGTAGTGATCAACCTCGAAATCGCGACCATTAACAACGTTGCGAGCATGCTTATCCTTTGCATTGGCACCTGTTACCCATGAAGTGCCTGGTGCAATACGTGGATCTGCATAGATTGTGATGCCACTCTTCTTTGCATCCTGGGGCCCGATATACCCCTTTGCAAGTGTTGGGTGCTTAGCAAAATCTTCTTCTTCAAAGATTCGTAAGTCATTGACGCCGGCGAGGTTTGCTTGAAGACGCTTGAGGTCGACTTCGCGATCGCCTGGCACAAGAACTGAAATCGCTTTCTCATCGGCCATCAACATCACATTTTTCAAGGTCATCGAGCCGTCGTATCCCCCACCGAACTTTGCATTGAGAAGCTCTACGAGAGTGTCAATTGTTGGTGTATTTGGTGAGTCAAAAACTTCGAGAGCAGGAATACCTGATGCATCGCTAGGTGCAATTACGGTTGTCATCGCCTCAACATTTGCGGCATACCCACACTTTTCGCAAAGCACATAGGTATCTTCGCCAGTCTCGCATGGAGCTAGGAATTCCTCAGATGCTGATCCACCCATTGCGCCAGATACTGCGCTGACGATGTTGTACTTCAAGCGAAGGCGATCGAAGGTTGCAATGTAGGCATCGCGATGGCGCAGATAGGACTCAACGAGACCTTCATCAGTTAAATCAAAAGAGTAGGAATCTTTCATCACAAACTCGCGCCCGCGGATGATTCCAGAACGTGGACGAGCTTCATCGCGATACTTTGTCTGAATTTGATAGAGCGCAAGTGGAAGATCTTTATATGATGAGTATTCACCCTTCACCATCAAGGTAAACATCTCCTCATGCGTTGGACCTAATAAGTAATCCGCACCCCTGCGATCTTGTAGGCGAAATAGATCGGGTCCGTAATCGTTCCAGCGACCTGTTGTCTCATAAGCATCTTTAGGCAGTAGCGCTGGAAAGTGAACTTCCTGAAAGCCTGCCTTATCCATCTCTTGGCGAACAATGTTTTCAATGTTGCGAAGAGTGATTACACCGAGCGGCAACCATGAATAAACACCTGCAGCGATACGACGAATGTAGCCGGCGCGAACGAGGAGTCTGTGACTTGGAACTTCAGCATCTGCTGGGTCATCGCGTAGCGTGCGTAAGAAAAGGGTAGACATTCGCAACATGATGCGAACCCTACCGGACTATCAGGAGGTAGTGACGGAAGGTACTCCTGATGCAACGCCTGCGGCTTCCATCTCTTCAGCCAAACGCATAGCTTCTTCGATAAGAGTTTCAACAATCTGCGCTTCAGGGACAGTCTTAATGACTTCACCCTTTACAAAGATCTGACCCTTGCCATTTCCAGATGCAACACCGAGATCTGCTTCACGAGCTTCGCCAGGACCATTTACAACGCAACCCATTACTGCAACGCGAAGTGGAACTGTCATTCCTTGAAGACCTGCCTGAACTTTCTCGGCGAGTGTGTAGACATCTACTTGTGCGCGGCCACATGATGGACATGAAACGATCTCAAGTTTACGTTGGCGCAAGTTGAGAGATTCAAGGATTGAGATTCCAACCTTTACCTCTTCAACTGGGGGCGCAGACAACGAGACACGAATTGTGTCGCCGATACCTTCGGCAAGGAGAATTCCAAATGCTGTCGCAGATTTAATTGTTCCTTGGAAGATCGGACCAGCTTCTGTCACACCTAAGTGCAGAGGGTAATCACACTTTGCAGCCAGAATTCTGTAGGCATTTACCATCGTGACAGGGTCGTGATGCTTGACAGAAATCTTGATATCGCCAAAACCATGTTCTTCAAAGAGTGATGCTTCCCAGAGCGCAGATTCTGCAAGTGCCTCTGGTGTTGCCTTACCGTATTTGGCAAGTAAACGTGGATCTAGTGAGCCTGCGTTAACACCGATGCGAATTGGAATTCCTGCATCACCTGCAGCTTTAGCAACCTCTTTGACCTTGTCATCAAATTGCTTAATGTTTCCGGGATTAACGCGTACCGCTGCACAACCTGCATCGATTGCAGCGAAGATGTACTTTGGCTGGAAGTGAATATCTGCAATAACAGGAATCTGAGATTTCTTGGCAATCTGTGCAAGTGCATCAGCATCATCTTGTGATGGAACAGCAACACGAACAATCTGACAACCAGAGGCTGTGAGTTCGGCAATCTGCTGCAAAGTTGCATTGACATCTGATGTCAGAGTTGTGCACATTGATTGAACGCTGACCTGAGATTCAGAACCGACTCCGACGCTACCCACCTTGAGCTGACGTGTCTTGCGTCGTGGGTGGAGCGTTGGTGGTGGTGCGCTGGGAATTCCAAGATCAACCATGAACCGTATTCTGCCCTATCTCTTCAATTCTCGCTAAAGATCAGAGCCCGAGCGAGATGGGATTGATGAGATCTGCCACAAGGAGCACAACGGTAAGAATGGCAAGGACCACAAATACAGCCATGGTTATCGGTGTTAATACATTGACATCGATTCCGGCAGGGCGCGGCTTCTTTCGAATACGTGCAAGAAGCGCTCTAAATTCATCTGCAATTGCAACTGCCATGTGTCCACCATCGAGTGGCAATAGAGGAAGTAAATTAAAGAGACCAACAAATATATTGAGGCTTGCAACTATAAGAATAAATGTTTGTAGCCTTTGATTGCCAGCTAAGTTCTCGCTGCCGACAACTTCACCTGAAACTCGAGCAGCGCCTACAACGCCAACGAGGCCGTTAGGGTCGCGTTCTTCGCCCATAAATGTTTGCTGGAATAGCTCAGGAACCTTTGTAGGCAAAGTAAAGAGAGATTTAACTGACTCGCGGGTTAGCGCCCATGTTGCCGAAGATGCATTCTGGGTAGATTGAATAATTCCATCACGCTTGATTCCGACCTTGGTGATGACGCCCAATACGTAACGCTTCTCTTCTTCAATGTATTGCGCATTTGCTTTGAGTGTAAGGATTTGTTCGCCGCGCTTTACGGTGAATGTCATCTCGCGACCCTTTGATTCGCCAATCTTCTTTGAATCTTGCACCCAGTTATCGACTTCATCTTGATCGATTGTCAGGATGCGATCACCCGGTTTAAATCCTGCAGATTCGGCGGCAGATTGTGGTGAGACTTTGGCGATATCTGGAAGAACTGTCTGATATCCGATAGCGAAGAAGATTGAGAAGATAAGGAGGAATCCCAGTGCGAAGTGAGCAAAGGAACCCGCGCCGAGAACGATTAACTTCTTCGCAGATGATGCTGCAAAGAATGCTCGACCTTCTTCGCCTTCTGCCATCTGATCTTGAGGAGTCATTCCCTCGATACGACAGTAACCGCCAGCGGGAATCGCCTTGATTCCAAATTCAGTTTCACCTCGAGTAAATGACCAGATTCGCTTGCCAAATCCGAGGAAGAATTCAGAGACGCGCATCCCAAATTTACGGGCAGTTAAGTAATGGCCAAATTCATGGACCATAACTGAAAAGAGAAGGGCGACAACAAAGGCGAGGATTCCAAGAAATTCCATTAGGCAGATACCTTCTTTACATTTTCGAGTGCGATACGGCGAGCATCTTCTTCTACCGCACTGACATCGCTGAGATCGCGCAACTTCTGCGCCCCTGAGCTCTTGAGCTTATCCACAGTTAACGATACGAGATCGATAATTGCTGTAAAAGAGATCTCGCCATTAATAAAGGCTTGCACACCAACCTCGTTAGAAGCATTAAAAATTGCTGGGAGTCCTCCCCCAATTTCGCCACAACTTCTAGCAAGGGCAATTGCAGGAAAACGTTTGGTATCAATCGGTGAAAAGTTCCATGTGTGCGCTGTAGACCAGTTAATCGGTGTAGTTGCAGCAGGAACGCGATTTGGAAAGTTAAGTGCGAGTGAGATTGGCCCCTTCATATTTGGCGGAGAACCCTGTGCAATCGTGGAACCATCTACAAACTCGACCATTGAATGCACAACTGATTGTGGATGAATGACTGCCTCAATCTGCGCATATGGAATTCCGAATAAGTAGTGAGCCTCGATTATCTCGAGCCCCTTATTCATCAGCGATGCCGAGTTAATAGTGACAACTGGACCCATCGCCCATGTTGGATGGGCAAGTGCCTCAGCCAAGGTGACTTTCGAAAGATCTTGGCGATCGCGAAATGGTCCGCCGCTTGCAGTCAGAATCAACTTTGAGATCTCAGATTTCTTCTCGCCGATAAGTGCCTGCCAGATCGCTGAGTGCTCAGAATCGACAGGAAGTAATTGATCTTCTTTCGCTCTCGAAGTTACTAAGTCCCCGCCGGCTACGAGTGACTCTTTATTTGCAAGGGCGACGCGATTTCCCGCATCGAGTGCAGCAAGCGTTGGTGCTAAACCAATTGAGCCAGTGATTGCATTGAGCACAACGTCACATGTCATTGCTGCGATTTCAGTTGAAGCGCTAGGTCCATCAATGACCTGCACATCAGGCAGTGCTGCACGGATTACATCAGCGTTCTTAGTAATGCCAACAACCTTGACCTTGTACTTCTTAGCCTGAGCAATTACTAGATCAGGGTTTGTACCCGCAGCTGTTATTGCAAGAACAGTGAAGAGAGATGGATTTGAATCAACTATCTCTAGAGCTTGAACCCCGATTGATCCTGTTGATCCCAGGATCACAAGCTCGCGCGTCATGAAACTTTGCGCTTGCGTCCTACAAATTGTCCGGTGATCACAATTGCGAGAGCAAGGAAGAACATAGCTGAACCGATGACATTTGCCTGCGCTGGAATACCGCGAGCTGCAGATGTGTAGACAAACTTAGGGAAGGTTGTCATCGTGCCAGAGTTGAAATTGGTAATAATGAAATCATCGAAGGAGAGGCTAAATGCCAGAAGTGCTGCCGCTGCAATTCCAGGTGCGACAAGTGGAAGTGTGACGCGACGGAATGTTTCGCGTTCGTTGGCATAGAGATCCATTGCAGCTTGCTCAAGGCGCGGATCAAGAGATGCAATACGAGCCTTGACCGTGACAACAACGAAGGAGATGCAGAAAACTACGTGTGCAATCACAGTTGGCCAGAAACCTGGGTTGATCTGGAATACAAGGAAGAGCGATAGCAAGGATGCGCCCAGAACAATCTCAGGAGTCGCCATCGGCAAGAAGATTAAGAGGTTCGTTGATGAGCGTCCGCGGAATTTATGGCGTCCGATTGCAAATGCAATCATGGTGCCAAGAATTGTTGAGAAGAAGGTAGCTAAGAAACCAATCTTGATTGAATTTCCGAGCGCGGTACAGACTTCAGGTGCTCCACAAGGGTTCTGCCAATTGGCAAAGGTGAAGCCCTTCCAAATTAGATTGCTCTTTGCGGAATCATTAAATGAGAATGCAAAGGTATAGGCCACTGGAATAAAGAGATAGGCAAATGCAACAACTGCATAGATGCGGATGAGGTTGCGGCCAAACCAACGCGAGAGAGACTTCATACAAGCTCCTCGGTTCCGGCCTTGCGAACATAGATCGTTACAAGGATTAAGATTGAAGCCATCAAGGTAAATGACAAGGCTGCAGCTGTTGGGTAATCAACGATCTTGAAGTAACGCGATTCAATAACGTTGCCAATCATCTTTGTCTGCGGACTACCCAGAATTGCAGCATTGACGTAATCACCTGCTGCAGGAATAAATGTCAGCAGCGTTCCGGCAACTACACCTGGCATTGAGAGCGGCAAAGTAACTCTGCGGAAAGTTGTAAATCCATTGGCGTAGAGATCACCAGATGCTTCCAAAGTACGCGGGTCGATGCGATCGATAGATGCATAGAGAGGCAAAGTCATAAATGGCAGGAAGTTGTAAGTCATACCCATAACCACAGCGAAAGCACTCGATGTCAGAGTCGTGCTCTCAGAAATTATCTGAAGCGATCGCAAGGTGGGAACTACAAAGCCTTCTTCACCAAGAATCTGCTTCCACGCAACTGTGCGGAGCAAGAATGATGTAAAGAAGGGAGCAATAACGAGAACCAACATAAAGTTCTTATATTTTCCACCCTTAAATGCAATTGCATATGCAAGCGGGTAAGCGATAGCTAGCGCAAGGACTGTTGCAATCGTTGCATAGAGAAAAGAGCGGCCAAACTGTTCGCGATTTTCCAGAAATGCATCGAGATAGTTAGCGAAGCGAAGTGATTGTTGATATTCGCCAGTCTCGCCAGTTGGGGTCTGCGTGGATGTTTGAGCAAGGTTAAAGATTGGAAGTAGGAAGAAGGTGAAGAGAAAGGCCATTCCCGGAATTAAAAGAAGGTAAGGCGTGCTTATCTTCTTTACTTTAAATCCGGTCATTCTTCGTCGAGATCCTCATCAGGGCTGACTTCTGTTCCTGCTTCTGCATCTTCATCTCCACGAAGACCAAATGTAAAGACAGGCTCCCAAGAGATATTGACGCTCTCGCCGACGCTAAATGGAGCGACTCCATCATCGTTCTGCTCGAAGACCATTAGCTCCTGTCCCCACGGCATCAGTACTTGGTACTGAGTTGAAACACCGATGTAGGAAACATCTTCAACTTTGCCGCCTGTCAGAACATTTCCAGCTGTAGCTGTCTCTAGGCGAGAGATACGGAACTTCTCAGGACGAATTCCTGCAAGGATTGAATTATCAACTGCGTGTGAGCGATTCTTCTGAAGTGAAATCTTCTGACCGAAGAGATCAACAATCTGATTTGAGCCATCGTTACCTGTAATTGTTCCCTTGATGAGGTTTGACTGCCCGAGGAAGTTTGCAACAAATGCTGTCTTCGGATTGTCATAGAGCTCTGCAGGTGAACCCATCTGCTCAATCTGGCCTTCATTCATCACCGCGATGGTGTCGGCCATGGTCATGGCTTCTTCCTGATCGTGAGTAACGTGAACGAATGTGATTCCAACTTCCTTCTGAATCCACTTAAGTTCTATCTGCATCTGGCGACGAAGTTTGAGATCAAGTGCACCGAGTGGCTCATCGAGAAGCAAGAGTGCTGGGCGGTTCACGATTGCGCGAGCAAGTGCGATGCGCTGCTGCTGACCACCTGAAAGCTGTGTTGGCTTACGTTGTGCAAGATGTGGAAGCTCTACAAGATCTAACGCCTTATTTACTGCATCGTTCACATCTTTGATTCCGCGACGGCGAAGACCGAATGCGATATTTTCAAAGATTGTTAGGTGCGGAAACAGTGCGTAGTTCTGAAAGACTGTATTAATCGGGCGCTGATATGGACGAGTGTCGGTGATATCAGTTGTACCCAATGAAATCTTTCCCTGAGTCGGTTCTTCAAGCCCTGCAATCATTCGAAGAGTTGTCGTCTTGCCGCATCCTGAAGGTCCGAGAAGTGCAAAGAACGAACCTTTAGGAATGACAAGCGACAAATCATTGACCGCAGTGAAATCACCATAACTCTTGGTGATATTCGTAAGCTTTAGATCTCCTCGTGCAGAGCTTGCATCAGCTGACACTTAGTTGCCGGCAGCCTTCTGGAAGGCTTCAGTCCAACTTGTCTCTTCTGCAGGTGTAAGTGCGCGGAAGACAGAGAGGTTTGCCATTGTCTTATCGGTTGGGAAGATGAATTCGCTCGCCGCTAGATCTGGATCAATCTTCTCCATCTCAGCCTGAGCACCCTTAACCGGACATACGTAGTTTACGTATGCAGCAACCTCTGCAGCAACTGCTGGGTCGTAGTAGTAATTGATCAACTTCTCAGCATTGGCCTTTGCCTCAGCTGTAGCAGTTGATGGAATCAACATATTGTCACCTGAAATTGTTCCGCCTGATTCAGGGATTGCGAAGTCAAACTTGCCTTCGTTCTCTGACTTAAGAATGAACATATCGCCTGACCAGCCAATAACTGCAGTTGCATCACCTGATGTGAGATCTTCTGCGTATTCGTTGCCCTTTACGCCGCGAATCCAGCCATCTGAAATCTTCTTAGCAAGGAAATCAACGCCATTCATAAATTGATCTTCTGTCACAGTTGCAAGGTTGACGCCCTGTGAACGCAAGATGATTCCGACTGTGTCGCGCATTTCAGAGAGAACAACAATCTTTCCCTTATTTCCTGGTGAGAAGAGATCTTCAATCGTGCGAATACCCTTTGGATTCTTCTCTGTGTTCCAACCGAATCCACCCATGATGCCCTGCCATGTAAGTGTGCTTTCGCGCTTTGCATCAAATGATGGAGATGCGAGTGTGTCGAGAATATTTCCAGCATTTGGAATATTGGCCATATCAAACTTCTGTGCATAGCCAAGACGAATCCAACGAGCTGCCATCCAGTCGGTTGGGCAGACTAGGTCGTAACCAATATCTTTCTTCAATTTTAGTTGTGCCTGTACTTTTCCGAAGAACTCATCGTTATCGTTGTAATCTTCAAAGTACTTAACTGCAATATCAGTCTCTTTTGTAAATGCTTCAAGAGTTGGGTACTTCTTACCTGAGTCATCGACATCAAGGTAGAGAGGCCAGTTGCCCCAGCGAACAGAATTCTTTGCACCACCTGATGCATCGCCATCAGATCCACATGCAGCGAGCGCACTTGCACCTGCAGCTGCACCAGCGCCGGCTAAAACAGCACGACGTGAGACTCGAGAGTTAATGATTGATCGTGCTTCTTCAGAGAGAGGTTTCTTAGCCATGTGTTGGGCTCCTTTTAAATTGCCGGAATAAGGGACGGTTTTGCTGGGCTTATTATGGACTTTCTAGCCCTCTGAGCCAAACCTAAATCGAACTTTTCTTGGTGTGATTTGGGTGAGATTTAGGTGAGGCACTAGGCGTTGATATTGGACATCACATGCTTGATTCGGGTGTAATCCTCGAATCCATAGCTGGAGAGGTCTTTACCGTAACCACTGCGCTTATATCCACCGTGAGGCATCTCAGCGACAAGAGGAATATGAGTATTGATCCAGACGCAACCGAAGTCGAAGGCCTTCGCCATTCTCATCGCTCGGCCATGGTCCTTCGTCCAGACCGATGATGCCAAGCCGTAATCGACGCCATTGGCCATCGCTACCGCTTCAGCCTCGTCCTTGAACTTCTGGATGGTGATGACTGGTCCGAAGATTTCAGATTGAATCAATTCGTCACTCTGCTTGAGATCTGCGATAACCGTTGGGGTGATGAAGTAGCCCGGCATATTAGTTGGGGCTCCCCCAGCCACGATGCGAGCATGCGATGGAGTGCGAGAGATAAATCCGCTAACGCGTTCAAATTGGCTCTTATTATTTACAGGTCCTACAAGAACATCCTCTGAGGGCATGCCCATTGCGATGCTATCTGTTGCCTGCGCAGCAAGAAGTTTGACCATCTCGTCGTAAACACCCTCTTGAACCAGAACGCGTGTAGCTGCCGTGCAATCTTGACCTGCATTGAAGAATCCCGCGATTGCAATTCCTTCGGCAGCAGCTGCAAGATCGGCATCGTTAAAGACAACGACAGGTGCCTTGCCACCGAGTTCGAGGTGAACTCGCTTCAGTGACTTCGCTGCAGCACCTGCAACTTCCATTCCTGCACGAACAGAACCTGTAATTGAAACCATCGCAGGTGTTGCGTGATCTACAAGTGCCGCACCTGTATCGCGTTCACCGGTAATCACATTGATAACACCGTCAGGTAGGAACTCGCTCATGATTTGGGCCATAAAGACTGTTGAAGCTGGCGTTGTATCACTTGGCTTCAATACAACTGTATTTCCTGCAGCAATTGCTGGCGCCCATTTCCAGACAGCCATCATCATTGGGTAATTCCACGGTGTTACCTGCGCACAGACTCCAATAGGTTCGCGGCGCACAAATGAAGTCATTCCGCGCATATATTCGCCAGCGGATTTTCCTTCTAAATTACGAGCAGCACCCGCAAAGAAGCGGATCTGATCGACCATCGGCGGAACTTCCTCTGATGCAGTTAGCCCCATTGGCTTTCCGCAGTTCTCAGATTCAATCGCTACAAATTCATCTGCACGAGCTTCAATAGCATCGGCAATCTTCAATAAAGCACGCTGGCGCTCAGACGGTGTTGAATCACGCCAATCTACAAAGGCATCACCTGCAGCCTTCATCGCCTTATCAACGTCTAGAGCATTTGATTTCGGCGCTGTTGCAAAGGCCTCGCCAGTAGCAGGGTTGATCAGGGTTGTGGTCTCACCCGATGCGCCATCGACTGATTTTCCATTAATAAAATTCTGTAGCTTCTTCACCGTCTATGCCTGACCTTTCGTAGCGCGAACCATCTGATCCCCGTGATCGTATGGATGCTTTGTATAGTTCTCTAGCCATCGTGCAATTGTGTACTTGCCTGCCTCAGTATGTTCACCGAACTTCTCGAGATCGCTCTCTTCAAGTCGCTTAATTAAATCCAGCGAACTTGCACGCACCGCTGCATAAACAGCAATTGAATTCTCAACTGGACCATCTGCATATGCAAGCTTTGCTTCATTTGCCCAAGCACCCTCGTCATAACCTTGAATGATCGAACCTTCAGGTTCTGCAACCAAGCGACGTAAGCGCGCATACGACTGAGCCTCTGAATCTGCCATGTGATGAATACATTGACGTGCAGACCATTCATTCTCTGCATGAATATCCAATAAATCTGGAGTCACGGCACGAGCGAGATTGAGAAAATATTGACTTGCTGCTTCATAAGCCGCTGCGGCTTCCTTCAAATCTATCGCTGATGTCATAGTGCGATAATAGTTACTTCTTCTCTTTCTCACTAGCGGCAAGTTGTCCGCATGCGCCATCAATCTCGCGTCCGCGGGTATCGCGGACCGTGACCGGAACTCCGTATGACTCGAGAATCCTCACAAACTCAGACTCGTCTTCGCGGCGTGATGCAGTCCACTTAGATCCTGGGGTTGGATTGAGGGGAATCAAGTTCACATGGGCATTGCGGTTCTTTAGCAAACGGCCTAAAAGGTCAGATCTCCATGATTGGTCGTTGATATCGCGAATAAGTGCGTACTCAATTGAGTAGCGGCGCCCTGTCTTCTTCTCATACGCATCAGCAGCTGCAAGTACCTCACGAACATTGAAGCGATTATTGATTGGAACAAGCGAATCTCTGAGTTCATCATCTGGTGTGTGAAGAGAAACAGCCAATGTGCAGTTGATTCCTTCATCCATCAGCTTTTCAATTCCATTGACAAGCCCAACGGTTGAGACAACCACTGAACGAGCCGAAATTCCGAGTCCATCAGGATTGGGGTCTGTGATGTTGCGAAGGGTGCGCACAACCGCGTTGTAGTTTGCAAGAGGTTCGCCCATGCCCATAAAGACAATATTAGAAAGACGAGTTGGTCCGCCGGGCATCTCGCCATTGGCACATGCACGAGCTGCGGCAACGATTTGATCGGTGATTTCAGCAGCAGAAAGATTTCGGGTTAGACCTGCTTGGCCGGTTGCGCAGAATGGGCAGTTCATTCCGCAGCCTGCTTGAGATGAGATACACACGGTTGTGCGATCTGAATAACGCATTAGTACGGATTCCACGAGAACGCCGTCGTGGAGCTTCCATAAATCTTTACGAGTCATTCCGCCATCTGTTGTGCGCGTTGTAACAAGCTCAATCATCTTTGGAGTCAACGCATCTGCAATTGATTGGCGCTCAGCCGCAGGAATATCAGACCAATCCTCGGGGTTATTCGAGAGATGGCTGAAGTAATGCGTTGCCACCTGGGCTGCACGGAATGGTTGGAAGCCAAGTTCTTTAGCAAATGCCTTGCGATCTGCCGGTGCGAAATCTGCAAGGTGCTTAGGAGCTTTCTTACGTTGAACTGGTTCATCAAAGACTAACTTCAGTTCTGTTGGACGTTCGCTGCTCAAAGGAGACCTGAATCCTGTGCACGGCGCACGACTTCGAGTGCCAGCCACAGGGCAGGTGCTGCAAAGAGAACTGAATCCAGACGATCCATGATGCCGCCGTGTCCGGGCAAGAGATTGCCCATATCTTTGATTGCGACATCGCGCTTGAGTGCGGATTCAATCAGGTCTCCTGATGTTGCAGTAAAGACTGTGAGAATTCCAGCGATTGCGCCAAGCCACCAATCAGAGTTCATGATGTAGTGAAAAGCTAAAGAGCCACCGATAACAGTAAAGACGAGAGAGCCAAGTAAGCCTTCAATAGTCTTCTTAGGGCTGATCTCTGGTGCAAGTGGATGCTTTCCAAAGAGAACACCAGTCAAATATGCAAAGGTGTCATTGCATCCCACAAGAACAACAAGTGTCATTACGCGCTCAAGGCCGTTGTAAGGGCGTGCAAGAAGGATGAGGAAACCTGCGAGAAATGGCAGATAGATAAGAGCAAGAGTTGATGCAGATGCTGTGCGCACAAAATTTTCTGTGCCTCTAGGCAATAGAAGAACTAAGAGACAAGGAAAGGCGATTGCTGTTGCAACGGTGAGCCCTGAGACTCCCCCGAACCATGTTGCTGCGCAGAGCGCGATTGATGAAGTCGCAAGAGACCAGAGGGGAATATCAATATCAATTGCATGGAAAGCTTTATGAAGTTCACGGATACCGAGAACTACAGCCAAGGTAACGATGGCTGCGAAGATTACGCGGTAGGTAGAGAGTGAAACCCAGACAAGTAGAACGAGAAATATGCTGACACCAATTGATGGGAGCAGCTTTCGACCAGCGCGCTTATTAATCGCTTCGTTGATCGAATGGAGATCAGACACGGTAAGTGAACTTCGGTGAAGTCTTTAGACTTCGAGAAGCTCAGCCTCCTTATGCTTTAGGAGCTCATCAATCTTAAGAACATGCTCTGAAGTAATTTTCTCAAGTTCTTTCTCACCGCGGCTTAAATCATCCTTTGAGATATCGCCATCTTTTTCCGCCTTCTCCATCGCCTCTTTCGCTGTGCGGCGGATATTGCGCATTGAGATCTTTGAATCTTCAGCCTTTGTCTTTGCAACCTTGATGTAATCCTTACGGCGTTCCTCCGTCAATTGCGGGAAGTTAACGCGAAT
>Ga0315907_10004442_pt1 | contig 15771 bp, 14 predicted proteins | sample LakEriMetagenome_3_FD_203525 | JGI IMG/M metagenome (GOLD analysis project Ga0315907, IMG submission 203525) | Freshwater fungal communities from buoy surface, Lake Erie, Ohio, United States - Buoy 12 MA123 | ecosystem: Environmental > Aquatic > Freshwater > Lake > Lake biofilm | place: USA... | reverse complement strand
GATTTTGTTTTGGAGTTTATGTCGCCAACGGATACGCGCAAGGAGACTCAATCGAAAATGCAGGAATATATCGAAAATGGCGCGAGGCTAGTCTGGCTGCTAGATCGCAGAGCGAATATTGTCGAGATTTATCGCCAAAATCAAGTCGTGGAAGTTCTCAATAATCCTGATGTGTTATCTGGTGAGGATGTATTGCCTGAGTTTAGTTTAGATTTGCGATCGCTTTGAGAATAAATGTAGTATGGATCTACAAAGGTAAAAACTGATAATGAGTCTGCATGGAAGATAAATCTAGATCAGAAACTGAAAAAATTGCGGCTTTGATGCCGGAGGGCTATCTTAAGGAACGGGCTAAGAGGGGCAGTCGGGCAAAGTATGAAGCGATTTTGGCTAAGGTTCCAGATATTGAGTCAGAAGTATATGATCGATAGGCGATCGGCTACTGATGTTACGTGGAAGAAATTCCTGTTATGTCCAAGTTTTTGCGCTGGCACAGGGGCGCAGCCCATACAAGATTTAAAACTTACAGGTAAGGGCAATCCCACCGTGGTTGCCCTTGTCATGCTAGCAGCATGAGATTCATCATCTGGTTTCCACGTAACATCTGTTAGAATGTAATTTATAGCTGTTGAGAACAATTGCTCGGAATAATGCTAAAAATTATAATAGATTTTCTCTCTTCATATTGGGTGGTAATTTCGCAATACCCATTAGAATTTATAATTATGGCTATAGTTGCTGGATTTGTTGGATTTTTTAGTGGAACCAACTTTAGTCAGATTAATATTCTCAATGAACGTTTTGGGCTTGAAAAAGTAAAGATGGAACACCTCCGAGATGAGGAATTAAAAAAGAAAGAAGATGAAATTAAAACATTAATTGCTGAGGTAGAAAAAATAAAGGGTGAAAAACAAAAAACTTTTTCAATGTTAGGGCATCAGAACTATGAATACGAACAATATTTGACTCAGCTTTCAATCTTGGAGCTTAGTAAAGAAGCAGAAAAAATGTCTAGAAAGCTAGAGAGATCTATACAAATCTTCCAACAAAAATCAGGCTCAAGTATTGACACTGGACTATACAACGAATGGATATCAGAGGGAGGTAATCTATTAGCTATCAAACATGAAGCTCTAAAGAGATTGCCCCATGAGTTACGGTATCAAATAGATCAAGTATCTGACTCTCGTTATACTTTACCCGCATTCCAAGCAGAATCAATAATTGATGCAGTCAAAGAAATCAAGAATATTGGATTAAAGTTATTTGAGCATAATACACTTCTTACTAAACCAGCTAAAGAAGATGATCGGACTGTTTGAGCTTTTGCAAAAAATTGAGAAGAACTCAGGAATGTATTTAGGTCGTCAATCCGTTAGCGATCTATTTATGTTTCTGGCTGGATATGAATTTGCGCGAAGTCAGATTAACGTAGAACTTACCCAAGCGGAAGAAGACTTTTATAACGAATTTCAGCCTTGGCTACAGCAAAAACTAGGCGTAAGATCCGTTACCTCATGGGCAAAGCTAATCATGCTCTCCTGTCACGATGAAAAGACAGGCTTTGAAATGTTTTTTAAATTCCTGCGAGAGTTTCAAGTACGCGATCAAGTTAAAGAAGTAGTAATGGCTTAATTGATAGAAATCAATTTTCCCTAGGAGAGTTTGCACTAACTGCCAGCGATCGCTAATTGGCAATTGCAAGGCTTGTTTTTGTAGTTCTTGTAATGTCATCACAAAGACTTACCTAAAGATTGCTTGTTAAAATACGCACAAAAAAAGGGGCGCGAAGCGCCCCTTTTTGCTTATGATTGCAGCTTTTTCGACTCAATCAGCATCGAATCGATGAGCGGCTGAAGAATCAACTCCATCGCAAAGCCCATCTTGCCACCAGGGACAACCAAAGTGGTATGACGAGACATGAAAGAATCATGGATCATATCGAGCAAGTAAGGGAAGTCAATATTAAACTTCTCACGGAAGCAACGATTGGTGTGGATAACAACAAGACTTTCATCAAGCGTCGGAATATCGCGACAAATGAAAGGATTGGAAGTATCAACAGTAGCAACACGTTGGAAGTTGATATGTGTTTTCGAGAATTGAGGTGCAATGTAGTTTACATAATCTGGCATCCGACGCAAAATTGTATCGACGATCGCCTCCGCGCTATAGCCCCGTTCAGCATTATCACGGTGGATTTTTTGAATCCATTCCAAATTCACAATGGGAACCACACCCACTAGTAAGTCAACATGCTGAGCAACGTCAATATCCTTAGCAACGATACCGCCATGCAAACCTTCATAAAAAAGCATATCTGTGTCAGATTCAATGCTTTCCCAAGGAGTGAATTCCCCTGGTTTAGCGTCAGTACCTAAGCGACCATTGTGATGCTCAGCTTCTTCTGTACTGTGCAGGTAGTAGCGTCTTTGCCCATTTCCTGTCTCGCCATATTCTTTGAAGAGTGCTTCTAGTTTATCTAATACGTTTGCATCTAAGCCGAAGTGACTCATGTTACGACCTTCAGCCGAAGCTTTCTTCATCATTTCACGCATCTCTAAACGGTTATATTTGTGATAGCTATCGCCTTCGACGATCGCTGCCTTGATATTTTCCATCAAAAAGATATGTTCAAAAGCACGTTTGACGGTACTAGTCCCAGCGCCAGATGAGCCTGTAACAGAAATAACTGGATGTTTTTTAGACAAATTTTTTCTCCTAAATTTTATTTAATTTATGTGCTTTTTTATTAGCATGAGCGCGATCGCTCGTAGACGAAGAGTCACAAAAAATCTTAAAACTACTATACCTTTGTATATAGCGCCCAAGAAAGCAAAAAATGATCAACTTTAGGGCAAAATTTGCAGATATGATTTCTGGCACATCAAAATTACCGCAAAAATTCGCTGAACCTTTAACTATTGGCAATGTCATCCTCAAAAGTCGGGTGCTGCAATCGCCATTGTCAGGGGTGACGGATTTGGTGTTTCGACGGTTAGTAAGGCGCTATGCTCCTGACTCGATGCTCTATACCGAGATGATCAGTGCTACAGATTTGCATCACAGGTCAGCTTTGCCCAAATTAATGGAAATCAATCGCGATGAAACCCCGATCAGTATTCAGCTTTTTGATTGTCGTCCTGACTTCTTAGCAGAGGCAGCCCAAATGGCAGTTATCGAGGGTGCAGACACCGTAGACATTAATATGGGTTGCCCAGTCAATAAAATTACTAAAAAAGGCGGCGGCTCGTCTCTGTTGCGTCAGCCTGAACTTGCCGCACAAATTGTGAGATCGGTGGTCGATGCTGTCGATATTCCTGTCACGGTGAAAACCCGCATCGGTTGGGACGATGCCGAAATTACGATTTTGGACTTTGCTAAGCGAATGGAGGACGCAGGCGCAAAGATGATCACTGTCCACGCGAGGACGCGATCGCAGGGCTATACAGGTAACGCCAAGTGGGAATGGATTCGTAAAGTCAAAGAAGTACTGACGATTCCTGTGATTGCCAATGGGGATATTTTTTCGGTGGAGGCGGCGATCGCATGTTTAGAACAGACGGGTGCGGATGGGGTGATGTGTTCGCGGGGAACTTTGGGCTATCCGTTTTTGGTGGGCGAGGTTGATCATTTTTTGAAAACGGGCGAATATTTGCCGAAACCATCACCTATTCAATGCTTGGAAGTAGCAAAAGAGCATTTACAGGGGCTTTGGGACTACAAAGGTATCCGTGGTATTCGTCAATCCCGTAAGCATATGACTTGGTATGCCAAGGGTTTTATGGGGGCGGCGGCTCTGCGCGATCGCCTTTGTCGGATTGAGTCGGTGCAGGATGGCTTTGATTGTCTTGATGCTGCGATCGCGCAAATTGCTAATTCTCAAGGTAAGTTTCAGGCGATTTCACCTGAAGATATGGCAGAAATGATCGCCATGAAGCAATAATAAAACTCAAGAATTATTTTTTGTGAGGCGGCTTTGCCACCTCACAAAAAATAATTCTTGATTCTCACTGTGCAAAGCACGGCGCAAATCACCTAACTTTATCAAGAAGCATCATGCAACAAATATTTAGCCGTCGTAATTTGCGCCTGTTTATCACCATCTTTGTGGCAACAGTGCTGATGTTTGCGCTGGGATGGTTTATATTTCTGCGCCCCTCTGTCACAAGTCTCAATAAAACTGCTCAAACGGCTGGTTCTAACCTTCAGAATATTACCCTTACTGAATTTGATTCTAATGGGAAGCTACTTTGGGAAATTCAAGCTAAACGCGCTACCTATCGAGAAGATCGCAAAATCGCTGATGTCGAAGATGTGAAGGGGAAATTTTACCGTGATGGTGAACCGCTCATGGAGGTGACTGGTAATAAAGGAACGATTGATCAAGCCAGTAAGGCAATTTCGCTAGAGGGAAATATTAAGGCGATCGCAGTTCAAGAAAAGATCAATATGAAAGCCGATCGCATGGTTTGGCAATCAGAGGAAGATCTGCTCAAGGCGACAGGCAATATTCAAATTGATAAGCCTGAGGATAAGCTGACCATGACGGGCAAAGAATTAACGGCTAAACCTAGTGTCAATGTGTATAGCATGGAGAAGCAAGTAGTTGTGATCGCGGTAGAGCCACCGCTAGAAATGAAGAGCGAGAAAGTTACTTGGGACGCAAAGCGCGATCGCGTGTTTACTGATGTCCCTATTTCTGTAATCCAAGTCAAGGATAAATTGCAACTGACTGCGAAAAAAGGTAACTGGGATATTCAGAAAAAGGAAGTTACTTTCACGGGTGATATTAAAGCCAAAGATCCGAAACTAGATGTTGATATTGAAGCTGCTCAGGCAGTTTGGAACCTTGAGAAAAAGCTGGTAACTCTGCCAGTGCCTTTTACAGGAACGAGTAAGAGTCGGGGTATTGTCGTTAAGGCTCAGAAGGGTGAAGCCCAAGTAGAGAGAGAGCAGATTAATCTCATAGGAGAAGTATCGGCAAGTTTTAGTTCTACTCAGGGTGTTGTTAATGCCGACAAGGTGGAATGGCTTATCCCTACGAAAATGATTACGGCTAATGGCAATATCGTCTATCAACAGCCCGATAAAAATCTCAATGTGAGAGGCGATCGCGCTGTGGCAAATCTCGAATCTCAAACTGTTATAGTCACAGGGGCAAATGTCCTCTCAACATTAAACCCTTAGGACTTATACAAAAGAACGAAATGTAGTGGCAATTCATGAATTGCCACTACATTTCGTTCTATGGATTACTATCGGATTTAATTGCATCTGTAACCCTTGCTATACTTTTATCCTAGTTCAATCTGCCTTGTGTGTACATGGTAGCTTTGCAAGTGGGGATTAAGGGAGGATAAAACAGAAATTTACGCTAGATAGGTACTTCTCAAACCCAACCCAAGATATTTTTGAAAGTATTGCTTTGCAACACGTTCAAAAATATCTTGGGTTGTTCTTGGTCGCAAAGCGCTGTATTATGCAGCATCTAGAGTGATCGCATTGATTGTGTCCATAATTTCGCAAAAACTGGCTAGCCCTGCTTCGATGTTTTCGATGATTTCATTGGCGAGAATGTCAGGATCTGGCAGATTATCGAGATCGGCGAGGCTCTTGTCTTTGAGCCAGAAGATATCGAGGTTGGTTTTGTCTCGCGCCATGATTTTGTCATAGCTAAATTTGCGCCAACGTCCTTCGGATTGAGATTCTGACCATGTTTCGCTGCGGTGATGGCGATTGGTGGGACTGTAGCAATCAATAAAAGGCTGGAGATCTGATAGTTTGAGGGGATTTTTCTTGAGGGTATGTTGGACATTGGTACGGTAGTCATAGATCCAGACTTCCTTTGTCCAAGGTTCTTTGACGGAGGGTTTGTTGTCAAATTAGATCTACAGCAATTACCGATCAAACGAGCCACAAGATAAATTTTGAAAGCGCTGCAAATCAACGCTTTCAAAATCTATCTTGGTTTGGGTTTGAGCGCAAAGCGCTGTAGGTCTATCTGGTAAGTTGTCTCGCTGAATCAGGAATCCCCGTCACTTCAGTGCGGGGAGTGTCAAAGACTTGGATAGTCGGTGTAACCTTTCTCATCGCCACCATAGAAAGTATTGCGATCGGGTGTATTCAAAGGTGCATTGGCTGCAAAACGCTCTACAAGATCAGGGTTGGCTATGTAGAGACGACCAAAGGCAACCAGATCTGCCGCTCCAGATGCGATCGCAGCGTTTCCAGTCGCAAGCGTATAACCACCCGCAGTAATAATCGTGCTATTAAAAATCGGACGGAAGAAGTCAGCACCAAGATCGGGTTGATCTTCAGCCGGCCCAAATCCTTCAACTCTCGGCGCAACTAAATGTAAATAGGCAAGATTAAAGCGGTTTAGTTCCTTAACTGCATATCCAAAAGTCACAGCGCGATTGGAATCATACACGCTACCAAATGTGCCACTAGGAGAAAGTCTTACACCTACGCGATCGCTACCCCATACACTTACAACCGCTTCTGTTACTTCCAATAATAGACGGGCGCGATTCTCAACTGAACCACCATAAATATCGGTGCGCTGATTGGTATTATCTTGCAAGAATTGATCTAATAGATATCCATTAGCACTATGAATTTCTACTCCATCAAAGCCAGCTTCTAGAGCATTCTTTGCACCGAGGCGATATTGTTCGATGATTTGAGGAATCTCTTCTAATTCCAAAGCGCGAGGTGTGACATAGGGCTTCATGCCTGTATAGGTAAAGACTTCTCCTTCGGGTGCGATCGCTGATGGAGCAACGGGCAATTCTCCATTAGGTTGGAAATCTGGATGCGAGACCCGGCCTACATGCCAAAGCTGTAAAAAGATTTTTCCACCCTTTGCATGCACTGCTTCGGTCACCAGTCGCCAGCCTGAGACTTGTTCATCAGAATAAATCCCTGGAGTATTTAGATATCCTTGACCCTGTGGACAAACCTGCGTCGCTTCGGTGATTAGCAATCCTGCTGAAGCCCTTTGCTGATAATGCAAGGCATTTAAAGCTGTGGGGACGTTACCATCAGCAGCACGATTGCGAGTTAAAGGAGCCATCACAATCCGATTGGGCAATGTATAACGACCGAGCTTAACCGAAGAGAGAAGAGGAGCGCTCATAGGAATAATGGGAGGTTGTGTAAATTTCTATTGTTCGATTATATGCGAACAATAGAAATTTACACAACATTATGAGAAAATTAAGACAATCAAAATAGCAGAGCTATTTTGATTGTCTTAATTTTCTCGGCTTTTTGTAATGCGTCAATATCATCATCCCGATCGCGACAATATTTCTTTAACTGATGTTCTCTACGGACTCAGCGATCCAACTCGCTTACAAATTGTCAAAATGTTGGCAACAAAAAAAGAGATTACCTGCGGCGAATTTTGTTTGGAAATGAGCAAATCTACTCAGTCTCACCACTATAAGGTTTTGCGAGATACAGGGCTTATGTATACGCGATTAGAAGGCACTCAACATTATAATTCTCTACGTCGAGAGGATTTAGATGCAAGGTTTCCCAATTTACTAAATTCTATTTTGGATGCAATCAATTAAAACCTCCACTTTGTGGAGGTTTTAATTGATTGCTGGATAAATACTCCTTTCCCGCTCAAAGATTAGCGTTGCAGCATAGATTAAAGGCGGCGCTTTGCGCCGCCTTTAATCTATCTGGCTGAACCGCGATAGATGCGATGTGCTTGCTCTGGAGACATCCATGAAGGTAAATCTCCAACATTTTTAGGCTCTACTTGCTGTGAACCATTCTGATATGCCGATGGAATGGGAGGGGCATCAGTATGGGCAAAGTTTTCGCTTGACGAGCCGTTGGGATTAGCTAATAAGGTTTGCGGAACCTCAAAATCATCAGTTTCAGGATTGTAGGCAAGTACTTCACCAGTCTCAATGTCATAGATCCAGCCATAAATGGACATCTTATTTTGATGCAATTTCGAGCGAATTACGGGATAGGTTTTCAGGTTTTCAATTTGAGTGACGACATTCTCCGCCATCGTAATTGCTAAAAGCTCTTCACCTTTAATATCAGCATAATTTTCTTGGATTAAGCGGCGCGTTGACTCAGCATGTTGTAGCCATTCATAGACCAGTGGCATTTCGGTTCTCAGCTTTTCTAGCTTGAGCAAGCCTTTCATCGCACCACAGTTAGAATGTCCGCAAATAATTACTTGCTCAATGCCCAGCACATGGATCGCATATTCGATCGCAGCGCCTTCGCCGCCATTAGCTGCCCCAAAGGGCGGTACTAAATTCCCTGCATTACGAATTACAAACAGTTCGCCAACACCTGACTGAGTAATGAGATGCGGCACAATTCGCGAATCGGAGCAAGTGATAAACAATACTCGCGGTTTTTGTCCTTCGGCAAGTTGTTCAAAAATCTCTTGATTAGCAGGGAAATAGGACGATTGAAACTTGTGTAAACCCTTTAGTAGCTTTCTCATATACCAGTGTTGACGTAGGATGCAGCAATTTATTGCTTATTGTTTAGTGTATAGCGGTTTGCGCTCTAGCTAAAACCAAATCATAATTTAAAAGCCTTGCTAAGCAAGGCTTTTAAATTATCAAACTTGAGCAATTGTGCACCACATCGATCGCGTCAACTGAAAGCCTAGTTTTATAACAATTCCCAAAAGTGTGGCAACATTTCTGTGAATTAAAACCCAAACCCTGTAAGGGTTTTAAATGCACAAAATTGCTACGCCATTTTGTGCTTTGGTATTCATCGATAGGAGATCGCCATTCTTCAAACATCAATAGCTCTTTGGCTGAAATGATTATTTAGTTTGTAAAAAAAGCTAAAATCGCGGAGATACGCTTTGCGTGTTTTAATTCGTATTGCTGTACACACAAAGGAAATCATGGCAGTAGATCTGACTCGCGTTCAACCACCTCTCAAAGTTTATCCGCCCAAAGCCAATCAATTCATATTAAAAATCATACGAATATTAACGCCATTTTGGCTGCGGTGGCAATGTGGCATCAAGCAGATTGAAACCCGCTATATTGATCGCCTTGTTGAATCCACAAAAAAGTTTCAGGATGGCAAAGCTCGTTATATGCTTGCTTTTCGGCATCCCACCACGGATGATCCCTTTGCGATGTTGTATCTGCTTGCCTACGCTGTGCCAGAAGAGGCAAGAGATATGGGCATCAAGTTAACGACATTGCCCCATAGCGGGTTTGTGTACGATCGCGGCATTTCTCTATGGGCTGGAGATTACGTCAATTGGTTATTTCCAGCATTAGGAGGGATTTCTATTTTTCGCGGTAAGCTCGATCGCTTCGCACTAAGTTGGATGCGCAAACAAATTACGCATGGTGATGTACCTCTTTCGATGGCTCCTGAAGGTGGCACAAATGGCAAAAGTGAAACAGTTGCTGAGCTAGAACCAGGGATCGCTCAGATTGGATTTTGGGCTGCCGAGGATTTGCACAAAGAAGGGCGGACAGAGGAAATGTTAATCATTCCTGTGGGGATTCAATACGAATATTCGACTCAGGCTTGGGGGAAAATTGATCAAACAATCATCACGATTGAAAAAGAATGTGGAATTATTAAACCCGCGATTACGCCTGATAACCGCTATCAAAGACTTTACGATTTGGGTAGTTATCTAGTGAAATGGGTTAGCGATTATTACAAATCTTTCTACGGCAACTATGCCAAAATTAACAGCGAAAATACCAATCGCGATAATTTAGCCGCAAATTTGGAGGAACTAGCAGATCGCATTTTGAGTGTTGCGGAAATGAGTTTTGGGATCAAGGCAAAGGGTTCACCGATCGATCGCTGCCGTCGTCTTGAACAAGCTGGTTGGGATCGGATCTTTCGTAATGACATTCAGGATATTGAAAAATTATCTGGGGTGGAGCGTGGCTTTGCTGATCAATTAGCGCTCGAAGCGAGCTATAGCAACTGGCATATGCGAATCGCTGAAAGTATCATCGGTGTCACCAGTGACTATGTCCGCCAACATCCTAGTCCTAGTCGCTATATTGAAGTTTTGAAATTAATGTGGAGCGTGTTACAGCGCGTCACTGAGCGAAATCAAGATTCTGCTTTTAAAGAAACTCCTAATTTTGGCGATCGCAAATTAACGATCTCAGTTGCCGAACCCTTATCAGTGTCAGATCGTCTAGCCGAATATCAATCTAGTCGCGCCGCCTCCAAGGAATGCACCCGCAAACTTACTGAGGATATACATCGTGCGATGAAAGATTTGGTCGTGCCATCAGTAATGTAAAACAAACCACTTTTAAGCATTTAGCTAGATCCCCCCCAGCCCCCCTTGTAAAGGGGGGAGAATTTTTATTCTTCCCCCTTTACAAGGGGGATTGAGGGGGATCTCTTAGAGTTTTTTATTTACGTATACAGACTTTGACAATCTTCGAGATTGAGGCGCGATCGCGTTGCAATATTCATTGACGAAGTTTCGCCACGAGCGAGATGAATAGCTCCTGCACAGCCAATCATCGCGGCATTGTCCGTACATAAGCTCAAAGGCGGAAAAACTGCCCGAATGCCATGCTCTGTGGCATTGGTCACAAGTCGCGATCGCAATGCACTATTTGCCGCCACACCGCCAACTGCCACGATTGTCGATAAGTTGTGTTCAACTGCACATTTAACCGTGCGAGTTACTAGAGCTGTAGCGACTGTTTCTTGAAAACTGGCAGCAATATCCGCGATCGGTAACTCTTCGCCATTGGGACTAAGTTTTTGGGTTAAGCGCAATACTGCGGTTTTTAAACCGCTAAAGCTAGAGTCATAGGGGAAATCAGGAATGCGTCCCTGCGGTAATTTGTATGTCTTGGGATCTCCAGTGATCGCAATCTTGTCAATTGCTGGCCCCCCTGGATAGCCCAAACCTAGCAAACGCGCAACTTTATCAAATGCTTCACCAGCAGCATCATCGCGAGTTTTGCCCATTACCTGATAGTCGGTATAGTCCTTGACTAAAATAATGCTGCTATGTCCACCTGAAACTAATAGACATAAAAATGGTGGCTCTAAAGTTGGATCAGCCAATAAAGCTGAACAGATATGGCCCTCAAGGTGATGCACCGCTATCAGAGGCTTTTTGTGCAACATCGCCAAGGTTTTTGCAGCAGTCACGCCGATCATCAGCGAACCAATTAGCCCAGGGGCAGTCGTCACCGCAATCCCGTCAATCTCAGCCCATGTTTTTCCTGATTCGCGATAGGCAAGTGCGATCGCAGGATTAATCGTCTCCACATGTTGCCGTGCTGCAATCTCAGGCACAACGCCGCCATAAAGCGCATGGGTTAAAATTTGCGATGAAACTACGCTACTAAGAATTTGGCGATCGCATACAACTGCCGCCGCAGTTTCATCACAGCTAGATTCGATCGCAAGAATAGTTGGCATTACTAAACAAAATTTAAGATGATCTAACTGCCGCGATGCGGCAGTTAGATCATCTTAATTGATAATTTACTTTACAGGATGTGAAGATTGCTTTACCAAGGCGCGATCGCTGATATAGGATCTGAGGCTAAGTTCTCAAACGAAAATCTCGTTATTTTTGCCTATCTTATCAAAGGTAAATTAAGGTCAGTCCATGAAAAGACTTTTTGCTCTCATTCTAGTTATTAGCCTGTGGTTTGGCGTTAGCCTTGCTGCAACCCCTGCTGCATACGCAGAATTCTCATTCAATGCGTTGACTCCCTGTGCAACCTCCTCTGCGTTTCAAGATCGCTTGCAAACTGAAGTTGATGGTTATACAGCCCGTCTAGCTAACTTCAAAGCTGGTAGCGGTCCTGCTGAATACCTCAAAGGTAAAGTTGCCCAAACTGAAGCTCGTTTTGCAAAATATGCTAACTCTGGCTTACTTTGCGGCGAAGATGGCTTACCTCACTTGATCAGCGATGGTCGTTGGAGTCATGCTGGCGAATTCACCATTCCCGCCTTGATGTTTCTATTCATCACTGGTTGGATCGGCTGGGTTGGTCGTGCTTATCTGATTGCAATTCGTAAAGATCCAGCAACTGCGACTCAAAAGGAAATCATCATCGATCTTCCTCTTGCTATTAAATGTATGTTGACTGGCTTTGCATGGCCCCTTGCCGCGCTCAAAGAGTTTGGCACTGGCGAACTGTTGGCTCCTGAAAATGAAGTTACCGTTTCGCCTCGCTAGTTTATAAATCTAGCGATCGCTTTGCTAACTTTTCCTGAGTGTTGCGACAGGTGTTTTAGCACTCTGGGAAAAAATCAAAACTATCTAAAAGGAGAACTCCATTGAACGGCTTTTTATCTTCTGCTCCTGTCTTGGCTGCTGTATGGCTCACAATCACCGCCGGTGTATTGATCGAAGCTAACCGATTATTCCCTGACACCTTAACATTTCCTTTCTAAATCTTTAGAAGCTTTAACTTAAGAGCAATGCTTTTAAGCTAAAAATATAGATCGTAAAACAAAAAGAGCTAGGGCGTTTAACGCCCTAGCTCTTTTTGTTCTCTATGTTACTGCGTGCAAATTTTGACTAGGACGCAAAACCAAAAAAAGGAATGGCGGCGCAAAGCACCGTCATTCCTTTTTTATAGGGGCTGGAAGTTTAAATAGAACTGTTATCAATCTTACGAATGGCAACTACCGCAGGCTTAGGGGGATCATTTGGCTTTAGTGTTGGCCAATTGGAACCAATGGGAACCTTACGGGTTTGCGTAAACTCTTTGCCATTAGTGGTTCTCATCGCAAATTTACGGGATTCAAATGCCATATTATTGCGCGTACCATTGATTTCCCCTGGGTGCTGCACTGCTAAGAAAAGCGTCTGTTGATCGCTGGAGAAAAAAGGACCTGTGGTTTCGGATTCCATTGGACCAAATCCAAATAGAAATGCTTTGCCCGTATCCGCACCAGAGGTTGGTACAAACCAAATCGAACTGTTGCCGTAAAGTCCGCGTAAATTTGATTGACTAACAGGTTTTCCATCTTTGTCTTGGCGACTAGGAACAGCGCGATTGTACTTGTCACTGGACGTATCAGTTACCATCCAAAGATGTCCGCCACGATCAATTACTAGGTTGTCAGGATTGGTAAACCCAAGACCACCTTCGGCAGGTTCACCACCTGTGGCAATCATCGACCATTTGAAGTTCATCGCTTCAGGCTTATTGCTTTCTTCATTTAAACGCATGATCCAGCCATATTCGTACGCCTTGCCATCTTTACCCTTAAAGATGCGTAAATCTGGGCTACCATCACTGGCACTAGCTGAACCTGAAGTAAAGGCAATAAATAATGTCCCATCTGTAGCCACTTCAGTGTCTTCAGGACGCGCTGTACAGGTTGCTCCAACGGCATTAGCTGCATAGTGGGCATCGATCAAAATTGCGCCTTGCTTCTCACGATCACTACCAACATATAGATCCCCTAAAGTTTTGAATTTGGATCTAAACTCCGCAATCTCCTCTTCTTTAGTTGCATTAAAAATTCCACCTTCAGGACGTTTAGGCAGAGGCAACATTTTTCCTGCGAGGACATCGATTTTGTGAGGATTGATAGGGGTTAGAGGATTTAGACCAATCCAGCTACCAGTCCCATCGGCATTAAACTTGGCTGCATAAAGCATTCCCGATTCCAAAAGTTTAGAATTTGCCTTGTCTTTAGGGTCTGAAACAAGCCCTTTACTGACAAATTTATAGAGATGTCCACCACGGCGATCGCAGCCAGAATAAAATACTAAAGGCTTACCCGCTTCAGCTCGAATGCCCACGGCTTCATGCCGATAGCGCCCTAGCCAAGTATGCTTAGTGCCAAAATCATTGGGATTGGCGGGATCGATCTCCACCATCCAACCATATTTATTAGCAGCTAGACCAAATACGTTAGCAACACCAACTAGCTCGCCATCATCTTTGGTGAATTTCCTTTTGCTGGGATTGAAGGAAGTTCCATCGGGCATTACCTCCTCTGGTACAAAATATTGATAGTTCTCTTCAGCGCTGAATACAGTTCCCCAAGGAGTAGTCCCGCCAGCACAGTTATTAAATGTGCCGATAATGCGATCGCCAAGTTTATCGGTATAGCCTAAACCCTTAACCTTACGGAAAATTTCCACTGCTGCACCTGTTGACTTGAGGTATCGCCCATCTTCTAACCCTGAGATCCCAGTTATACGACGGTCAGCTTTAGAATTAGTGCGCTCCCATTTGCCATCGTCATTACGCTTTACCGAAATTACGCCAATACCAAGATCGATCAAGGCTTCTTTGGAGATCAATTTAATTTTGTCTTTGAGTGGATTACTGTCCGCTAATGACCAAGCATCAATATCTTTGCTACCCATAGCTTTGAGTTGATCAGCTACTTCAGCAAATGGCAAAGACTTACCAATGACTTGGGAGAAAGATTGTTCCCAAGGAATGCTGCTGATGTATTCAAAATTGACGGTTAGATAACCTTCATTTTTACTGGTTTCAACCAGCGATAAATAATCATTGTTATAGCCAAATCGTGAGTCTCCAACGGGATCACCCCATGTTGCGATCACATCATAGACAAATCCTTCAGGAAGAACTAGATTGTCAATTACTTCAGCATTTTTGTAAGCCTGACTCTGTTTTGATGGATCGATCATGTCCGTGAGCAAGGGCATTACGCCCTTAGTAGGCTTGAAGCTCAGCTTTGAGGATGTTGCTGCAAAAGCCTCATTGCCTGTCTCATAATCCATAAAAGGCATGGAAAATTTGAGGATTTGGCGATCGCGGGGAGATGCACCAAGCAGCACCGCGCCACTAATTCCACCAATAAAAGTTAGGAAATCTCTGCGATTAATGGTCATGTTTTTAATAATTTCCTGATGCTATGGCTGTAGCCAAGCTCAAGAGAGAGTTTGTCAATGCCTCTAACTCTAGCGTCATGAGTTTAAGGCAAGGTAAACTTATGGTTAGGATATGTTGCAATCTAAAAAATTTACCCTAATGTCAAAATCATTGAAAAAGCTCAGTTCTAAGACTTGGTTTTCAACCTATGGGATTGCTATATCTGCTATATCCTTTGGATTTATAGGAATTGCCGATCTCGCGATCGCTCAGAATTCTCTTGCTAAAGCATCAGTACGCACTGAAGATTGTGAAATCTTGATCGTGGGTGGTGGTGTGGCAGGTACAGCAACTGCCTACGAAGGTCTACTAGCAGGACGCACTGTCTGTATGACAGAAATTACAGATTGGGTGGGTGGACAGATTACCTCTCAAGGCACTTCAGCATTAGATGAAGCTAAGAAACAGCGCAATCTGTGGCTTTTCCCTAAAGGATACACAGAATTTCGGAAGCGCATTGAACAGAATTATGGCAAGTTGAATGCAGGAGATTGTTGGGTAAGTGTGTCTTGTTTTATTCCCAATACCGCGCAGCAAATACTGGTGAGTATGTTGCAAGAAGCAGCCCAAAAAGGAAATGGCAAGTTGAAATGGTTTCCGAATACCGTAATTAAAAAGTTGGAAATGAGTGCAGATGGGAAACTGATCGATCGCGCGATTGCTATCCAACATAGCCCTGCGCCAAATACTCCACCATTAAATACTGAGCCGCTTTCACAAATTATTGAAGACGCATATCGCTACGAAAACTCACCACGCTTACAAAAACAAATTATTCGCTTTGTGCCTTTAGTTAATGACAAGACTCAGAAGCAAAAGCGCCCAAGTGATTGGTTTGTGATTGACTCCACCGAAACAGGGGAAATTATTGCATTAG
>Ga0315907_10004440_pt1 | contig 15777 bp, 15 predicted proteins | sample LakEriMetagenome_3_FD_203525 | JGI IMG/M metagenome (GOLD analysis project Ga0315907, IMG submission 203525) | Freshwater fungal communities from buoy surface, Lake Erie, Ohio, United States - Buoy 12 MA123 | ecosystem: Environmental > Aquatic > Freshwater > Lake > Lake biofilm | place: USA... | reverse complement strand
CCTGCTGCAGTACCCCACCAACCAGTACTACCCTTTGCTGGTGGACGGGCAAATCACCCTGGCCGCCCTAAGGAACATCGCGCTCATGTGCGTGGTGATTTACGACGTTTTTAATGAATAAAACAGTTTATAAGTATTTTTTTCTTTTCTTTTAAAAATCCGCCATTCAACAGCGCCCCTCGCTTTGAAAGACAAATCCGTACGAAAGAGCGCCGACTATGGCGATCTTGGCAGCCAGGCTGAGGATGTCCAGTCCCTTCACGGCAAGCGTGTAGGTCTCGTGGTCCTTCACGCACCGGCAGGTTTTCTCGGCAAACTTTGGAAACCAGTACACAAAGGTGATCCAAATGCCAAAGCTCGAGTAGGTCACGAGCAGATTCCACCCTGCAAAAACCACGAACGCTGGCGGCTCCGAGCTGAACAGGAAGGTCTGCTGGTAAAAAATGATGCCAATGGCCACCAGGTAGGCAAGCCAGGAATTGAGCAGGGTAGACGTGTTGGAGGCAATGTAGGAGCCCCAGGCGTACCTGCGGAGGAACTCGCTCTGGTTGGAAGTGTCAGGAGAAGGTTCCGGATTTGCAGAGAGCATACACGGCGGCACCTTGATTGGCCTTCTCGCGCAGGCCATCTCAAAAGTGGTCACGGGTGCGTATTCCTGCTTGGCATCGAGCCTCACCAACACCTTTTCGACATTGTCGGACACGAGGGAGTAGTGCAACAGCAGGCCGTACAAATTGGTCAGCAAGATCAGGATGTAGCCGCAGATGGTCATGAACGCTGGAGGGTCCTGCACATAAACCGAGAGCACTGCCACGTAAAGCTCCGCAGCTGTGATTGTGTACTCAGCGAAGCGCATGGCTGGCCACTGGACCTGCTGAAGGTTGTCTGCAACGAGGTTGCCGTTGCCTGATAACCTAGCAGTGATGCTGGACGGTGGAGCAGGCTCTTGCGTATCAGGGGCGAAACCAGAACGCTTGTGAGCATCCCTGTAGTACCAAAACACCCACGTGCACACGATCATGTTCAGCACGATAACGAAAATTTCGTTCACAAAAACCTTTCCACGGAACGGCATGAAAAACAGGGTGCCCACCCAGACAATGACTATGCTGACCCACGCGGAGTACTTGCTCCACGGGTACTTTACGTAAAAAAAGGCAAAGGCAGTGGATATCCACTCAAAGTGACCCAGAAGCAGAAAGAGGTGCCAGCCCAAATTACTCGGCAATTTCTCGTAGAGAGGCAAGTCTACGTTGAAGCACACCCTGCTACCGCCAGCGTCCTGCGAGGAGCATCGCGCGACGTCCGACTCGTGCCGCTCGTACCACCACAGACCAGAGCTGTTGGGTTGCACCCTGTACGTGTCCACGCTCATCTTGGACACCCACAGGTCGGGGTCGCAGCGAAACCACACGCCGAACGTGATGATGCACGCAGCAGCAAAGTGAATGAAAAAAATGACCCAGTGGAACCAGTCAACCATTCGGGAATATGCCACGTTGTACCATGTAATTTAAATAAGATGCATTGAACTGTTCAAGACGAAAAAGGAATATCGAACTGTTCAAGACGAAAAAGGAATATGCCTCTTATTTAAAAACAAGTTTGCAGTTCTTTATCAGAGACGAATGTCTGCCTACGGTGAGGACCAGCTCATGCAAGACGTGAGGGAAAGTGCTAAGTTTTTCGAGGACATTCTGGAAAAGGAGCTGTCGAGGTTAAAGCAAAACATTGTGATTGACTACAGAGTGCCCAAGCAAGGCTGGGAATTGCCGTACAATGAAATAATCGACATGAGCAAGCGGGTAAACGGCAGCCCGTCGAAACTTCAGGAGGCTCTCGACGAAGCCAGGATCGCCATGAACAAGCTCAACATAGCAGTGGAGCAAGAGATAGCCGTGCTACGCATGAAGACAACCAACATCATCAAGAGCATGGACCAGGTAAATGAGATAAAAAACATATAAATTGTTCATTTTTTTATTTCATGTAAATGTCCTTTTTATTCGGAGGTGCACCCAAGACCAGAAGGGACCCAGTGAAGGAGTACCAGCAAGACCTGCGAAAGTCAGTGCGGAGCATGGACAGGGAAGATCTCAAGGCAGCTACCCAGGAAAAAAACATAATCAGCAACATGCAGAAGCTTGCTAAAGAGCAGAGGCTGGACCTGTGCAAGGTCAAGGCCAAGGAGCTCATCAGGCTGAGGGCACACAGGGCCAGGCTCATGACCATGAAGGGGCACCTCACAACCCTGCAGCAGCAGCTGTCCACGGTAGCCAGCGCCAAAGTGATGCAGGAAACAGTGGCCAAAACCACGCACCTCCTGCGGGGGCTCAATCAGCGCCTGGACGCGCAGGGCATACACAGGATGCTGCTGGAATTCGAGAGGAACAGCACAATGTTCCAAGACGGCCAGGAAATTCTCGAGGACACACTGGACGGCATCTTTGAAACGGAGCAGGAGCAGTGCGTGACGGACCAGGCCATCTCCGCTGTGTATCAAGAGCTGGGTTTCGAGATACAGTCCATGATGGGCAAATGCGATGAAGCAAACGCTTCGAGTTTGAGCATGGAGAGCCTGGAAGAGAGGCTGGCCAGGGTTAAAACGAGCTGAAAAAATTACCGCTTGGAGGTGTCTGACTCCTCCTCGATAGTAAAAATATCTCTCGAGACAGAGTCTGGGGGGACCATGGGTTCCGAGTCAAGATTAATGTCCCCCAGTTCGATATCCATCTCGCGCCTGTATTTTTCAGGGCACGTGACCTTGTTTTTCATGAAGCGCAAATTAGTGTACACGTTTACAGTCAAGTCAGCAATCATCCTGATCATGACGAAATCGACCTGAGTCATGGCCAGGAACAAGCCGAACACGCTCATCACGTTGCAGTATATGGACCAGAGCTGAGAAATGGCCAGGCAGGTGCACTTTGTGTAGGGCAGGTAGCGAGTCTTGTGGTCTGTGATGGTGTTCAAAATCCATGGGGAAATCGCGTCCGACATGAAATCGTTGATGGAAGTATTGACGAGCGTGAAACATGCCACCATGCTCCACTTGTACCACGAGTCCAGTACCATGCCCATGAAGACTGTGCTTGCTGACGGCCCCCAGTTCATGAACTTGGTGTCCAGCAAGCCAATGTCCTTGAAAACGAAAACTACAACTAGGAGCCAGATCATCAAAATGCACACAGCCATCCTTTTGTCGTCAAAAAGCCTATCCATGCACACAGATATGCACATCCCAATGTTTTACTTTGCAGCAGCGAAACATATTTCAATTTAATACATTTACGTCCATAATTTTAACAGTCCTGCCGCACCGAGGGAATCGGAAGGTCCGTCGTAGTCGTCCGGTTTTCGCTTGCGTACTCCAGTGTACTTCACGGTCGGGGCATGCAGCTGCGTGACGATGCCGTACCAGTCTGTGGTGTACTCATGGAACCACCTCTCGTTCTCCGCGGAAAGCTCCTCCCGGATGAGACGAATGAGCTCGCCGCTCTGGGACTGCATGAAATTGTCGAATGTCTTAAACGCAAGGATGTTAGACTGCATGGAGTTGTACATGCTCTTGTAGTTTGCGTTCCTGCCCGACCTGTCCTGGTCCAGCTTCGTCATGTAGAAGTGCAAGCAGAGGCCAAACTGTGGCGAAAAGGTGGGGTGACGGCGCAGGAGCCTGGAGAGCTCCTTCCGCGTCATGCCCGCGTGGATCCCGGGCCGCAAGACCCCCTCACAAAAATTGCCCACCAGAGCCTCAGCGCAAGACTCGATGAGAGGGGAGAGTCCGCGCTTGTGCTCCCTGACCCAGGCTTCGCAAAAGCGCTCGTGCATCTGTATCGCCTCCCTGACGACGCTATCGGGGTCTAGCTCTGGGCCTGGGCGTTGAGAGATCTCCGTCAGGAAGCGACCCACATACCCCTTTAAAAATTGAGCCATCATTAGGTTTCGGTCAGAGGCGTCGAACGTGAGGTCCACGCACGTCCACACAGAGTTCATGTTACAGTTCTGGAGACCCTGCATGCGCACCGCGAATTCGTAATCCAGACGCTCGGCAGTGTCCAATCGCTCTTTTAAAAAGTTATAAAGAATGTCGTAAAAATGCTCATTCTTTATCAGGTAGTGGGTGCCGCTCTTTGCGTAAGCCAGATTCGGCTTTGGTAAAATCCCTGGGTCTGATGCGTCGCGAATTGAAGCTGGTAGCTGGTGTTCCACCTCCAGTGGCCTGGCTTGGTCATCTACGGCATCAACGTAATAGGGGACCACCCAATGACCCTCACGTTGCGTTTTCTCAAAATTAACTCCAGCATTGCTCAATGTATTGACAATAAAAAATCTTTTCTTTTGAATTGTGAAATTTTGCACAGGCGGAAAAACAACCTTTTCGTCCACTGCGGGAGTCGGGAGGACCGTGGTAGTAGCAGAGGGGACCACGTCGCGCCTGATCTGAGTGGATGGCTTGAGTAAATCAGCCTCCACGGAAAGCTGTTTCTCTCTTTGAAAGACCCCCTGCATGGTAAAGTTTATCAAGCACTCAAATTAAATAACAATGGTTTTACCAAAATATGCTCCACGGCAGCGCTGTCGTGGGCTCGCATGCGTACTCGGACCACCCGGCGAATTCCTTCTTGACTCTCTTGTACCCACTCTTGCACTCCCAGGCGCAGCCCGTGGTCCACACAGAGTGTTCCTGTGGCATCGTGCTGTTGACGCAGGGGACGCGGCAGTGTGAGTCTTCAAATTTTGAGCAGGCAGTCAGCTGAAAGCCTGGCTCACAACTCCTTTCCGTGCAGGCCCAACAATTTGAATTTTTCTCGTAAAACCCAGGCCTGCATACCCACAGGCAATCCTTGTTGGTGGAACCAGGAAACGCAACCCAAATCCTGCTGCTGAACAGCGCTTCGCAAGGCTGACAGGCAAACAAATTAGCATTCACTGGGCAAGGGTTCCACCTGTACCCAACAGGACAAGAAGAGCTGCAAGGTGTGCAGGTGCTCTTCATGGCAGGGTCCTGCGCGAAAAAGGGAAGGGTGGAGTGGCATTTCTCGCATGAGGCCATGCCGTATTCGCGGTATTTTCCGTCCTGGCACGTCCTGCAAACAGTGGACCCCGCCATGGGCTCCTGTCCGGCTGGGCACGGAGTGCAAGCACCCTGTGAGAATGCCTGATAGTTCTCTGGCAAAACCTGTGGCGCTGGCTTGACCTCACCGGCAGGGCACGGAGAGCAGCCCGATAACCCGCCCGCTGCGTGCCCTTCTGGACACACACAGGAGACCCCGTCCCAGTGCAGGTAAGCCGGAGACTTGCACACGCAGGCGTCCCTCGACGGGTTCGGCGTGCGGAACCCCGAGCAAGCCTGGCAGTACAAGCCAGCTACGCTATAAGTGCCATCCGGACAGGGGACGCACAGCCTGGGGTAGACCCTGGCCAAATAGCAGCTGACTTCCGAGCAGTTGGCGTCTGAAGTAAGATCGTATCTGCACCCCATGGCGCTCACCCACTGCGGCACTGGAAACGGCCCGATAACCCCAGAAAACGGCGAGGGCACGTCGCACGAGGTCCCTGCGTTCGTGAGGTTGTAACCGAGGCACTGGCACACACCGTACCAGGGGAGCTCCAGCTTGAAGTTCAAACCACACGGGAGGCAGTCCCCTGGTTGAATTCCGTAATAGTCCTTTGGACACGGATACTGAGGCACCACCAGGCAGTTAATGTCAAACCGAAAGGCAAAACCGGGACTGACTGCGGGGCACAGCGAGCACGACGCGTCGCTCGTGCCGTTGCAGGGTACCACGTAAGAGCCCGTGGGACACGTGAGGTTGCTGCAGGGGTTGCAGTCGCCGTTTTTGACGTAGTAGCCGTCCTCAGGGCACGTCTGGCAGCTGCCCCCAATTCTGGAAACGGACAAGGCAGGGCAAGGGGCGTGCGGGGCAGTCAAGGTTGCAGAGTGCGTGGAGTTGTGCAGTGTAAGGGACAAGCCATCGTCGCTGGCGAAGATCCACTGAACACTGCCGATTATCCTAGCAAGGGGACCTGTTTTCACGACAAATTGGAAGCTCCTCAGTGTAAAATCCACCTGCACTAGGCCAGAATCTGTGATAAACAGGAAAAACTTGCCGCCAAGCACGGGTGTGAGCATCCTGGGAAATGGCAGGGGAAAGTCGCCAGAGAAGCACCCAGAGTTTCCAATGGTCGTCGCGCGGACAGTGAAAGACCCCGGAACCCCCACGACGAGCTCCACGATGCGGCAGTTGTCGCGGTCGGCGAGCAGCAGCCTCGAAGGGTCCGCAGTGTTGGCCAAGGTAAGTGGACCACGAAAGAGCGCTTGGTCCCTCATGCCATCAGCCTTGCCGGGCTCGTCCCTGCCTATGAGAATGTTGGTTTTCCTGTTGAGAAAGTACTTTGTGTTGGATCCTGTGATTTGAATGTCCGACACGGATCCGAAAGTCTGCGAGTAATCCTTGGCCTGCAGGAAAGACACAAAGGTGGCGTTGCAAAACGAAAAGTAGAGCATGTCATCCGATGAGGCATTGACCGGCACCACCACGGCCGAGCAAACCTTGGCCGGCAGGCGCCAGGTCTGATAGACTGTGCCAGCACTGTTGTCGTTTTGAGCAAAAATGGAAACCTGCCAGAGCACGAACCTGTTGTTGTTACCAAAAGACCTCTCCAGAAAGGCGTAAAGGTACTTTGAGCTCTTGAGCAAAAAATAAAAGGTGTGCTGCTCCGTTTCTAGACAAATCTTGGTGAATAGCGGCAGGTCCTGAACGTAAGCCTGGTTCTGCACATTAGAGACCCCAGAGGAGCAAAAGTGATTTGAGGCACCTGCGCGCCAAAGCTGTTTTGGAGCGCCAGAGCGCACCCGAAAGTCACCTGTTTGATCTACTGCCGTCCAAACTTCTCCGCGCGCCTGCACGGCATACAAGGGCTCCCCAGTGACATACGTGTCGACTGGCGCCCAAGGAAGGGGCATGGAGGTACACATTGCGACCCCCTTGACGTATCCATCGGCGTCGCAGTCCAACAGCGATTTTTCCACAGGCACGCACTCGTTGCCCAAAAGGGAATACCCGTCGTCACACACGGGCCTGCAATCAAAAAATCCCTGGTGAAAGCCGCCGAAGGTCGGCGGGAACGGGCAAGGCACGCAGTCGGACTGCGACGGGGCCATGAATCTCTCCGAGGTGTAAAAAAGAGGACACGATTGGGAAAAGTTACCAAACTGGCCCTGCTCGTTTGTCCCAGTAAATGCAGGCTTGGACCTGTAAATGCAGCTGAATGCGTCCCCAAACGTGAGGCCATTCGAGAAAAATTCCCACCCTGTAAGACTGGGCTCGGGAACCTGGCAAGTTTGGCATGTCAACTGCCCTGAAGAATCGAGCGACAGGTAGTATCCAGCGTCGCACTCAAAGTAGGCGTCGCACTTCTCGGGAGTGTCTATAATGCCACCTCGGGTCAATCGCCGGCGCTGGGCGCTTAAGAGGGACTGGTTGTAGGGGCAAGATATGCAAGACACAAAGCCAGATGGGTCGCAAGTGGGAGAGAAGCCAGCCGCGCAGGCGCCATTGCAGACCACGGCGCCCAACACGTCGCAGGACTTAAAGTTGGGGCACTCCACGCAAAAGGCGCCCTCCGCGGTCCATCCTGCAGGGCACTGCTCGCAGGCGCCAGTTACCTTGTTTGTGGTGCAGAGGAAAGGCACGTCCAACGCGGTGGAAGCCCACTTGAGCGTGCAGGACCCTCTTGTTTCCACAGGGAAGTTGCAGTACTTTGTTCCACAAACGACAAATTTATCAGTGTCGGTGCATGTCTGAGAAAAGCACATGGCAGGGCACAGCAGCCAGAAAATAAAGGCCCAATAATTCATCGTCGTTGAAAAATAGGTGAATTAACAGACATAAATAATCCGACCCAAAGACAAACAGTGTATTTAAATTTAAAAAAAATTCACCAGTCCCAAAGCCCATGAACGTCTCCTGCAACGACGTGCGAAGCGCGCTGCTCACAAAGCTCATCCAGCACGCATCCAAAGACGCGGGAAGGCACCCTCTCACCTGGAAGTCCCCTGTGCAGGCAGCGTCGGAGGGGCAGGTGACGTGCTGCTACTTGCCCAGGGAGCAGGCGGTCTTGCTGTGGAAAATTTCTCTGCCCTACCATGGGATAGTGTACGTGGGAGACTCGGCAGACGGCGTGGACCCCGCTGCTCCGTCCCAGGAGCACCTGCCAAAAATGCTAGCCACCACCATGGCCGAACGTACGCACCACGTGGGGGGCATGTGCAGCGTCATGCCGTTTTGCCCCATGCAGGACGTCAGGGAGTGTCTCAAGACCTTTGCGGCGGAAAAGCTGGCAACCCACCCGCTCAACACTAGCCTCATCAAGCAGAACCTGGAAAACAATAGGATTTCCTACACGCCCATCACGTCCACCACGCTGGCCGAGGCTGTGGCGTGCTTCGCCCTGCACACGCCGAAGGACACCAGGGTCGGCCTCTTGACGCAGACGCCCAGACAGGAGGTCTTTTGCAGCGACACGAGGGTCAGCGAGGTATTGGTCGGGGCGAACGGCATGCAGATTACGGACCGCGCTGCGATCTACCGGTCGGACCAGCCGGAAATTACCCTGTACAGCACGCTGCAGGCTCACGTGGTGCACTTTGATTTTCTGTCTTACGAAGTGGTGGATTGGGAAGGACACGGCAAGGTAGAGGTGTCCAGCACGCAAATTTGGAACATGCAGAAGATACAGGGGGACACGCTCTACTCTGCGATCATGCAAGCTTTTCACAAGACAGAGCACAAGGCATACGTGTACGAGGACTGCAACGGAAGTTTGGGCGTGGTGTTCTCGCCAGGCGAAACCATGCAGCTCAACTTTTTGATTGCTAACGTGATTCAAGAACAATAAAAAATTTTTTTTTTTTGAATTGTTATTTATTGGACGACTCTTAGCATACCAGAAGAACAGTGAGATGGACGGACACTGTACCATGGATGAGTTTGTCAATTTCTTTCACGCCAAGGCATTCGACGTGGTCGGCAACGGGAGTTTCAAGAAGCACCTGACCAAGTGCAAGGACGCGGGAGATCCATGGGCGGTCGAGATGGCCCAGCACATCCAAAACGTGCAGGCGCAGATCAAGGAGATAGGCTCGGTGATCCTCGCCATGCCGCAGACCTCAAACAGGCTGCACGAGATTTGCAAGGACGTCATGGTGGGCGCCCAGCCCCCCACGAAGCTGCACGGGGGGTGCGTCACGTGCAGCATCACGCAGCAAACCTGCATGAGGTGTCTCGACCTTTCAAAAACGCATAAGTCCAGCAAAAACCTCTTCGTGGATGCCAGGTTCTGCTTGTTCTTTATGCTGCTGTGGTTCTGCAATAAAATTGAATACATTATAAGGTCGTTCACGCGGACGTGGTTGGATTCTAGGAAAGATACAGAGACCTTTCAGGAATTGTGCCACACACTGCAAGTGGACCTCAAGCCAAAAATAGAGGCAATGTACAGGCTCTTCGTGATGGGCAAGGAACACGTACTGAAAACCCTGCGGCAGTACGAAAAAACTCACAAGCTCATGCTCGTCGTATAAGTCTGATAATGGTTGGTAATGGTTATTTAAGATTTTAGGGAACAATTGTAGTCATTACAGTTAATGATTTCACTTTGCTACGGCTACAAGCCATGCCCCATTTGGATGTCCTCGACTAGCAAGTATTACCCAGAGTCGCTCGTCAACGAAGCAGAGAAGCATCTCAGGATCAACCAAGAAATCACGCTCAAAGTGGGGGAGAAGCATTTTCCAGTCTCAAACGACGGCGAACTCATGCTCGCAGCCAACGTGGTGGCGTCGTACCACAACCAGTACGTTACACAAGACGGGTGCGACACTTATCACACTGAAGAGGAATAGTTTTTTAATGTTGAATTGGTTAGATAATGATATACCAGCCCAGATAAAAATATTATTTCATGATACACCACGTCTGGAAAACAGTGCGTGGCCCGTTTTACTCCATGTGCTGCCAAGAGCACTCATGGGAAGTCTACAGCGGGAACCAAGCAGGCTGCACAAAGTGCGGGTGTGCCCACGTGTGCTCAGACCACGTCTTTGAAAAAACCTGCCCCCTGGCAGCCACCCACGAGGGTGGAGTTTGCTGCACCATCACTGGCTATTGCATACCGTCCCTGCGACTCAGCGACGCAGAGTACGTGGATAACGTGCACTTTGAGCCATCCCACGCCAAGGCAGCCTCCCAGCAGTTGCTAGGCATCGAGGAGATCAACGTGGTCGTTAAGTGGTTCCTGACTGGCCAGGAGTCGCAAAGGTGCAAGAAAGAAGAGATTGACAAAGTTATCTCAAAGTACCACATGACCTTTGTGAAAATACTGAAGCAAAAAAAAATTTCCCAAAAGGAGAATCAGTGCAATCCAAAGTGTGTCCTATCCGCGCTGGCAATGGTTTTGAACCTGCACAAACCCAAGTACATGCGCCGGGCGTCTGTGAAATTCTGCGAGTTCTGCTCTCTGCATATTTACAAGTGCTTGAAGAGTCTCAATTTGACCAACATTTACAACAGAAGAGTAAACATTGTCATTGGCATGCTTTACCTCATGAAGCAAGGTTTGGTGATACAAAATGTGCAGTGGCTCCCGCGCATTTCCGAGCTCTCCCACTGTCTGCCACACGAGACTACACTTGAAAAAAATTTCAAGCTGTGCATGAAGCTGGTGTGCGAAACCGAGAATGAAATCAAACTCTGCCTGAGGCAACGCGTGCACCTCATTTGACCAATAAATTTATGCCTCGCCCCTCCCCATAAACCATTTTGTCTTTTTCCGGATGCGTACGACGTCGCACTCGGTGACCATGGCGCGCTCCGTGAGCGACGTGATGATCACGCTGATTTCCACAGTAGTCCCATTGCCCTTTACGCTCACGGGACCCACGTGAGAGTAGTTAAGCTGACGTATCATGTCCAGGTCGTCGTGCGAGACCTGCCAAACTCCATTCTTGGTGTCGATCAGGCCAGTTACCTCATACTGCGTCGTCCTCAGGGGGCGCAGGTTCACAGACCACTTTTTGCACACGTTGTTCGGGTACTGCAAGGCGGAGAGCACGCTGATCACGTCCTTCACCAAAGACCTGTCCTCTGTCTTAACAATGTCCTCAATGGGTGGGTCCTCCACAAAAGTGACGGAGCTGGACATGCTGTTGCTCTTTTACAAGGCGCGCTCGGTAGCTGCATATAAATACGAAAAATACGCAAAATACAAACAAGCATGCAAGAAGATCAGAAATGGCGCGCGCAGCTGCCGAAAATACAGTCCGTGGAGGGGGCCGTGTGGGCTGCCTTTTCAGCGTCTTGGCTTGCCCTGCGCTTGTACCTGGGGAGCGCCAGGCTGGACGCGTGGATCATCGCGCCCACTGCGAGCTTTGCGCTCGTCAACTTGGGTCTCGGCGCGGGGCTCCCGAATTTCGTCAGGCACTTCGAGGAGAAATTCTTCCAGTACGCGTTCGGGGCGTGGCTGGCCGCGGTCGCCATGGCGCTCGACGTGTCCACCAGCAAGAGCGCTCATAGGGCGCTCTTGGCAGACCCCTGGCTCTCCGTGGCGTCGGTGGCCCTCTCCATGGCCTTCTCGACCATCCAGATGCTCATCGCGGCGGGAGCGGCGGGGGGCAGGATGTTTGTCGGGCAAAACCACCTGTGGATGGACTCGTACTTTATGCTCGTCACGGCTGCGCAGGCGTGCGCTTTCAGGGCTTCCCAGCCGGCAGCAGCGGGCGTCGTCGTGGCCCTCAACGTCATATCCGTGTGGGGTCTCGGGGCCCGCATGTGGAAGCTCCCGGAACACGTCAGCATCGGCCTCTTGTCCCTCCAGGCCTTTCTTGAGATCGCCAGGTACAGCCTCCACGTGGTCGCGCTCATCACGGCGGCGGCCGCGGCCTACCTGGCAGAGACCACCACCTTTGGGCTGCTGCTACTCTCGGTCCCTGGACTGTTCGCGGGGGCTCTGCAGCTGGCCGGGGAGTTGACCCAGAAGCCCATACTGGCGCAGGAGGAGCCGGCCGAGAGCTCGGAGCCCTCGGCGCCCACGGAGGAGGCCGTGCGGAGGGCGGAGCAGCCCCAGGTCGCCGCCAGGTTTCCCCAGCAGGGAGACGCGCTACTCTTCGCCAGGACCAGGACGCTCACGGCGCGGGGCAAGAAGGCCCTGTAAGTTGCAGGGGAAGGCTTGTTGAATCCGCGTTCATCACAAATTTTAAGCGCGCGAAGCAACTATTTAGGGAATAACCGACCACCGAGCGGGAAACGAAATGGCGCAACACCCTGTGTTGAATTGGGTTACCAAGGGCGTGCATTACGTGAGCACGACTTTCGCGCTGGCCATCACGGTTACACTATTGATACAGGCGTTCAGCGCTGACAAGGCCCGCACGCAGTTTTACATGACCAACTCGTACCTCTCCTCGTACTCTGCGGACAACACCATTGTGTCCTACACACCCGTCAGCGAACCAATTGGCCTTGCCAAGATCGAGGAAACGTACTACGGCTGTCTCTACGAGGCGCGCGTGGGGATGAACAGCATCTACAATTGCAAGACGGGTACCATGACAGAGTACAAGGACTGCCTCAAGAACACCACCAAAAACGAGAACAAGGTCAAGCGGCTCGCGTTCGCGATCAAGAAAATCATGCTCGACTACGCCACAGAAGTGCAGAGCATCGCCCAGCTCCCTGCCCAGGTCACCCGCGACACGCTCGAGGCTGACCTCTTGGTGGACTCCAAGAGGAACCAGCTCAAACTCGACCTGGCCATGCAGAGCAACGTGGTGGCGATTGCGATCCTCAACGAGATCACCAGGACAGAAAACGGAAAGAAAATTGAGTCTTGCGTGGGCAACGTGCAAACCTCTTTGAAACTGCTGTCGACAACCGCAGTGTTCTCCCCGGCCACAGTCCTGGAAGAGCTCTGGAAGTGCACGACCGACAGCCTGTACACGGAGCCGGTGCAGCAGTTCGCCTACGACAAGTGCATCCCGTACACGCTGTGGCCGGCCAGGGACGTTATGCAGTCCGTCTATTCCGACACGCTGCTGGGCGCGTACAACCACGTCCTCTTCGCCATCATCGGGGCGTGGCTCATGACCAGCTTTGCGGTCTACACCTTTCCCTTGTTCGAGGGCAAGGCCACCGCCAACGGAAAGCCACAGCAGATGTTTGCCCGTGCCGGCCGCTTCTTCGTTTCGTTCGGGTTCATCTGGAACGTCGTCAGCATCGTCATCATCATCGTCAGGGGCTTCTCTGCGGGCGACAGCTGGGCCTACTTCCCGATGAGCATCCAGACTGTGGTGGTGAGCTTGTTCTTTACGGTGACCGCATCCATCTACTTTGGACGCGAGGTCTACGAGTTGATGGTCCGGTACGGCTCCGATTCTGGCCAGGAGCAGCAGTCGAGCTACTCACCGGAAAAAGCAAGCTACAACGAGCAAACATACGACGAAAACGGAAATCCCAACGGCGTTGCCAGGAGGTTCAAGGCCGGGCGCGTCTACCACGGGCTCAACGCCTTCATGCGCGTGTCGGGCGCGTCGGAGACGGAGCTCGAGCCGGAGCAGTACATCCCCCTCGTGGTCCCGGTCTGGTCCGACGCGTTCTTCTTCGTCGACGCCTTGCTCTTCCTGGGAATTGTCGGCCTGTCCCCGGACGTGGTCACCGCGGACATTGTGCTCATCGTTTTCTGCATCCTCTCGGCGAGCCTCGTCAACTCCGCAGTCGGCCGCTTGCTCTACGAGGGCTACATCTGCGAGGTCCCGGAGTCCAACTCGAATCTCTTCGACAAGTTCAAGGACCGCACCCAGTCGTCCATCATTCAGCACATGCGCGAGTCCAAGGCAAACTCGACCAGCGCTGCTGTGGTCATCCACTCGGTGCAGGTCATGGCATTCCTGTCCACCATCACTGCTCTCCTCTTCTCCACCATGGCCTTCATCATGGTCGTCTACAGGTACGGCACTGAGGTGCCCATGCTCTACGTGCTCTTCACCTCGTTCTTGCCGCAGCTCCTCTGGGTGATCTTGGCCCTCCTCATCGACAGCAAGTTCGTCACGAGCGCCTCTGCATTCTTCAGCATCACCTCCATCTGCTTCGGGCTCAACGTGCTCATCCGAGCGAGTTTCCTGAGCTTGATGGCAGCTAGCCTCCACAACAAGTACGAGCTCACGATTGGCAAGTCGGACAGCCTGAATGTTTTGCTAGGTTACGTAAATTTCAGCCCGTAATAAATTTCAAAAAGAAAGAGCAAACACGGCAAAAAAAACCATGACTAATTCAGCGGACACCCCGCTCCCGCCAGTGGCTACGTACACTAGCCATATCAGAAACATGGCTGCGCACGACAGACCCACGCACCATTTGGAGTCCATAATTTCGTGCCGTGTGTTTTGCGTATTTTAATAAGGTAAACGAATGCAGATTCGCACAGCGCATTTTATTAAGGCAAACGCATCCAGATTCGCGCAGCATCTGCCATTTGACGCTGAGAGACGCGCGGTGAAAGTATAAAAAGTGCACGAACACTAGTTGAATAAACTTTGTCAGCCATGCCGAGCGAAAAAGCACAGCACACCCTCTTGTGGGGCACGGCCAACCCTAAAGGCATGCAGAACTACCAGGGAATTTACTTGAGCGACAAGGACATCAAAGAAATGCTGAGCCAAATCGATCAGGCTGCCACTGAGGCCAAGAAAATTCCAGTGTTGGTGGAGCACAAGGGGATCGAGGTCGGCCACGTGGTGAGCGCGTGGGAGCACGAAGGCAAGATGGAGTGCGTGCTCGCCCTGAACAACAAAATACTAGAGGGGTCCATTGGGAGCGAGTTTGTTCGCTCGGGAATATGCAAGGACCTCTCCCTGGGCTACGATGTCAGCCTGGAAAATTCCAAGAGCGGAATTAGGGTAGGCAAGAAGAAGCTCAAGGAAATCAGCATCGTCAAGAAGGGGGCAAGGCCGAGCTGCCACATCCACGGCGTCTCCAACTAAAGTGCTTTTACTCAGGTGTCTCCAAGTAACTGTACTTTTTTACTCAGGCCTTCCGCCTGGGCCTCTTGAAGATTCGCGGCGCCTCCCTAGTGTCTGCCTCGAGGCTTCGCTTAAAGACTGCAGACGTCTTTTCCTTTTGCTTTTCCTCGTGGAAAAACTCCACGTTTCCATTTCGTTGATTAAAGTTGACCACTACCCCACCAAAGCACTTGTTCTCGGCCTGCGTTAGGCTCAAGACATACTTTTGAAGTTGGGGCGAAGTTCTCTTTGGCGCCGCGCTGTTGGCCTTGATCTCAACCACAATGTCGCTAATGACCAAGTCAGCCCTGCCCATCCCTATGCACTCCCCCATGAACCAAATGGGGCAGGCCACCTCGGACCGGTGAGCAATCCCTGCCTTGTTGAGAGCAGTGATCAGCGCTCGGTGATACACGCTCTCGCTGTGGCCTTTCCCCAGCACCCGCATGACGTGGTCTGCCTGCCCTTTGATCACATCGAATATTCTGGGCATACCAGTGCAAAAGGCTCTCCGCACACCAGACACAGAAAAAAAAAGAGCACATGGCGGAAATAGTGACGACACAACCAACTCATTTGATTTTTTTTTTAAATAAGAAATCAAACAAATATCAGACTGTTGGTATTTTTACCCTCCTGTACTTTGTGGTGGAGCTCTGAACGTCAAGGTTCTTCAAGTCCAACTCAAATTTGCTGCAAAGAAAGGAATGCTTATCGAAACT
>Ga0315907_10004439_pt1 | contig 15777 bp, 29 predicted proteins | sample LakEriMetagenome_3_FD_203525 | JGI IMG/M metagenome (GOLD analysis project Ga0315907, IMG submission 203525) | Freshwater fungal communities from buoy surface, Lake Erie, Ohio, United States - Buoy 12 MA123 | ecosystem: Environmental > Aquatic > Freshwater > Lake > Lake biofilm | place: USA... | reverse complement strand
CAATTGGTGATACTAGTACTTCAAACATTGTATTTAGTGATGGCAATGGAAACACATTTAAGATTTTTGCAAGGGAGAAAGGAGGTAACAAATGAGCAACAATAAACAGAGTAGCGTAGAGTGGTTCTTAAATGAATTGATAAAAGAGGGTTATATCAAAAGATTACCCGTGACACAACTTCAACAAGCCAAAGCAATGCATAAGGAAGAGATGATAAACTTTACTACGGATTGGTATCATAATGGCTTGTTAAGCCTTGGAGTTTTAGTATCAACAAGTGTTGAGGAACACTACAACAAAACATTTGACCAATAAGCAATAATAAATAAATCGTATCGATGAAAAATGTAATAATCGTATTGACTACAATCCTATCTGGCTTGCTTTATGGATGGTGTATAGTTTACTATCCAATCACTGCTCAGATTATTGCAGGTGGCATGGGCTTATCTTTTTTGTTCATCGCCATGATCGCTCTGTATCAAGTTACAAATAAAAACAAACAATAAAATTATGGATAACCAAAACTTACAACTTAATTTATTCGATGGTATCGAGAACAAGGATTTCTTAGAATACCACAAAACCAATCCCCATCTTTATGATGCATTCAAAGCAGTGGCTTTTGATGCAATGAAAATGGGCTTTAAAACCTATGGTGCCAACGGCATTTTTGAAATCATTCGGTGGAAGCGTGCTGAACGTGGTGATGGGGAGTTTAAAATCAACAACAACTTTGCTCCGCTTTTTGCTCGGGTCTTTGCAAATGAGTTTCCGCAGTACAAAGACTTCTTTAAATTCCGAAGATCAAAGTTCAGTGAGTATCTTAACTCACTTCCTATGCAAGATAAAAAGAGTCACGAACTAGTTTTTTCTTACGAAAATGCGTTGATTGTCCTGAACATCACGCCTACTGAAAGTGATTGGTGGACTACTCTGAATGTAAGTGATCCAGCTGGGCGAACTTTTTTCTTTGATGTTCACTATTGTGAAGACTACAACGAAATCTGTGTTTATCCACACAACGGCAAGCACCTGAAAGAATGCTACGTGAAAGCCATTCATACTGAAAAAATCATATGAATATAGCATATCGATTCGCTATTCCTACTTTATACTGCCGTTACCAAGGTAATGTAACACTCCCTATTCTTATCAAGTATGTTTACAATTTTGAGATATATATTCAGGAATAAGCCACATAAAGAATTTCTTGTTCTAGAGACTGCTATGATTATTTATTACAGTCTTTGGGCCATAGGTATCTATGTGATTTACAGATTAATTCTATGACTCAACTTAAGATAAGAAAAAAGAATGTTGAGGTGATCAACATTGTTTTAAGCAGTGAGCAGTACACTAAATTAAAGAAGCTGGCTGATGAGAATGGTTTTTCATCGCCAGCCAATTTAATTGATGATATAGTTCATTCCTATTTTAATAAACACCGAACACGAATCCGCAAAACTGTTGATGAATATGAGAAAGCCATTAAAATGCCAGTCCAAATCTCACAGAATAATTGGCACATGCTGACTCGTTATTCTGAATCCACCAAAATTGCAAAGGGTACCTTTATACACTTAATACTAAGAGAGATAATTAAAAAAATTCCAAAATGAAAAGAGCCGCATTTTACACACGTGTGAGCCACGACAATCAAGTCGAAGATGGTTCATCATTAGAAAATCAAAAAGATCGCATTGAGGCGTTCTGTAAACTTAATAACTATTCTATAGTATCGTCATTCTCTGACCCCGGAGTCTCTGGTCGTAAATTTGAAAACCGACCGGACTTCATGAAGATGATGAAGCTCGTTGAGAAAAAGCAAATAGATGTAATCGTAGTTTACAGCCTGTCTCGTTTCGGCAGAAATTTAAAAGATACTTTAAAATGGATTTCCTTTTTGGAAAACAAGGGAGTGTCTTTCTTTACATTAGACTTTCAAATAGATACATCAACATCCCACGGTAAATTAATGCTACAAATGATGGGTGCTTTTGCTGAGTTTGAAAGCAATCAGCGTGGAGAACTGATTTCATCAGTCATGAAGTACCTTAAAAAAGAACAAAAGGTTTACTGCGGTCCTACCCCTCTTGGATTCCACAAGAAAAATGGATTTTTAATTGTAGACAAGCAGGAAATGGAGATTGTAAAAACCATCTTCGATTGGAAAAGAACCATGCCTCACACCACAATCGCCAAGTTGTGTAATGACTCTGGTTTCCAAACTAAAAAAGGAAAGAAGTTCTACCACACCACTATTGATAAAATCGTCAACAACAACATTTATGAACAACATCTTAGAAATCTATGATGCTCGTATTGTACAGGGCATCACCAACAACAAACGAGACTATCGTTTGTATGTAAATAAAACACTTATTCAAAAGCATAGCAGTATGGCAGACGCTATAACACAACTGTCGCAACTTCAAGAACGAATCAATGAAGAAAAATACAATAAGAATATATTCAACTTCTGGTTTTGTTTTTGACATCAGTTACCAATGGGTCATGGAACACATGGGTATCGAAGACCATAGCAAAACAAAAAAAATCGAAGTAATTGAATATCTTCGTAGACTCTCTTGGTTTGAAATACTACCGGCAATTAAACTGATAGCCGTAATTGAAGATGATTGTGCTGATACAATGAATACTTGCGTATTCGATGTTGTGGAAGATCCTTTTAATTACCCGATAACCAAAAAGAAAGCACTACAACTAAAACTAAACTCATGAATGACGACCAAATATTGCTCTACACTATTGCTGAAATTTTACTAGAAGTAAACTTATCAGAAGAAAAGAAACAACGCATCCGTGATGTGATGTGCGGTGTATACCACAGTGCACCTGAACCTAAACCCAAAACCAAAAGGTTTGAAGTACCTGCTATCTCCGATGTCAAAGCACATATGGAAACCTTACAGGTTGCCAATGCAGAAAAACACTCAGCTGAGTTTTGGCACTTCTATGAATCCAAAGGTTGGATGGTCGGAAAGAATAAAATGAAAAATTGGAAATCAGCTGCTAGCCGTTGGTGCATTGAACTTCCACGAACTTCTGGCGATACTCAAAAGAAAAGGATCGTTGTATGAGTTATGCATCAGAATTCAGTAGGTTAAATATTGATTTAAAAGGTAGGTTCTCTGGAGTTGTTAAAACTCAGTGTCCAAAATGTTCTTCCACAAGAAAGAAAGCAGGAGATCCATCCCTATCCGTCAATATCGATGAAGGTTTGTACAAATGCCACCACTGTCAGTGGAAAGGTACTGTCGTAGAACACAAGTACAATCGCCCAGAAAAAGTTGGCGATAAAGTCGATGAGAGTATTTACAAATACTTTTCAGATCGTGGGTTGAATCAATCTACGGTCGATCACTTTAATGTGACTCAGAGCATTGAAAGAATGGCTGATGGTAAACAACACAAAGTGATTAACTTTAATTATTACGATGGGTCTATTCTTGTTAATGTCAAATACAAGAGTAGAGACAAGCAGTTTAAAATGGTTCAGGGTGCAAAGAAAATTCCCTACAATTTAAACTCGATCAAAGAATCAACTCAAATTATTATATGCGAAGGTGAAGAAGAGGCTATGGTGTGGCACGAAGCCGGCTATCCATTTGCAGTCAGTTGTCCTGCTGGTGCCAATGTGGGTAACAACAACCTAGAATGGTTAGATAACACCTACAGTTTCTTTGAAAACAAAAAGATTTATTTGGCTACTGACAATGATACGCCCGGCAAAAAATTAAGAGAGGATCTCTCAAGAAGGTTTGATGCCGACAATGTTTACATCATTGAGTTTGGTGAAGTGAAAGATGCTAACGATTACTTAAAAGCATATGGAAAGGAATCTTTGATTCTTATATTTGAAAATGCAAAACCATTACCCATTCCAGAAATATCCACAGTGGATAATTACATGGATGAACTCCTCAGCATTTACGACAATGGTTACCCAGTTGGAGACTCTGTTGGTTATCCTGAGTTTGATGATCTTTTAACTTGGAAACGAGGTCAGTTCGTAGTAGTATCTGGAGTCCCCGGCTCTGGAAAATCTACATTTGTAGATCAAGTTTGCATACGCCTAGCGTTAAGAAAGAACTGGAAGTTCGCAATGTTTTCACCCGAGAATGATAATGTACTGAAAAGTATACGCATGGCAGAACAAATTGTGGGTAAACCTATGGCAGGGCATCCACAACAAAAAATGACTAAAGAGATATATGTGCGTGCCTTGAATTATATCAATCGACACTTTTCATTTTACGATACTGCTAACCTAGATGATTTTAAAATCGACAATCTCTTACGCATTGCCAAATCTTTGATTAGACAAAAGGGCGTTGATGCTATTATTCTTGATCCATTCAATTACATTGAGCAGGATTCTAACAACGACATCATGAATGAAAAGATTGGTCGCATGCTTGTAAAAATGAAAAAGTTTGCACTAACAAACAAAGTTTTAGTCTTGCTGGTTGCTCACCCTAAAAAGATGCAGAAAAATAAAAACAATGGGCAGTATGAAATACCACGTCTTTATGACATTAGTGGTTCTCACCACTTTTTTAACGTAACTGACAATGGTTTTGTAGTTCATCGTGACTTCGACACCGGCCTTGTAGATGTCTACGTTCAGAAAGTAAAACATTACTTCATGGGCAAACTGGGTTATGCAACATTTGATTTTGATCCTCAGACAGGAAGATACAAAGAACAAACACAATATTGGGAAAACGAATTAGAAAACAATGATCAAACCGAATTCTTTACTGGCCTTACTTAAGCATCTAGTAAAACAAAAATACGACATCGACCACATAAATGTGAACCCCATTCTCATGCCAAAAATACAAGTGCTGTTTCAGCGTATTAAAGCCTATGAGGTTCGCTTCTTCAAAGACTATGTGATCATTTATATTGACACGAAACCAATCGTAATTAAAAGCTATGGCTGGATGCGTGCTCATGGATCTTACGAACCAATACTTATTGATCCAATTACCAAATCAATGTACACCCAAATGATAATTAAATACAATGAGAACGGTAGTTTATGACATAGAAATATTTCAGAACTTCTTTTCGTATACTGACATTGATGTTAAAACATTAGAGACAAATGTCTTTGTTGTTCACGAAAGCCAAAATATGATGGACAAACTATACGAGTATCTCGTGGAACCAAAATATAGAATTGGGTACAATAATGTGCATTTTGATAGGGTAGTTTGTGATTTTATCACTGACAATTACGAAAAGTGGAAAAAGATTCCAGTCCGATCCGCACTACTGAATCTTTATCAGATGACCCAGTCACTGATTAAAAGTGAGACTAGAGAGTTCTATCGAGGCAGCACAGAAATTGATTTATTCTTGTTGAACCACTACAATAACAAGAATAGATCCACATCTTTAAAAGCCTTGCAATGCAGTATCTTTTGGGAGAATGTCCAAGACATGCCCTTTGAGCATACTGCAGAGGTTACCGATGATATGATCGAAGAAATTCTTAGCTACAACATGAACGATGTGCTCAGCACAAAAAAGTTCTATGAATTAAATCTTGACAAACTATCCTTTCGGAGGGAACTTGGCAAAAAGTATAGAAAATTTATGTTGAACATGCCAGATATCGCTATCGGTGAAGAGATTTTCTTGCATGAAATCCGTAAGCAATCTGGCATTCGTAAGAATGAACTGAAAGAAAAAGTTTCTTATGATAAGACAGTGGACTTAGGTAAATGCATACTGCCCTATGTACAATTTGAAAGTGAGCCATTTAAACAACTACTTGATAAGATTAAATGGACTGTGGTATCTGATACCCAAAAATTAAAATACAATGTCAAGTACAAAGGCTTTCACTTCTTTTACGGAGTCGGTGGCATACACGGTTGCATTCCTCCCGGCATTTATGTGCGTGATGATAACTATGTTATTTTGGATTTTGATGTGAAGTCATACTATCCAAACTTAGCTATTCAAAACAATCTTTATCCCAAGCACATTCCTCGTGAGGTTTTTATTAGCACCTATAACTCAATCTTTGAAAAAAGAGTGATGGCTCAAAAGCAAAAGGACAGCACACAAGATGCAGGATTAAAACTGGCACTGAATGGCGTATTTGGTAAGACTGGTGAAGTGAACTCCGCTTTCTTTGATCGTTACTATTTCTATAGCATTACCTTAAATGGCCAGCTTTCTCTCACTATGCTATCAGAGAAGTATATGAATCACATCCAAGGTTTGCAAATTCTACAGATTAACACCGATGGTGTTACTGTGCGTGTTCCAAAAAAGTCTTTAGCCCTGCTTGATAAAATCAACACCGAGTTTATGTATCAGACTGGCCTTATACTTGAGTCTTCTGAATACGAAAAGATAATTATTCGTGATGTAAACAATTATTTAGCAATTACCACAGACGGAAAAATCAAAAAGAAAGGTATCTTTGAAACTCAAAAAGAATTTCATAAAGACAATTCTTTTCTGATCGTACCAAAAGCCTTAGAACAATACTACATAAACAATATTCCAGTCGAACAAACAATAAAAGCATCTAAAAACATCTATGATTTTTGTGGCAGATATAAAGCGTATAAAGGGTGGTCAGCAGTTTTTAACTCGTCCGAAGAGGGAGAGGTTACTCAAAAAAATTACGGTAAAGTTTTACGGTTTTATCCGTGCACCCAAGGTGGTGGAACGAGTTGGAAAGTAAACGTAGACGGTCGCATCCACAACCTGTTAGCAAATCAAGCTACTGTCCTATTCAATCACTATTTTCCTGTAGATGACTTTAGTCTGTATCACGTAAACTACGAATTTTTTGTTAATGAATGCTATAAAATAATCAACGAAGTTGAACCCAAACAACTATCATTTAACTTTTAACTTATGACTATCCACGATTACACTCATGAAATGATCGAAGCTATTGTAAATACTGCGAAATTAGACTCCTTAACCAAACATAAAATCGTCAGAAAAATTCACTCCTTAAAAATGTACAAAGACTTTAAAACCAGAAAACTCGAAGAGGTGAAACTTCAAAAGCACAAACGCCCTACCGCTCCTATGAGCTTTAGCAGCCTGCCGGCTTCAGTGAAAGAAGTAATTAAAATTGCGTGCGACAAACACGAAATCGACATTCATGAATTTTGTAGCAACAGAAGACTCACTGACATAATCGATTGCCAAAGGCAAGTAATATATCTTTTACATAAAGAGTTCAAGTACAGTTGCACTAAAGTAGCGTTATGGTTTATAAAAGACCATAGCACAATTCTTCATTCCTGCAAGAAACACTGCGATTTAGTCGAAACCAATCGTATGTATGCTAGGTTGTATCAAGTTATTCTAGAGCAAACTAATGAGAAAGCTATCTTTGTAATTTGACATCTACCCATGTTTTGACAGCCTTACCGTTCACCATTTGAATCATGGGTATTTTTTTACTCATAAGCTCTGGTCCTCGGTCTCGTTTTTTCTTCTCGATAATCTGCTTGTGATATATCTCGCATGATACCATGGCATCTATAATATCCGTGTTGTCTGCGAGATAATTCTTAGCTTCTTCAATTATTTCTGTGAAGAAAATACAATCCCAAAACTTTCGTAAATAGTCAATAATGTACGAGTTACCTCTTTCAGTGGTGGCCTCACTTTTGTACCACCCAAATGTTCTGTCTCCGGTGTTAAATGCTTTACCTAGCAAAGTTTGCCTAGTTGCCAGTAATTCCAGTCGGTTGTGTTGCTTGTATTGATCAAGTATAACTCCTCCTCGGTTGACTTCTATATTTACTTTTGCCTTGCCGTAGTAATCCTGCAACAACATTGTATTTTTCATGATGATATCTGGATCTAAAGCTCTTTCCTTGTAGATCGCCACGTAACGATCAGTCTCTAAGTCTTTAATTACTGTACAGTTGTCTGAGCCATCATTCAGCTTAGCTGATACAAATGGAATCGGATCCATTCCACCAATATACTTATGCTCTGGATTAAATCGCTCTAGCATTAAAATCTTACCACTCTTATTGGGTTTGATTTCAACCTTGCCATCCAAGGTAGTGATTAAGTCACACCTTTCTATTGGTGCTGGGCTTGCCATAAGGATACGTTCTCTTTCTGTGAGTTTAGACATGACATCCTGTGGCAAAGCACCTTTTGCATTAGAAGTAAATACTTCTTGAATTGTCAGTGGGTACTGCTTAATAAATGATTCGAGATATCTTTTGTCCTCTAACTTGTCTAAGTTATCTCTCGTCTTCATAATCCACTCTGTTGCAGCTGCTTCGTCACTGTGTCCATTAGGACAGAAGTTTAAAACCTTTCCGGTTTCTCTACCTCGCTGATCCAGTTCTGGGGCTTTCTGAATCCCCATCCAACCCGGCAGAAACACTGTAAGCATTTTAATGGTTTCAGCGTTCTTCCAAAGTTCTGCTCCTTTTTTCTGACCTTCAATAGAAGATTCACCAGCACTTCCTCCCATGACAATTGGAGCCACCTTTACGAAGCCATCTTTTGTAGATGCTTGTGCTGATCGATACACCTTGTCTGCGTATGGGTGCAAAAAGAACTCATCAAGAAAAACGTGCATAGCACGAAATGCTTCTAGTGAAGTCGGTTGCTCTACAGTATCACGTGTTACAATCTTTGAATCTAAGCCATCTATTTCTCCTGTAGATTTATCTAGCCTGCCCATGTGCAGATAACCAGTTTGTCTTGTACTGATAACCCCCGGCCGAAAATATGAGTCTATGCCATCAAAAACTACACGTAGTTTGTCCTTGTACATTTCTTCCAAACGTGATTTGTCTGCAGATGTCAACAGTGATGTAGAACCGGGGTGCGTAAATGCAATCCAAATGGGAATCACACCACCAAACGTCAAGGATAAACCGGCTTCTCGTCTTTTGGTAACCATGAGATCCCAGAACGTATTTCGAGCTTCATGATACGATCCATAAATTAGATCATCGAGATCACGCCATACAGGTCGAATACGATTACCCATGGCAGTTTTAATGTTGGCCTGTGTCAACATGAAATAATGTGCCGCCTGTAGGCCGAATCTGCCTTCAGTCCAGTACTCTTTTTCTCTTCCCCACCACAGATCCTTTTCTTTATTTGTTGCATTGGGGTTTAACCCATATTTACTAAACCATTTGTCATAGACAAATTTGGATGCCTTGGGCTTTAAATTTACAATTTCCATGTGTTACTTCTTTTTACTAGACGCTAATCTATCAGCAAGCGACCCTTCGGTGTCATCAGACTCATCATCTTGCGTTGGATATGCTTCTAGTTGTGCTAGTTTTAGACTCTTATTGATCTTGTCACCAGCTTGTAACAACTGAAATAGTGCTTTAAAATATGGGTCATCTAAATCAATTGTCTTAGATTTGACCCCATCCATTAGCTGCCTTGATGCAGATACTAAGGTTGCATAAAAATCCTTTGCAGGATCAAACATTTGTGCCTGCAATCTTTCAATTGCTTCTTGCTCTGTGAGATTTTCACTTTCTAGAAACTTCTTTAATTTCTCCATTCTTCAAATCTTTCACTAATTTCTTCTGTGCTTCTATATCCTTTTGAACCCTATTTGCTTCGATTGGATTGTCACTACTACTGTAGTATTCATACCAGCAAATAAGTTCTTCAAGTTTCTTAAATGCTTGCTCTATTTCTTTTTTGCTCATTGTGCTTAATTAACTTATCAAGATACCATTGTGCTTTTTTTAAGTCTTCTAAACCATTTTTATTTTCGCACCTCCAAATATACTTAATAATATTTGCTGTACAAACAGCATCTAAGCCGATCTTATTGACTGTAGCCGATTCAATAGCGTCAATGCATTCTACTTTTCCCTGAGTATAGTGACTCGGGTTATTAACATTGTCTTTCACTTTCTTCTGATTAGCATCCCAATCATCAGGCCCACTGCCAAAATAATCCAAGTTATAGTCCATTGAGTTTCTTTTACTGTGACGATTCTACCGGGAACTTTTACCTCTCGGTGTATTGTATCTCTTACTGTTAGAGTATCTGGTTTTACAGTGACTCCAAAAAAGTCACCACGCCTTTCAATGATCAATCGTTCTGTTTCAATTATGGTATCATGGCTAATAATAAAAGAATCTTTGTGCTCTGGTACCGGCACTTTCACTTCTCTTATAATAGTATCTTTTACTGTAACTGTATCAGTTTCAATGAGCTCTGGATGTTTCTTTAACAGCCTTTTATATCTCTGCTGTGCAGAACAACTCATCAATCCCATTGTGCATACAATGGCTAGTGCAACCAAACTAGTCTTTAATGTCTTGGACATAAATATCTACTAAGTTGTTTTGTCTCAGGTAATCAAATGTCGCCATAATGTACTCTCTCGTAACACATACATGACATCCACAAAAAATGTCATACGGTTCAAAAATTGTACCTTCTTCGGTTACAAAGTTTTCATCTCGGTCAATAGATTCCATGCAATTGTCCAAGTGAGTTTCTACAAAATGCTGTAATCCTACAGCTTGGTCCGGTGTTAATGATATTTCGTTCATGTTTTTAAGTGAACAAATATACTATTTTTTCTTATTTCGCAAATGCCGATCAATAAAATACCAAAATGCAAATAAAAAACTAAAATAAATTATTAGAAATATCCCAACTTCTCGCATCACTTCCGAAAAGAAACTACTTTTTTAGCAATGCTCTTAGGTTGAGCCACAAACTGTTTGCCTTTTGCGTTACCCTGTGCTTTTGCTTTATTAGTAGCTGCCTTCTCTCCTGAACTCAAAGACTTCCATGCTGCATCTGGAAGATATCTTTTCTTTCCTTTTGATGGTGACCCATCGGAAGTTCTCCACTTTTGATCTCCCCATTTCTTCAAAGAATTATCTGAACTCTTTGGGCCTACATACCCTCCTCCAGATTTTTTGTAGCGTTGTGTAGCAAGCTGGGCTTTGCGAGCAGACCATTCTCCCGGATCACCACCCTTACTACCAGCTTTTACACTAGCAACAATGGCTTTCCATTTACTCGGATTGGTCTTTTTCGCAGTAGCCATTACTTAGTAGATTTTCCCATTGGGGACTTTTTACTAACCACTTTTTTAGTAACCTTAGTTAGTTTGCTAACTGGTTTCATTGTAACCTTAGTTAGTTTACCAACTGACTTCATAGTGGATTTCATTGGGGTTGGTTTTTTGTCGTACATAATATTCAAATATAATTATTTACCTTGACCTCTGTAAGCTTTTCGATAATTTTTACTAGTCTTCAGAGAAGAATTCTTCTTTTTAGAAACCACACCCGGGCGTTTAGATTTAGGCTTTGGTTTCCATTTGGCTAGTTCTTTGCTGCTTTTTACTTTTGTTGCCATATGTACATTCTAAAATAGTCAAACTCTTCTTTACCGCCCTCTTCAACATAATTTAAATAAGCGTCATAAGCTGGCCCTTTCATTTTAACTTCTTCTACAGCAGTATCAATACCTGCTCCAATCATTTTGACAGCATACACTTCCATTTTGGTTTCCATCACTTCGACTTTCTTCTCCGCTGCGATAACTGCTTCTTTCAATTCAGCTTTTTCTTCTACTTTCGCATCTACAAGTTTCTCACTAGTCTTTTGTGCAACTTGAGTGACTTCTGATGCCATGGCTAAATTCTTTTTAACTTTGGCTAACATTAAATCAATTTCATCAACTGGCGGTGTACTTACTGCTCCAACAGGAAATGAAATTTCGATTAGCCCAATGAAAAGTATAAACGCTAGGATTAAAACTCTCATAGTTTTTTTACAGTGTTAATGATTCGTAGTTCAGTTATAGCTGCAGCCAGTGCACTATCACTCTTCTTTAAAGCAGCGTTCATGCGATCAACTTTAAGTTCTAATGCTTGAATCTTTTCATTAGAGACTTGGATCTGATCCGCATACCCTGTTTTAACGTCATAATACAGATAGCTAACAGCCACCAGCATACAAAAAGCCACTGCAGCAACAGGATTCTTTTTGAATTGATCAAAAGAAACTGGCAGCGGATTCGTTTTAACTTTTGCAACAGCCATGATAACAAAAATACAAAATTAATTTTTATTTTTTTCATTTAAAAAATCAAGTAACCGCACTTTTTTTCTGTCGATTTTTGCTTTTTCTGAGTCAGTCAAAGTGATGATTCCAAATATTAAAAGCGATAAAATAATCACAAAAAATGCTGGAACGACATAGTTCTGTGCTTGAGAATACCAGTTGTATTCTGTGTCCAGTGGTTCAACAATACTTGAAGTGAATTCAATAGTATCTATTTTATCACGTCTGTTGCGAGAACTATTAAGCATTGCATCTGCCATGCTATCAGCAGCTCTATTCATACTGTCAATCCATTCTAGACTACCTCTTTTCACCTGATGCGTATTTAACTCCCATTATGGTTCCTATAATAGAAAATGAATTTGTCAATAATATACCAAAAAGATTAGACCAAGTGCTTTCTATGATCTTAGCATCCAATCCTTTAGATATAACGTAAAAATACAAGATAGATGTAAGAAATGCAACAGTTCCAATAATCCCCAATGCAACTTTAACAATCAGTCCAACCAGTTCAAACTGAGTTCGCTTCTGTAATGTTTCTAAATCCTCAACCGCAGCATCTCGTAACTTTTCAGACTCTAATAAAGCAGCCTGAAGTTCTGTCATTAGCTTCTCCCTTTCTGCTTGACTATCTATTAACTCTTTATTCTGTTGCTGAACTTGCTTCGTAATATCTAATCGCTTTCTTCGGGTTTCGTTATCCCTCTGTTTTGCTTCTTCTATGTATTTTGTAAATTCAGAATCCCCACCCTTAATTACCTTTAAGATGTTTCCCTCAAGCGATATCTTTTTTGTTTTGTATAACGCTATAAGGTCATTGCAGGTATCCTTACTAAATGAAATCACTTATACAGTTTAAACGCAGCTGTTTTATTCTTAAAGCCTTCATAGTCTTTACGAAAAGCTTCTAGGCGTGGTTCAATCTCATCACTCTTGATGATCCAGAACTGAGCACCCACTTTTTTAGCCTTTTCAATCTCTTGCTTGTCATCGGAAGATGATATAATTCCAATCACTACGCCATTACCGTATTCTGTGTTGATCTTGCGTATTAGTTCAATTCCATCAAAAGACGAACCGATAATATTTAAGTCAACAAAAACACACTCCGGCTTCTCTTCTTCAGGACCCTCATTAAACCATTTTTTAAACAAACGGTCTGCTTCGTCCGAAGATGTTAAACTTTGTAAGCTTAGAGTAATATCTAAAAGACTACAAGAGTCTTCAAACACAAGATGAAACAAATCTTCATCATCAACCAATAGTATAGAATCAATCATAATCTTATTTTTATTTTTGTACCCTTATCAAGTTTTTCTACTGTGATTTTGAATCCATGCTCCTCCATAATAGCCGTGCAAATGTTCAAACCTAAACCCGAACCGGCTTCGGCTTGTCCCTCTTTCCGTACGTAAGGCTGAGACCACGTTTCAAAATCTTTTTGAGACATTCCTCTTCCGTTATCTTGGATAACAAAATCGTTATTTTCCACAAAGATATGAACTATCTTTGTTGCCGAATCGTTGTATTTCAAACCGTTTCGTATTAAATTATCCACTGCGGTACAGAACAAGCTTTCATTGACCAAAATACTGGGCATATCATCTATAAGCACCTGTTTTTCATATGATGTACTAGACAAATAAGACTGTAAAATTTCTTTTAAATTGAACTCAGCTTTTTCTAATTGAGCGTCATTCTTTACAAGATTGGTAAACTCTTTGACACCGCGATAAACTTTTTGAGTATGAACTAACCCCTCTTCTATCATTCTTAAAGGTGAATCTATCTTTAAATCTTTAATTTGTTCTGTTGTCAGTCTTCGTTTCAAAGAACTTAAACCTCTAGGAATGTATGTATTAATGCCAGAGTGCATGTCGTGTCGCAATATTTTTGCCGCATGCTCCAGATAAGAGTTCTTCTTTGCTATTTCTGCCTCAATGTTCTTTTTAGCGGTGATGTCCATAGCTATTTTAAGGATTCGATATACTTCACCGTAGGGATCCATAATCGGGTTATAATTCCCATTAATCCATATCACTTCACCTTTTTTGTTTTTTCTTTTAAACTCTCCAGAAACAGACCGACCTGCTTTTAAGTTTCTCCAAAAGTCACTGTATTCTTGCTGTGAAAACTCATACATAAAATCACGATGATTCATTTTTTTCAACTCGTGATTTGAGTAACCTGTAATATCGGAAAATATACTATTTGCATTTAAAATGCTGCCATCTAAGTCTAATTCTACTAATGCGTTGGATAAATTAATAGCCATTAGTGTATCGTCAACTGACTGTGCTTTATACTGTGCCTTTCGTACAAATTCAACAGTCCCTATAAAAAAGAAAGGTATGAATGCAATAATACATCCATACCCAAATTCTATAATCAAATAAGATGGTTGAAAATAACCAAATACTACTGCACTTTGAACCCCAAAGAAAGTCATCATGATTGCAATTGCAATCACTAGGGAACATTTAGCCAGTAACGAAAGTTTCAAAGATCAATTCAATTAGGTTAAACTTTAACCATTTTCCCCGGAGGCGTTTTTCTATTTTTACCTAAACCGCTTGGTAATTTGGTTAACTTACCTGTACTCATACCGGGATAGGCTGGTAGGTTTTTTTTCATACCGCCTTTGGCTTTTGGAGTGTCTTTTTTCAGTTTTGGTCCAACGCCACCTGTCATGTTACTTTTGATGTTTGACTTGCTCTTGGCTGCCTGCATTGCAGAATCAATTTTCTTTCTTTCAGCCTCTCCTGAGGCTTTTTTTGGATTAGCCTTCATTCCTGTAGGCTTAACCGGTTTGTTAGTATACATAATAGTTTTATTTATTACTTTTTATAGCCACCAGTTCCCATCAGATCGCCTCTGCAAGCATTTGTTCCTGTACCATTAGGAATACATTTTGACGCTTGTTTAGATTTCTTTCTGTTCTGCTTACGCATTTCCTCCATGGTCTTAGGTTTAGATTTGATTTCTTTCAAATCACTTTTGGCTTTTTGTCTGAGTTCTCTTGGAGTTGATTTTTCAGCACCTTTGTCAGTTCGCATACTAATCAGCTCATTAATTGCTGTTCTTCTATTGCGACTCAATTCATACTGTTGACCATCTTTATATACAGTTGGTCCTGACTTTTTTGCTCTTGCACTTTTTATTCGTGCACGACCAACAGAAGCATTAGGTCGACCACTATCGAAAACCTTAGATTTACCTGTTTGAAATGCTTCCCCTACATTGTAACTAGTGGTAAAATCTCTTTTACCTGCTTTCTTTGCTTCTACTTTTGCTTTCCGAGCATCGCTTATTTCTCTAGCCGCCTCTCTAACACCAGATGCTTGTTTCTTAACTGCTGTAGCAGCACCGGCTGTTTTCGCTTTTGCTTCTGCTTTAGTCCGTGTTATACGAGAACGAACTTTCTGCATTATTGGTCCGGGAGTTTTCTTAACAGCCATTATGGTTTCTTTTTAGTTGGGATGTAAGACTTACCAGTCAAACGTCTTTTAGTATTGATCATATCGGCAGCAGCACCGATCGCAGTAGCAGCCATACCACCAATTTTCATTGCGGTTTGCTTACGTTTTTTAGCAGCACCAGCAGCACTCAAAGGAGGCTTAACCTTGCTGGTCTGTTTCATAACCTGTTTTTTGGTTACGGCTCCG
>Ga0315907_10004438_pt1 | contig 15781 bp, 6 predicted proteins | sample LakEriMetagenome_3_FD_203525 | JGI IMG/M metagenome (GOLD analysis project Ga0315907, IMG submission 203525) | Freshwater fungal communities from buoy surface, Lake Erie, Ohio, United States - Buoy 12 MA123 | ecosystem: Environmental > Aquatic > Freshwater > Lake > Lake biofilm | place: USA... | reverse complement strand
GCGGCACCAGCGAGGCTGTCGTTGCCAGAGTAGCCCACCAACACATCCGCACCATTGGTGCCAGTCGTGGTTTTGTTTTCGCTGGCAACGGTCCAGTCAAACACATCATGGGCGGATGCACCGGCTGCATCGGTCGCAGTGACTTTGATGCTGGTGATGCCCACCATATCCGTCGGCGCAGTACCGCTGAAGGTTCGTGTAGCGGGGTTGAAGCTGAGCCAAGCTGGCAAAGCTGAACCATTGGCTTGGGCCGCGGAATAGGTGAGAACATCGCCAACATTTGCGTCGGTAAAGGTATTAACCGGTAAGGTGTAGCCGACCGAAGCTCCTTGCACAGCGGATTGATCTGCCAGAGGCGCGCTCAAAACCGGAGCGGTGTTGGAGGGCGTACCACCAGTCGTGACACGACTCAGTATCTCGGCCATATTCCAAGTGGTTCCGTTTGCGAACTTGATCTGCTGCACGGGATTCAGCGGGTTGTCCGGGCCGCTGCCGGCGAAGAACGACCTGACGGTGACCTTGTCAGTGCCAGCTCCCACCTTCACCTCCAAGTCGTCTCCTGCTCTGACGAGGTGAGTGGGGATGACCTCACTGGCCAGACCAAGGCCATAAATAAACAAAATATTTTGTTTGTCTGTCCTCGCGTCTGGGGTTGCTTCGACCACCACGTCCTGCCCACTACCCACTCGATAGCGGTAGGTATCGTCCCCCAAACCACCGTCCAGAACATCGCTGAAATCTCCATATTCCAACCCGCCTTCCAGCGTGTCGTTGCCCGCCAAGCCGTACAAGGTGTCTGCACCTTGAGCGCCGGACATAATGTTGTTGCCCCCGTTGCCAGTGATCACGTTGTTGTGCTGGTTACCGCTTGCGCTCATCGCGCTCCCTGTGATGACAAGGTTTTCAACGTTGGTTGGGAGCGTGAAATTGTTGCTGCTGGAATTGAACTCCACTGTGTCAATCCCTTCTCCCGCTGCTTCTTGAATAACGTAAGTGGTGTAGGGCTGCTCCCGGATTACATAGGTATCGTCACCGGCACCCCCACGCAAAGTATCGTTGGATGGTTTGAAAAAGAAGTTGGGCGCTACACCCCCGTCCAGACGATTGTTGCCAGAATTCCCCACGATCAAATTGCTCAGTGAGTTGCCAGTGGCATCGATGTTTGCAGCGCCTGACAACGTCAAACCTTCGACTCCTGTGGGCAAGGTGAGGGTCACTGATGAGTCAATGATGTCTGTACCCGGGACATCTTCGGCCTCTAACACCACATCACCGGTTGTGTCGACCACGTAGGTATCGCTGCCCCATCCACCTTGCAAGGTATCGCTGCCAAGGCCTCCATCCAAGCGGTCGTTGCCATCGTTGCCCGTCAAGGAATCGTTGCCGCCTAAGCCGTACAGCGTGTCGTCACCCGAGTAGCCCACCAATACATCCGCAGTGGTCGTCCCGGTCAGGGTTTTGTTTTCCGCGCCCACCACGATGTCAAACACATCGCTAGCAACATTGCCTTTGGTGTCGGTCGCAGTCACCTTTACACTCAAGCTGCCCACGTAATCGGTCGGTGCAGTGCCACTGAAGGTTTGTGTGGCGGCATTGAAACTGAGCCACGGCGGCAGGCTCGAGGAATTAAATTGTTTGGCGCTGTAGGTCAGCACATCCCCCACGTCCGCATCCACAAAGGCGTCTGCTGCCATGGTGTAAGTTAAGGTGGCACCTTGTTTCACGCTTTGATCCGGCAGGGGTTTTGCCAGTGTGGGCGACGTGTCTTGACCAGAGAGCAGACTCTGAATCTTGGCAATGTCCCAGGTCTTATTGATGCTCTCGAAATGAATGCGCTGAATGGGATTGGTGACATCGTTCGGGCCGGTGCCGGCAAAGAACGATTTCACCGTCACCTTGTCGCCACTGCCGCCAACCGTCACTTCCAAATCAACACCCACCTTCTTCACCGTCACATCAGATTCGATTATGTCGTACGACAGTGCCAGAGTATTCGTCTTTCCCGGCGTGGCATCAGGCAGGGTCTCAAGAATCAGATCCGAACCATGACCCTTTCTGAACAGGTAGATGTCGTTGCCAAGTCCGCCATCCAGAGTGTCGTCGCCCAGTTCACCGGCCAGTTCATCGTCACCACCACCGCCTTGTAGAAGGTCGTTGTCTGCACCACCTTGAAGAGAGTCGCCCCCCTCTCCGGCGCTCACAGTGTCCATTCCCACTCCACCATTGAGCCTGTCGTTGCCATCTCCACCATCGAGCAAATCGTTGCCTGAGTTGCCATTGATGACGTCGGACCCAGCTAGCCCATACAGGCTGTCGTTGCCGCCGTAACCGGTCAAATGATCACCCAGTGCTGTGCCTGAAACAACTTTGTTTTCAATACCAACGGCAATGTCGAAAACATCACTGGCTTGCGCTCCGTTTTTATCCTGCGCCGTCAGTTTCAAACCCAAACTGCCAGACCAATTGACAGGAGCCAAACCATTGATGGTGCCTGTTTGCGTATTGAAAGAAAGATCGAACCAGTTTGGAAGGGTGCTGCCGTCAGCGAGTGTGAGTTTGTAGATGAGGTTATCGCCTGGGTCGGAGTCGACAAAGGTTCCGACGGGCAGTGCAACCGTAAAGCTGTCCCCCTGTTTAACTGCGACATCAGCCAATGGATGAACCAACACCGGAGGGGTATTCGGCGTGAGCAAGGTCAGAATCTTGGTCACATCCCAGGCCACCCCCGCGTCAAACTCAATGCGCTGTATGGGATTCCCCGGAGCGGGAGAACTGCCCGAGAAAAATCCTTTCACGATCACCTTCTGGTTCTCGCCACCGATCACAACCTCCAGGTCGTTGCCCACCTGTTTCACCACCACGTCCGCAGGCGCAATGCCCGCCTTCATGCGCAAGACATTCAACTTGCCCGAGCTGGTATCCGGTGTGGCTTCTTGAATGGTGTCCACACCATCACCCAGGCCGTAGAGATAGGTATCGTTACCCAGGCCACCGTCCAGGCTGTCATTGCCGGTCAAACCCTCCAAGATATTGGCTGCGACGTTACCCAACAACCGGTTGGCATTGGCGTTGCCGGTGCCATTGATCGCGCCGCCGCCGGTGAGCGTCAGCTCTTCAATGGCCGATCCCAACGTGTAAGTGATCGAAGACTCCACACGGTCACCAAGGCTGTAGGTCACCGCTGATTCGTTGACCTCAATGACGACGTCGCCTGGGTTGTCTACAACATAGATGGTGCTGTCGTCGGTACTGCGTGTGCTGCCATACATCGTATCGGCACCCGCGCCTCCGTCAACGCGAGTGCTGCGATAAACCTGGTAGGCATCGATTCGATTGTTCAGCGCATTGCCGGTGTAAACATGGGATAACCAAACCAGAGGACTCGTGGATGTGGCGGGTTGGTAGTAGGCATTGGAATTCAATGCGATGAGGTTTTCCACATTCGCGGTCAAGGTCTCCGAGTAGTTCCTTGTCACCACGGTGTCGTTGCCCTCGCCAGCCAATTCCACAACCACATCGTCGCCGTTGACCGGGGGCAACTCCACGCTGCCCACTGCAGTGGGAGCCTGTTCGCCACCATTGACAAAGTAGGTGTCATCGCCAGCACCACCGACGAGGGTGTCTTTCCCTTTTTGTTCCGTCAAAAAGCTGGGAGAAAAAGTGATGTCAAACGCGTTGGTAGGACGCGCATCGGTCGTCCAATTCACCCAGGCGCTTGGATCAGCCAGATTAAAAAAGCCATTCAGTGAGTTGTTACCTGCATTTCCTGTGATCACGTTGTGACCCACATTACCCACCAAGCGCACATCCAGGAGGCCCACGGCCGTGATGTTTTCGATGTCAGCGGTGAGACCAGCGCTTTGTGAGGTGTTCAGCGTATCCACCCCATTCGCAGTGGTCACCACTGAAGTTGCTGAGTTAAGGTGGGCCGCAATCTCTGAATGGCTCCAGGAGATGTTCTGACCCGCAAAATCGATGCCCTGAAACGCACTGAAAGATTGAGTGGCACCTGACGGCGGCGTGATGGGCGAGCCCGCGCTGTTGAAATAGTAGTAGTACTTTTCCACGGTGAACTGAGCGGTGCTGCCGGAAATCTGCAAAACCAAATCGTCAAGGTTTCTGAAAACCTTCAGCTCGGAGGGAAGTACATCTGCCTCAATTCGGATGCGGTCGTTCTGGGCAACGAGCACGGAGGCCGCCACTGTGTCCTTGCCGGAGTTGCGCCCGAACACCAACGTATCGTTGCCGTCTCCCCCATTCAACACATCGTCGCCCGCGCCACCTTCGAGGGTGTCGTCACCACTAAAGCCCAAGAGCAGGTCATTACCCAAACCTCCCTTTACGAAGTCATTGCCCTCTGCGCCATTGATCGAGTCGTTGCCAACGCCGCCATCGATGGTGTCGTCATAGCGAAAGCCAATGATGCTGTCGTTGTCGGTGGTGCCCACGGGCAACCCTTTGACTACGGCCATGACAGCGGCTCTGTCCAGCACAGTGCCATCGCCAAGTCGAATCAAATCAATCCCGCTTTTTTGAGGGTCGTCACCAAAATAATTCACCAGCGTGGTTTGTTCTTTGCCATCGAAACGAATCACCAGGCTGTCGGCTCCATCACCCACAAAACGAACAAAATTCACATTGCTGGCGTTGGTTCCCTGCGGCAGAACAACTGTGTCGATGTCGCCGGAGGTGACATCGTGTTCACGAATCCAGTTTTTCCACAATCCATTGAGCAGATAGGTGTCACTGCCTGACTCACCCCGTAGAGAGTTGCCACCACCCAGCGTATCGTTACCCGCCCCGCCCCATAAGATGCCTTGGTCCGAGACGCCCACAAGTCTGTCGTCTCCATCCTCGCCGAAGACGCTGGTTCCACCGGTTATTTCTACGTCATCATTGCCTGGTCCAGCAGAAACACTCCAACCGTCTGCTAGACCACGAATCGTGTCGTCGCCCTCCCCGCCACTGAAGCTGTTGTTTCCCTCGTGGTCCTCCAACCAATCGTTTCCTGAACCACCCATGACGGTGTCATCTCCCGCACCGCCCTTCAGCACATCGTTGTCGGCCCCGCCAATGACTGCGTCATTCCCACTCCCCCCGACCAGACTGTCATCACCTTCATACCCATAAATCGAATCGTTACCTGCTCCGCCCTCCACCGTGTCATTGCCCTCGTTCCCGACCACGGTGTCATCGCCACTCAGCGCACTCACCGAATCACTCCCAGCCGTGCCTTGGTAGTTGTCGTTGCCTTCAGTCAGGGTCACAGGTGGCAGCCCCACCAAGTTGGTATTGATGTCCGCCCGGTTCCACACCACACCGTTACCGAACACCACCTTGTCGATGCCCTGGCCGATACTTTGGCCCGCACCGTTTGTGCCAATCTCCGCAAAGTGGTCCTTGATGGTCAACTCATCGCCGCTGGTTCCGTTGGTCGTGGCGATTCGAACGACCAAGTCGTTTACCACCCGACTGAACTTGAGGTCCGCGGACGTGAGTGAGCCCAATAACTGCAGGGTGTCGACATCACTCGATGGCCCGGCGTCCAACACCTTGTCTTTGCCATCGCCCAGGCCCCATTGATAGGTGTCGCCACCGGATTCTCCGGCGAGGGTGTCGTCTCCAAGGCCACCACTGAGTGTTTCGGCCCGCCAAATGCCCTGCACGGCATCGTTGCTGTCGGTGCCGGTGGTCAGCACGCCGCTGCTGGTCAACAGGTCGGCCAGCAGCACCTCATTGCCATCGGCAAACTTGAGTTTGGACACGGACAGCGGTGCGTTGGAGTCAGTGAAGTCAAATCCATCGATGGCAATTTTTCCAGGCGGAACGGCTGAGCTGCCGCCGCCCACCTGCACGACCAGGAATTGACCGGCTTGGGATATGCCTCCCTCTTGCGTGCTGTTGCCCATGGCTGCTGTGAGGCTGATGTCGCTCTCTGAGATACCGAGGCCAAACTCAATGGTGCTGCCACCCAAAGTTGCAAGTGAGCCGTTGACTACAGAACCATCGACGATCACATCATTGCCGTCACCTTTGGAATACAGGTAGGTGTTGGCTGCACCTGCGGCGTTGATGAAATCGTTGCCGCCACCACCCGATACGGTGGACTGGCTGGCACTGACATTGATGTTGTCGTCACCCGACCCGGCCATCACCTGCTGTTGCCCACCCGCTGTCAAGAACGAAAAGGCACCGCTGGTGGTGGTGTTGGCATACCGGCCAATGAGTTCGCTTGCCGTGAGTTCATCGCCGTTGCCCAGAACAAATGTGTTGTTCAGCCCACCCGCAACATCTTGAATGCGCAAGGCACTGTCTTGGGCGAGGAAGACATTGGCCGTACCTGCGTCATTGGTGTCTTTGAAGATGGCGATGCTGGTGGTGGACGCACCACCCAGGATGATGGTGTTGCTGCCCTCGTTGTCATTGACCGTGTCTGCCAGGTCACCGCCTGGGCTACTGGAATCCATGCGCGTGTCTTCGCCATCAAAAGCATAGGTGTCATTGCCACCACCCCCTTTGAGCACATCGGCCCCGAACCCACCCTCCAGGAAGTCGTTGCCGTCTCCTCCATACAGAAAGTCGTTACCGGCACCGCCGCGCAGATAGTCGTCGCCACCTTCGCCAAACAAACCATCACTGCCTTCACCACCGTCCAAAAAGTCGTCGCCTTGGTCATTGGCTGCGGCGAACTCGCCATCGCCGTGAAGCTCATCGCTTCCAGCACCACCAAAGAGAACGTCGCTTTTCCCGCCACCGTCCAAGTAATCGTCTCCTTGCCCAGCCTCCAGAGAATCCGCACCGGACTGCTCAGCAGTCAACCCCACCGAAGAGGCATCGCCCAGCAAACGGTCGTTGCCGTCACCTCCGCGAAGCATGTCTTCGTTGCCGCCGCCTTCCAGGTAGTCATCTCCCTGCTCGCCGTCCAGCACGTCTTTACCGTGAAAACCGCCACTCAGGTTGGCCAAGTCGAAGTCGCCCCACAAGCGGTCGTCGCCACCGCCGCCGATCAATTGATCGTCACGGCCACCCCCGATGAGTTGATCGGCGCCCGCCCCACCATCCAAATAGTCATTCCCTTGTATGTCGTAGGGTGTGTCGGTGGGGTCGAGCTGATCCCCTTGTCCATCACCCCATAACTTGTCGTCTCCATCACCACCGAAAACTTGGTCGTCTTTACCTTGGCCGATGAGCTGGTCGTTGCCCTCACCGCCAGAGATCACATCACTGCCGTGGTTGGCGTCTGGCAGGTAGTCGTAGCGGTAGCGTGACGAGCCATCCCCATAAACCAGGTCGTTACCCTTTTCGCCCAGAAGAACATCGGCGTCATCCAAGCCGGTCAGCGTGTCGTCGCCATCACCGCCGTAGGTGGTGTCGGCACCGGTGCCTGAAATCACGTAGTCGTTGTCCTCACCCGCGTCAATGAATTTGCCCTTGTCCTGGAAAACCAAGTGGTTCCAAGGGTAGATGTAGGGGTCGACCAACCCTTGCAGGCCCAGCCTGACCTGATCGCTGCCCGCAATCGGCTGGGTGTAAATGGCCCAATCGAAACCTTGGGTCTGGAGGGTGGCGTCATCGGGAATTTCAGGGTGCTCTTTACCAACCTCGACATACAGAATGTTGTTTTGCTCATCGCGTGGGTAGTGCTTGCTGTGAAAGTTGGAGCCGAGAATGTAGTCACGCCCCGCTCCACCGTACAGAGAATCCTGACCACCACCGCCCGCCAGGAAATCGTCACCGTCGCCACCGTCAATGAAGTCGTCGTTGACGGCACCAAACAGCGCATCATTCCCACCCAACCCCTCAATGCGAAAGTTTTCATTCGCCTCAGAAATAGAAGCAGCGATGTAGTCGTCCGCATTGGGTTGGGCCTGTCCCGTAGAGACATACCCTCCATAGGTCTCCTTGTAGACCAACCTGTTCTGGCCCTGTTGATATCGAAGGACCGTTTCTTTCTGAAAATCGCCCGCATAAGGGTTATAGGGCTTGGGTGCTTCCGGCGTGGGGTCAAACTGCAGACCCATGTGTTTCTCGCTGCTCCACCCCTTGATCAAGATGCTGTCGTTCGGGCGATCGGCAAATTTGATCTCCAGCCCGGTTTTGAACAAAGAGTCAAAGTTCACCGCACTCGTGTCTAACTGCACCTTGGTGTAGGTCACCTTGCCATCGTTGCTCCGCCACACGCCTTCCTGGCCTGCCACTTTCTTGGCGTTGGCACCATCGAGCTTGCCAATGCCCGCTACTTGAATGAAGCCGTTGCCATCGGCATCGATGATGGTGTCGTGCCCGAACTGGTTGTCGAATTGGTAGGTGTCGCTGCCGTCGCCGCCTTGGAGCTGGTCGTTGTCTTTGCCCCCGTTGAGCACGTCGCCATCTTTGCCACCGACAAGAATGTCTTTGCCGTCACCGCCTTCCAGGTTGTCTGCGCCCTCATTGCCTTCGAGGTAGTCGCTGCCGCCCAGCCCTTTGAGCGTGTCAGCCCCTGCGCCACCAAACAGCCGGTCTTCTATTTCTCCGCCGGTGAGTGTCTCTGCGGCTTCAATACCGAAGGTGATGCGGTGCTTTTCCGTCGTGAGGGGGTTGATGCCATCAATCTCCAGCTTGAGGGTTTTGCCGTCGACTACCTTGTTGTCTTGGTAGACGTGGTCGCCTTTGATGGGCAAAGGACTCACCTTGATAGCCACCGGATCAATCAACAAGGTCTTTGTGCTTGAGACCATCACCCCAAGCTCTTTGTCGTAAGCTAGGTTTTTATCGTTGTACTGCCCCTTCCAGTCAAGCATCTCAGCGCGTGCGCGCAAATAGGCATCGCTGTAGGTTTGTTTACCCGCGGCTTTGTCCTGGGCGCTCATCTCTTTGTCCGCCTTCCACGCGGCGTATTCGGAGAACTGGCCCTTCAGTTCGTTGGCCAGCTTGTCCCGATGTTCCGGTGAAGATGCGGTCAAGCTGACCGGGCTCATACTGAGCAAGGTAGCCATGGCACCAAAGTCTTCTCGCGCCAGCGCACCCAAGTCTGTGTTGGTAATGCCTACTTTGACTTTTCCCGCCAGATCCTTGCTGGCAATGGCCGCTTCAATGTCTGCCAGCTTCTTATGAAAAGTTTCTCGGCCGGTGTAAGCACCTTCGTCAGTCACCACATGCCAGGTATTTCCCTCCAGGTTGCCTTTGAGTTTGGTGCCGTCGGTCAGTACGCCCAGCATCTTGCCCAGGCCGTTCACCACATTCTCCAGCACGTCGCCTTCGGCCTTGCCCGCCCATCCATCAACGGTTTCTCTCGTCTTGTTGCTGGCGCTCTTAAGCAAAGTGGTCAGCGTCGTGCCCGATACGGAGGAATCCAGCTTGGCGAGCACAGTCTGCACGCTGAGGGAGTCCACCATCAGCACCAGGCTGTGGGTGTCGCCAAAGTCGTTGATGTCGTAGTTGTTGACCAGCAGCTTGACATCAAACGCATCCCAACTCGCCCGGGCAGACTTGGAGATAACGTTACCCCGCCACAGAGGCTGGTCTTCAATAAATACCGGCGTGGCTTTCCCGTAGTGATACTGCGAGTTGGATACCGCAGATGGGTAGGTATCACCATACACATCGTAAAAATTGTTGTAAGCCCCTTTGGTATTGCGACCATCAGTAACGGTCAGCTGCAACGCTTCGTCCAGACCCAACGCTATGGTTTTCTTTGAAGCCCGCAGTGCTGCCACTTGGTAGCTGAGGTTCATGGCTTCAATATTTTTCAGTTCCACTCCTTGGGGTTGATTGCCCCCGCTGCTGCTGACGCCGTCGAGGCGGTCGAATTCTTCTTGGATTGTTTTTATGCGCTTGAGTGCACTGAGCAGCATGTCTGTACCTTCAGGTCTGACGACGCTGCCGCTCGGCAAGGTTTTGGTGAGAGTGTTGACCATATTGATTTGTGCGTCGGTCACGCGCTCACCACCGCTTAGGGTGTCTCTCAGGTTTTCATAGGTTGCTTGCACCAGCGGGTCGTTGAAAAATTTCACCCCTTGGGCACCACCGCCGCCGCCGTTTGGCAAGTTGCTGGCATCCGTTCCACCACCACCACCTGAGCCGTCCTTGCGCTCTTTGTTGAAGGTGTCGATGATTTCATTCAGGTTTTGTCCTGACTTGACCAGCCCCACTCCCGCGCCGTTGAAGGTGTAGGTTTCTTTGATGCGGCCTGTGCCGCCGTACAGCGCGTTGAAGGCCGTTGCCAAGTGGCCGCCCAGGCTGTAGCCAGTGACCGCGAAGGACTTGCCGCCGCCGAGTTTGGTGGTGTCGAGGTTGAGCTTTTCAAACCAGTCGCTCATGTCCGCAATCTGGCCGAACGCAAACCCCATGGCCTTGATTTCCATGGCGTTTGTCGCTTGGTTGTCGCGAGCGGAATCGTCGATGAATTCGGTGGAGCGAAAGCTCAGCACCAAATCACCTTGCTTCAAGCCTTTGGCTTCGTCGTCCTTCAAACACTCGAACAGCGTGCCGCTGAAACCGGTTTTGGTGTTGCTGATGTGTTCGACTACCTTCCACTCTTTGGCGAATTCGGTGGCTTGGGTTGTCGTGAATTTGCTGGCGTGATCGTTGCCATCAGTCAGAATTTCGGTCGTAATCGAACCCGAATATTTTGATTCTGGTGGATTCGTTTTTTGACCGAAGAGCGCTTCGGCTGCCATTTGCAGATTGGCGTACTTCAACGTGACGATGGTTTGATTGCTCATAATTACTCTCCCTTTTTAGGTTTCAAAATTTGATCGACAAAAAATCTGGTCGAAGCTCCCGACCAGCCAGGCTGAAATGGACAGGTTTTGGCAAATCCCCAGGGAGTCCTAGCTCCGGCCTTGCTTCCTTGCCCAGGCTCGACGGAATACCAGGTCTTTTCGGCAATAACTTCATTCGTAAATGTGTCAGTGATGGTGACCTTGGTTCCAGCGACCCATAGCTTGCGATCTTCGGGATCAACAAAGTTAGTAAAACCCACGGCAAACCGAGCAGGTTTTCCGGTGACGATCTCTCGCTTGAGTTCATTGCTCAAAGGTTTAACTAAGGTGACGCGTTGGTAACCGCCGCCATCAGCCACGACATCAACGAAGCGATACCCGGGAAATGCCGACGGCGAGTAGTTGACAAAGCCTCGCTGGGTTCGCTTGTCTTCGTGCTGTTCCCAGTACAAGAAGTTTCTTATGTATTCCTCGCCACCATGCTCTGTCGGTAGTCCAGCATTCGGCCAATCTGGATCGTGTCGATCTGCATCCGTTCGATTTAGTCGGATATTGGTCAACAACACCCCCTCCACATCCTCAACAGTCCGATAAACCTTCTCCCCCGCCGTCTTACACCGCTCCTCGAACCGCGCCATCGCGGCTTCGTACTGCGCTTTGCGCTGCTCCACGATGGGCCGCTTTTCGTCGTTGTCTTGTTTGATGCTGAGCGCAAAGTAGGCAGGCAGTGCACCGAAAGCAGTCGTCACCAAAAGCAGCGCTGCACCGCGACGAGTCAACGTCTTGGGTACCATCCATGCCGCAACAGTAAAACCGGCCCACACAGCGATGTACACCCACACAGCGCCCCGGATGAACTCGGGTATCCAGGTCATTGAAATCATGCGGCTAACCTTTCGTTGAATTTGATATCGCCATTTCTTTCAGTCGTTTGGTGAGGCCAGCCAAGTACAACAGTGCAATTAGTTCAACCATCGCTAGGGCAGTGCTACAGCCGACACTTTCGGTGTTGAAAACTCGTTTTCGCACTGTCCAGCCAGCGTCGTCGTTCGAAACGCCTTGCGCCACAAACACAAAGGCCAGCGAGACAGTCTCGTGATCGCACCTCATCAGTCACTGCTCTTTCTATCTATCAACAAGTAAATGCTCTTGACAACGGGCCAAATTGCCCAAAGCGGAATAACAAACACTGCTGCATGCGCCAGCTCAAACAAACCTTTCCCACCCCCGACGAAGAATCCCGACAGGAAAGCCAGGATCACCAATCCGAACCAGATAACTGCGCCGACGAACAGTCGGCTGATTGCATGAAGCACGGCCCTTCCGAGCGAAACTCGTTCTTTAGAGTTTCTACGCTCTTGGCCTGCCAACAGTACGGCAGATCCACACGCTCGACATTCAAGGGCGATAGATGACAAAGCGGTACCGCAGGTAGTGCATAAATGTGAACGCAACGGTTTGTGCATTGGTTTGTTGCTTATTTGCATGCAAATGAGATGCTTGATGGAACGATCTTCCAAGGAGGTCTCTCAAAGCCGCCTTGAAGCATTTTTCAGCTTTCTCTTACTCCGTCCTCTCACTGCTACGCGGCTGGGAGTGTCGCACTGGCCTCCCCCCCAACGCCGCTACATCCCGCACATTCTTCTGCACCGCCACCGCCGCAAACAAGCTCAGCACGAAGGACATGGCGTAGAAGCCTTTTTCGCTGCTGGTCAGCTCGGCGTTCCACAAGCCCACTGTTAGAAGCAGGATGCACAAGCCAAGGCTGATCCAGGCCAGGCCGAAGTAAAGGCCGGTGACGGGTATGCCTTCCAGACGGTCCCGCACGGACTTTTGCAGAGAGACGGCGGAGAACAGGCCGTACATCAGCACGGTGAAGTAGTAGCCCTTTTCGTTGAGCATCATCTTGGCGTTCCACAGCCCAAATAGAAAGGTGGTGGTGCCGACGATGAGGGCAAGCCAGGATGCGCCGATGAAGGCGCCAGTAGGACGTTGTGCGGGTGAGTTCATGGATGGGCTCCGTTGATGGGGGTTAATGGTCAAAGTTGGGGTCAGGGGTTATAGATTCGACGTTTTGTTTCGCGCCCACTGCGCGGTCAGCGCAATGGCCTTGGCCCGGGTGTTGACGCCGAGCTTTTGATACAGGGCAGAGAGTTGATTGCCTACCGTGCCGGGGCGGCGGTTGCGTCTTAACGCGATTTGTTCGATGGTCAGCCCCTCGTGCAGATACTGAAGCAGTTGCTTATCAGCGGGAGATAACGGAACCTCGGAAGCGAGCTCCTTTTGCGTTGGTGCGGAGGACGTTCTGTCGTGTTCGTTTTGGTGGGGGTCTTGGTCCGATGCGGGCATGAACATGACTTTGTGATGATTCAATGTAAACAGGCCTGGCCGTGTATTTGCCTGTTGGGTTTTGCAGATGACGCGCATGGATTGGATGTGATTTGTTCTTTTGCCAATACCCGCTTCATGGGGTAGAGCCATCTCTTTGTTGGGTGCCCCCGAGAGAGGGATGAAGTAAATCCTCATAGGCCTTGACACCTGCCTGCAAGCCATACTTCTCCCTCACGTGGGCTTGTGCGGCTTGCCGCAGTGGTGTGCCAAGGCGAGGCTCTTGCAGGCTGTGCAGCAGTTGGCGGGCGATGTCTTGCGGATTGAAAAAATCCACCAGTAGGCCATTCACACCGTCTTGTATGACTTCGCGTACCGGGGCGGTATTGCTGGCAATCACGAGGCAGCCGCTGGCCATGGCCTCCAACAGGGACCAGCTCAGCACGAAGGGCACAGTGAGGTAAACATGGGCGGCAGAGACTTGCAGGACTTTTTTGTAGTGCTCGTAAGGGATGCGGCCGAGGAAGTGGGTGCGGCTTGGGTCCACACGGCACTCTTGCAGCATGTATTCGCGCCAGTTTTTAGCTTGCAATTTGTTGCGTTGCGCGTTCTGCGACGGTCGTTTGCCGTAACTCACATCGTCGCCACCAACCACCAAGGTTTGTGCAGTCGGGTGTTCATGCTGGACGATTTCCAAAGCCCGCATGAACTGATGGAAACCCCGGTAGGGTTCCAGGTTGCGGGCGACGTAGGTGATGACGGGATCGCCTGCTTTGATCGTGAGTTCGGCTGCGTCCTCCGTTGCGTTACGTGTGAACACGGCATTGGCATCTGGCCCCAAGCCCTCGATGTCCACACCCTCGTGGGCCACGTGAATCTTGGGGTGGTAAATCGACGGGTGTTGGGCGCGTTGCCACTGGGTGGGGCTGATGGCAACGTCGCAGTGCTCCAGGTTGAGCAGATGCAGCGCGTTCCAGGTGCGGATGCGCAGTTGGTCGTCGAGCGCGGCGGGGAACTCAGGGTCGAAGTTCACATCTGCCCCGTGGGGGTTGTAGTACCACTCGCACATGTGGATGAGGCGCGCGTTAGGAAATACGTCCTTGGCATACAAGGTTTCGCCCCAGCCGGGGTGGGCGAGGATGACATCGGGGGTGAAGCCTTGCTGTTTGAGCTTCATCAGCTCACGTGCCACGGCTTGGCCATGCAGCACCGCGTCTTCCATTTTTCGCAGGTAAGGATGTTGATCTTTGTGGCCGTCGCGGTGCGGTTTGTAGCGGATGAGATTGACCTGCTTGGAGCCGTTCAACTGTGGCAAGCCCGGGCTGGTGTCGCGGCCCAGGGCCACCACCTGCCAACCAGGGCGCGTGGCCCATGCCAATGCCACATGACGGAACTGGCCGGGAAAGTTTTGGTGGATGAGGAGGATGCGCATGCCGAATCAGACCGTCGAGATTTAGAAAGTCCAGCCGGTGAAACGCCCGGCTCGTAACTTACATACAACGCAGGCTTCGGCACCCGGCGGAATGGCGGAGTTACAGACTTCGCAGCGTTCGGAATAGCCTTCTGGTGCTTTTTCAATGGCAGACTCTTCCCGCACTGTGTTGGAAGATTCAGGGGTGTCGCCAGAACGCAATACTGCGAATAAAGTGGCGCACAGGATAAAAACGAAAACCCAAGGCGTAAAGGCCAACATGAGTACTCCAATCAGCGACTGAAGCATCAGAGTAGACAGCGCCCCCCAAGCCAGCCCAATCAAGCAAGAAGCAATTAAGGCCACGAAGGTTTTTGGGCTGAAAAGCATCACCAAGGCCAACACGCCAGCAAGCATCAAGGGCATTTGAAACAAAAACATTGACTCGCCTGACGTCGGTCCGAATGGCATGGCTCAATTTCCTTTCTGATCAAAGTTGTCAACCAAAAAATGGCCTGCATCGACCGCATAATTGACACGGATTTTTCGGCGCTGCATCACCGCTCCCCCAAACTCTCATCCAATGCCTTCTGCACGGGGTTGAAGAGGTAGCTGATGATTCGCCGCTGCCCGGTTTTGATCTCGGCGCTGAGGTTCATGCCGGGGGCGAGGTTGACGCGTTTGCCGTCCACGTTGAGCGTGCTTGTTTTGAGCGTGAGCAAGGCGGGGAAGATCGCGCCGCGTTTTTCGTCGTTGACGGCATCGGCGGCCACGGTTTTGACTTGTGCATCCACCGTGCCATAGCGGGTGAAGGGGAAGGTTTCGAGCTTGATGGTGCTGGCTTGGCCTGGTTGCACGAAACCGATGTCTTTGTTGTCGACGATGACTTCTGCTGTCACTTCTGCATCCTTGGGCACGATGACCATCAGCACCTGGGCCGGGGTGACCACGCCGCCGGTGGTGTGCACGGCCAGTTGCTGTACGGTGCCCGATGTGGGCGCTGTGAGCTGGGTGAGCCGGGTGCGTGCCTGGGCTTTGTTTTGTTCCTGGCTGAGTTGTTCTTGTTTGGTGTGGGCTTGGGCTTGGCGTTCGGTGAGCAGGCGCTGGGTTTCCGCGCGGTAGGCAGCTTGGGCTTGGGTGGCTTCAAAGGCTGCCGCTTGGGCTTCTTGTTTGCGGGCGCGTTGGGTGGTGAGGTCGCGTTCCAGCTCGATTCGCTCGCGGGTGCGGTCTTGTGCCAGGTGGCTGGACATGAAGCCTTGTTCGGCCAGGCCTTTCACGTCAAGCTCACGCTGTTTGGCCAAGGGCAAGGTGGCTTCCAGTTTGGCAATGGTGGCGTTGA
>Ga0315907_10004436_pt1 | contig 15784 bp, 9 predicted proteins | sample LakEriMetagenome_3_FD_203525 | JGI IMG/M metagenome (GOLD analysis project Ga0315907, IMG submission 203525) | Freshwater fungal communities from buoy surface, Lake Erie, Ohio, United States - Buoy 12 MA123 | ecosystem: Environmental > Aquatic > Freshwater > Lake > Lake biofilm | place: USA... | reverse complement strand
GAGAAGAGTGTCTGTTAGATCGTTTACTAGTATGTATCCTGCATCGCTCGTCGACGTGCGCTCAATATCCCCAACCTGCACATAGGCGATGTATTCTGCACTGGAATTTCCACTCGAAGTGCAATATGGAATCAACGCGCAGTCGTTGCAACCAGGTGTAAATCCTTCTGTTGATGGGCCGGCTCCTTGTGAGTTCTCACATTGCGATTGAATCGTAATGTCGTATTGAGTACAAGGCGACAACCCCGCAAGTGTAATAGAATCCGTCACACCGGCCTGCCATTGTGTTTCGTTTCCATTCGAATCGACAGTAATAATTTCGTAACCACTTGCTGCCAACACTTCATTCCACTGCAGCGTGAGTGAGTTGGAAGACGAGGCAACAACCTCAATGGATTGTGGCTGTATACAACAGCCATCGGTTTGCCATGAAAGGGTCTGTGACCATTCACTTAGTGAGTCAGGACACTGAGCAGCAACGCGCACCTCATAGTTAGTGCACGCAAGCAAATTTTCGAGCGTTGTTGTGTTGTTGTCCATTATCTCAACCGATATCCAATCTGCATTCCCAATCGGTCTGTAGTTGAGCTGATAATCTGTTGCTACAATCAAATCATTCCAGCTGATTGAATAGTTCAAGGTTCCCGGTAGTTGAGTTACATCCAATCCAAAGGGCGCCATGCAATCGCCGTTATCGCAGGCGTTGATCAGAAGCTGCATGCTATTGTGCACGTTCAATCTTCCGCCGCTTACCATCTCGCCCAATAATTGAGTGGTTGTATCTACTCCATTCAGCATAAAATCTTTCATCAGCATTGCAGCTTGCGATGGATTATTGCGCGCGTTGGTTGTAAACGCGCTGCAAGGCGCGCTATACAACAAAGCGATTGCTCCGGCTACGCAAGGGCTGGAGAACGAAGTGCCTGTTGTGGTTTGATAGCTCGTGTTATTCGCGAGATAAACCGCATCTCCCGGTGCTGCTAAATCAATGGTTGTGATACCGTATCCTCCGGAAGCCCGCACATCCATGCTGTTGGTTCTTGCTACCGAAATGAGATAATTGCTCGGACACGCCGTAGGAAGGTCGCCAAAAAGATCGACATTCATATTGTTGTTTGTCGTGGAGGCACAGCTCAATACACCATGCACGCCCAGCGAGTCGTACATCGCGCACCAAATGGGCGCATCGGAAGGCTGACCATTGTCGGTGCCCCATGAGCTGTTGGTGGCTACGACATAGGCGCCTTGGGCACCGTTCGTTTCATTATAGATTCTACGCATTTCGAGGGGATAGGCATAACCCGCAATAGCAGCTGCTTCGGTAGAACTTCCTATTTCCACCATCATCATTTTGACATCCCAATTCACGCCGGTAACGCCGGTGTTGTTGTTTCCCTTCGATCCTATCATGCTACAAACGCGTGTGCCGTGGCTGTCGTTGTCCAGCACATCACTTTGTGAGTTGATGTTCCAGCCATGATAATCATCGGTGAAACCATTGCCGTCATCGTCAACGCCATTCAGAGGTATCTCATGCTCGTTCACCCAATGGTTGTCGGCAATGTCGGTGGTATTCCATTGCGCCCCGCCCAGCTCAACTACACACACTACGATTTCATCACCCAATGGGGTCGTTCCTCCCGTTGTGATATCCCACGCCAACTCGCTGTCGATATCATGATCATTGGCTTGAAGGTGATGCCATTGTTGCGAGAAAAAAGGATCATCCGGAATTACTCGCTCGTGAACAATGTGATTGGCTTGAGCCTGCACGACCATGTCACTTCCTTTCAAATAGTACAATACATCGCGCAAAGCAACTTGCTCTTCATCGAATTCTACAAGCCATAAATTCATGCGTGAGTAAAGGCAACGCACCGGTTTAACATTTGCTAGTAATCCGAGTTGTGCGTTCATAATATCACAACACGCATCGATGCTCTTACCGTCTTTCAACTGAACAATAGTCTCGCCCTGCATGCGCTGTTGCGCCACGAGAGTTCCGGAAAAAATCAGAGATAGAAATAATACTATTCGCATGGTCATAGTACAAAGCTACTGGTATTGGCCCTACGCATGGAGCAAGACTAAATTCTCTGCGTATATTCGCAGCCAAAATTTCGCACCCATAGCTCAGACGGTTAGAGCAACTGACTCATAATCAGTGGGTCCCTGGTTCGATCCCAGGTGGGTGCACCAACACATGAAAAGCCCCGCCAGTGCGGGGTTTTTTGATGGTTTAGATTTTCTCTGTGATAAAGAAAATAGAAAGTTGTATGTTGAAAGTTGCAGGTTACACTTCGCGAACCTTCAACTTTCAACCCACTGCAATCCTCTCCGCGATTTTTCTATCCAACCGCAAGGCTTTATTTCGACTCTAGGCTGATCAACTTCTCTTTTCGTTCCACCATCACACCAATGGGTTGTGCAAACGCACCACAACCAAAGTCGCGCATGCGTTGCTCCAGGGATGAAGCAGCGTGCTGTGGCACTGCAATCAATAACCCACCGCTTGTCTGTGGGTCGCACATCACCAACAATTGCTGCAGAGAAAGCTGATCGATTTTGGATGCATAATGCGCGTAGTTCTTCATGGTCATATCGGGGTAGATATGCGCAGCGACATACGAGTCTAAAAAGGGATATACGGGTAGCGCTGAAAAGTCAATGTTGGCTGTTGTGCCGCTTGCTTCACACATTTCAAGCAGATGTCCTGCTAGTCCAAAACCGGTAACATCGGTCATCGCGTGCACTTCAACATGCGCTGCGATTTGTTCTCCGAACTTGTTGAGTGTGCTCATGTAAGTAACACAAGTGTCGAGATGTGCCGCATCGATAAGTTGTCCTCGCTTCATCGCGGCTGTAATGATTCCAGCGCCCAGCGGCTTGGTGAGATACAGCATGTCGCCCGGTCGAGCTCCGCCATTGCGCAACAGGTTTTTATTCTCGACGCGTCCATTCACCGACAAACCAAAAATGGGCTCGCTACTTTCGATGCTATGACCCCCTGCGAGCGGAATGCCTGCCATACGACAAACGAACCGCGCGCCTTCCAATACTTGGGCTGCATAGGATGCCGGTATTTTTTCGATTGGCCATCCTAAAATGGCAAGGGCCATCATCGGGCTTCCGCCCATGGCATACACGTCACTCAATGCATTCGCTGCCGCTATTTTTCCGAAGCTGTAGGCATCATCAACCATGGGCATAAAAAAGTCGGTGGTGCTTATCAAGCCCTCTTGTTCATTCCAGGCAAACACGGCGGCATCATCGTGTGTTTCGCTGCCCACTAGTAGGTGAGGATGTTGGGGAAACTCTTCAGGTGTGTGAAGAATTTCCTTCAAGGTGGCAGGAGCAATCTTGCATCCGCATCCTGAGCCCTTGCTGTATTGTGTCAGTTTAATTTCTTCCTGCATATTTCTTAGGATGGTTGCAACAGCAATAACTCATTCACAATTTGAGCGGCCGTTTCATTTCGAATGCTCAAGATGCGCTCGTATCGGCCTTTGCGCACATTCATTGAATGTTCGTAGTTGCGGTCGTAGTATTCCAATAATGGAAGTACCCATCCGAGCACATCGCCTGCTTCCAATGCATCGACACTCGCTTTCACGCGATCGCCGCCCATTCGTTTCGTTATGCTTTTTGTTTTTTCAATGAGTAACTCCTTATCGAATTTCCCATATTCTTCTATTATTCTTAGAGCCCTTGATTGCACGTCACGATCCAACGAAATCAATGCGGCATCGCATGCGCGATTGAAAAAAACATCCGGGATGCGCAGTCGACCAATAAATCGACTTTCATTTTCAATCCAAATGCGCGAGGCGTTCGCACATCGGCTTAGCTCCCATGCCAGCAGGTTTTCAAAGGACTCTTGTGTTGGCTGGTCGGCCAATCCAAGTCCGCCAAATGCAGAACCTCTGTGATTAACCAGCGCTTCCAGGTCGATGACAGCTTCGTTGCGTTTCCGAAGTTCGTGCAACACTTCTGTTTTTCCCGCTCCTGTTTTCCCTGAAAGCACCATCAATGGCCATGGGCTTTCAAATTGCATCAAGCACCATCTTCGAAACTGTTTATAACCGCCATCCAACAGATGTACTTTCAGTCCAACGGACGATAGCAACCAAGCCATGGTGTTGCTTCGCATACCACCGCGCCAGCAATACAGACAGATCTCACCATCCTTTGCCATTGCTCGGGCGGTTTCTATGTAATCGATGAACTTGTGTCCGACCAAGCGATAACCCAACCGCACGGCGGCATCATGACCTTCGTTTTTGTAAACAATACCCACTTCATGTCGCTCGGCATCGTCGAGCAATGGTAAGCTGATAGCTCCTGGTAAATGGCCCGCTTGGAATTCTTTCGGGCTGCGCACATCGAAAAGTGGCATGCCCTGCTTTACGTGTGAAAGAAATTGTTCTATATCGATAATGTGGGTCATGGGTTATCTGCCGTCGCCATCGAGTAAGTTACCCAATCCTCCCAAGATGCTGCCTTCTTCTTTGCGACCACCTGGTCCTGCATATGAGGCGATGCGCGAGGCAAGACGGGAGATGGGTAGTGTTTGCAACCATACGGTTCCCGGGCCTCGCAGCGTTGCGAAAAAGAAACCCTCTCCACCGAATAGAGTGTTTTTCACTCCACCTACAAATTGAATATCGTAGTCGATTGTTTGTGTGTAGGCAACAATGCAACCGGTATCGATTTTCAACACTTCGCCAGGTTGCAACTCGCGCTTCATGATGTGACCACCCGCATGGCAGAAGGCCATACCATCACCTTCAATTTTTTGCATGATGAATCCTTCGCCACCAAACAATCCTGTGCCGAGCTTTCGCTGGAACTCAATGCCGATGGATACACCTTTTGCGGCGCAAAGGAAGGAGTCTTTCTGACACACGATTTTACCATTGAGTTGTTGTAAATCGAGCGCTATGATTTTCCCCGGATAGGGTGATGCAAATGCAACTTTGGCCTTGCCCATAGCACGATGTGTGAATGTGGTCATGAACAAACTCTCGCCCGTGAGCAAGCGTTTACCGGCACCCATAAGCTTACCGAAAAATCCGCCTTGCTGCTGGCTGCCATCACCAAACACTGTTTCCATTTGCACGCCGTCATCCATGTACATGAATGCTCCCGATTCAGCCACAACAGTTTCTTGCGGATCCAATTCTATTTCTACGCACTGCATCTCTTCACCGAAGATGCGGTAATCAATTTCGTGATTGTTTCTCATAATACAAATTTACGGAAGCTGAACACCCAATTTGTTCTGTGTTACCATTTGGGTTGAATACTTCAGTTGATGGGTGCAAACATGACTTCGATGGAATGGTCATGAAAAGGAATGATGAATGTCCTCTTTATTCTTTAGAAGAATCATTTCTATATGATATGAAACAAGAACAGAACAATCCGTTGCGAATACATTCGTACCTCGATGAAACAACAAGGAGACACTCAATCAATGGAAACCGTGCAGCGCATTCTGCGAGCAGCGCGTGAGGTTTTCGTGAAGAAAGGACTTGATGGCGCTCGTTTGCATGAAATAGCGGCTTTATCGGACACGAATCAAGGTCTTATCATTTATCATTTTCGGAATAAAGACAAGCTGTATCAATTGGTCATGCTCGAGGAGTTGAGTGTTTTTTTTCGGATGAACGTTCCCATTTTGTCTGACCGGTCGACCAGCTTAGAAGAGAAGATAGCATTAATGGTGGAACGATACTTTGCAATGGCCGAAATGGGGCCTCACCTCTCCATGTTTATTTTGAATGAAATGCTCAAAGGGCATTCGGGGCTGAAGAACCAGATTAAAAAGCAGCGCAACATGCTTCATCGCTCTGTGATGGCAGAGCAGCTGCGCGAGGCAATCAAAGCCGGTAAGTACAGAAACATCAATTTTTCGGAATTACTCATCAACATTATTGGTCTGACCATCTTTCCGATTATCGCAGCACCCGTCATGCAAACGGCAGGGGGTTTATCGGAAGAGGAATATCAGCGCATGCTGCTCGACCGTCGGAAGCGGGTGTATGAGTGGGTGTTGGTGATGATGAGGTAGGCCCTCCGTCTCTGGGGCACCGAGGGTGACCATTACCTGAAAGGTGTCCAACAGGTGCCCGAGCTAAGTCAAGGGCGTCGAATTATCTTCGCACCTCAATTTTCAAACTCCATGGATTATAATTTCTCGGAAATAGAGGGCAAGTGGCAACAGCGCTGGAAAGAAAACGAAACCTACCGCGTAACAGAAGAGCCCGGCAAGTCGAAGTACTACGTGCTCGATATGTTTCCCTATCCGAGTGGGGCAGGCCTGCACGTGGGGCATCCGCTGGGGTACATTGCCAGCGACATCATGGCGCGTTACAAGTGTCACCAGGGCTTCAATGTGTTGCACCCCATGGGCTATGACAGTTTTGGATTGCCTGCCGAACAATACGCCATCCAAACCGGACAGCATCCCGAGATCACCACGCAAACCAACATTGCCCGCTATCGTCAGCAACTCGACCGAATCGGTTTTGCCTACGACTGGAATCGCGAAGTGCGCACAAGTGACCCCGAATATTACCAATGGACCCAGTGGATCTTCGGACAGATTTTTAACGCGTGGTACAACAAAGACACAAACCGCGCAGAGCACATCGATACACTGATTGAGAAGTTCAACTCAAACGGAACTTACGGTGTAAACGCAGCGCAGGATGCTAACTGGGCCGATGCGCTGCCAAAGGAAAAGTTCTTCTTCGGAAATCACTTCGAAGGCGAATTCACCGCCACCGACTGGAAAAGCATGAATGAAGAGCAACAGCAACTCATGCTCATGCATTTCCGACTTGCATACCTGGCCGACTCGGTTGTGAACTGGTGCCCTGCGCTAGGCACTGTGCTGGCCAACGACGAAATAAAAGATGGTGTGAGCGAACGCGGTGGTCATCCCGTTGAGCAAAAGAAAATGCGTCAGTGGAGCATGCGCATCAGTGCATACGCTGAGCGATTGTTGCAAGGACTCGATACAGTCGACTGGAATGAAAGCATCAAAGAAGTGCAACGCAACTGGATTGGCCGCAGCGAGGGTGCTTCCGTACAATTTGCACTCGATGGTCACGACGGACATATTGAAGTGTTCACCACACGACCCGACACCATTTTCGGAGTTTCATTCATGACGTTGGCGCCCGAGCATGAGTTGGTATCGACCATTACTACCGATGATTATCGTGATGCAGTAAACGCATACATCGATGCCGCCAAACTAAAAACCGAGCGCGATCGTCAGAGTGAAGTCAAAAACATCACCGGGCAATTCACAGGTGCACATGTAATTCATCCGTTTACCGGCGAAAAAATTCCGGTGTGGATCGGCGACTATGTGTTGGCTGGCTATGGCACCGGCGCTGTGATGGCCGTTCCTTGCGGCGATCAGCGCGACTATGATTTTGCGAAGAAATTCGCATTGCCGATTTCGAATATCTTCCGCGATGCTGATATCAGCGAAAAAGCGGAGGCATCGAAAGAAGCTATTCTGGCTAACTCTCAAATGCTCGATGGTCTTAGCTATAAAACCGCGATGCCGATCATCATTGCAGAGCTTGAGAATCTCGGTGTTGGAAAAGGCAAAATCAATTACCGCATGCGCGATGCGGTGTTCAGTCGACAGCGTTATTGGGGCGAACCGTTTCCGGTGTATTACGATGGCGAAATTCCACGTCTCATTACCGACGATGAATTGCCGGTTGAACTTCCCGAGGTAGATAAGTACTTGCCTACGGAGAGTGGTGAACCGCCGTTGGCGAGGGCGAGAGATTGGGCATTCATGCCTCACCCCCAACCCCTCTCCAGGGGAGAGGGGAGCGCCCCTTCCGCGGAATCAGCAGAAGGCATTGAGGATAAAGTTCGTCATTGGCAAACCGCTCACAAAGCTACCTGGTCCAAGTTCAAGGAATTTGGTCGAAACAATCGAAAAAATCCTACCGAGGCGGAGGACATCATGTGGCAAAATCTCCGCAATAAAAAGCTAGGAGTAAACTTTCGACGACAACACAGTATCGGAGAATTCATTGTTGACTTTGTTTGTCTGCGAGAAAAATTAGTAATTGAAGTAGACGGCGGTTATCATAACGATAAAGAGCAAAGGGAATACGACGAGGTAAGAACAGTTTATCTCGGATTCTTCGGATATCGCCTCATCCGTTTTACGAATGAAGAAGTCACTCACGACTTAAAGTCGGTACTTAAAACAATCCATGAAAATCTTCAACCCAAAATTTCAGAAGAGCGTGATTCTCCCCTCTCCTCTGGAGAGGGGTCGGGGGTGAGGCAATTACGATTCGACTACAACACCATGCCCGGCTGGGCCGGCTCCTCTTGGTACTTCTTGCGATACATGGATCCGCGCAATTCGAACGTATTTGCCGATCGCAGCAAAATTGACTACTGGAATCAGGTCGATTTGTATATGGGAGGCGCTGAGCACGCAACAGGCCACTTGCTATACGCGCGCTTCTGGACAAAAATCCTTTTTGATCTCGGATACCTTGGTTTTGATGAGCCCTTCAAAAAGATGATCAACCAGGGAATGATTCTAGGAAGAAGCAACCACGTATACCGCATCATGGGCACGAATACGTTTGTTACTTCGGAACTCAAGGATCAATACGAGACGCAGCAACTTTATGTCGACATTCACATAGTCGACAACGATGTGCTCGATACAGAGGCGTTCAAAAAGTGGTTGCCCGAATATGCCAATGCTGAATTTCTATTGAACGACAAGGGTCAGTACACGTGCACGTGGGCCATCGATAAAATGTCGAAGCGTTGGTTTAACGTCGACAATCCCGATGAGTTGTGCGAGAAGTATGGAGCAGATACGCTCCGACTGTACGAAATGTTTTTGGGTCCTGTCGAACAGAGCAAACCGTGGGACACCAAGAGCATCAGCGGAGTCCATAATTTTTTGCGCAAGCTGTGGCGTCTATTCCATGATCAAGACAACAATCTCCAACTAAGCAACGAGCCAGCGTCGAAGGATGAGCTCAAGACACTTCACAAGACCATTAAAAAAATAACAGAAGATCTTGATCGCTATTCCTGGAATACGTGTGTAAGTGGCTTCATGATTTGCGTGAACGAATTGCAAGATTTGAAATGCAATAAGCGAGAAATCCTTGAGCCGCTTCTCATTCTCCTTTCTCCATTCTCTCCTCATATCGCGGAAGAACTATGGGAGAAATTGGGAAATGAACATTCAATAACGCAAGCGACCTGGCCGGTGTTTGATGAGTCTAAAATGAAGGATGACTCATTCGACTATCCTGTTTCATTCAATGGAAAGACACGTTACTTCCTGCCTTTGCCAATTGACTTGTCGGGTGCAGAGGTGGAAGCAGCGGTGCGCGCCAATGAACAAACGGCCCGTTACCTGGAAGGAAAAGAAATTAAGAAAATAATCGTAGTGCCCAAGCGCATTGTGAACGTCGTGGTTTAATCTTTGAGCGATTCAACTTATGCACGTCTCACTTCGAACGAAAATCTATCTCTCCATGCTCGCCATGGTGATGATCTCTTTTGGAGTGACGTTTACGCTTACCATTTACGATCAATACGAGCACAACGACCAGGACAACGAGCGCCATTTTCTGGATAAGGAGCAAGCCATTCGGGCATCCATGGAGTACTTTGTTATTCAGAACGGCGGACACATTCCTGCAGATTCGGTTGTTTCTGTTTTCAATGATAAGGTGTGTGAGCTCAGCGATGTGCACGATGTTTTCATTGCGTTATTCGACCTGAAGGGCTACTACCTCATCTCGTCCAATTTTGTGGAAATGGACACACTCGATGTTCCGGAAGCCGTTAACTATTCCATACTCAAGCAGCTTTCTACAGGCAACGAGCGTGCATATGTCGATAGAAACTTTGGCAAGGGCAACTACACGCTGGCTTACTGGTATTTCAATGATGCCGAGGGCAAACCCATGCTCATTGCGAATGTTGTCTACGAAAAATCGTACGACCGCATTAGTGAGTTGAAATCATTCTTGCGAGAAATAAGCACGGGCTATATCATTTTATTTGTTCTCGCTGCCATGCTGGCGTTCTTACTTTCCAAGAACATAACACGTCCGCTCGACATCATTACACGGCGCTTTCGAAAAACAAAACTCGGGCAATACAACGAACCCATTGAATGGCAGGGGAGAGATGAAGTTGGAGAATTGGTGAATGAGTACAATCGAATGTTGGCACAGCTTGAATCGAGCGCTTTGAAACTTGCGCAGAACGAGCGCGAAAGTGCATGGCGAGAAATGGCTCAGCAGGTGGCGCATGAAATAAAAAATCCGCTCACACCCATGAAGCTTCGCATGCAACAGCTGGTAAGAACATGGAAAGAAAATCCCGAAGGTTTTGATGAAAGGTTGAAAGCGTTTAGCGAAAGTATGATTGAGCAAATTGACGCATTAACACGCATAGCGAATGAGTTTTCACATTTTGCAAAAATGCCCAAGCCGGTTTTTGCTCAAACAAACTTGCGTGAGTTGCTTGAGAAAGTTATTGCGCTCTATGCGGATAAAGAAAGCACTCTGATAACGTTTCAGTTCAGTGGCGAATCGAGTTGCAGCGCTTTAATCGACAAGGATCAAATGATTCGCGTATTGAATAACCTTATCACCAATGCCATTCAAGCCATTCCGGCGGGGCGTGCAGGAAGAGTGCATGTGACGTTGCGTTGTGAAAGGAACTACCGCATCATCCGCGTCAATGACAATGGAATCGGGATTTCCGAGAAAAACCGAAAACACATCTTCGTTCCTAACTTCACCACTAAATCGACCGGAACAGGACTCGGACTAGCGATGGTGAAAACGATTGTGGAGCAAAATAACGGGCAGGTCTTTTATCGAAGTCGAGAAAACAAGGGCGCATCCTTCTTTGTGAAGCTGCCGGTTTCATAGGAATGATGCACTTTTCGTTACTTTCGTGCCATGCACGGAAATTCAACGTTAGCTCAGCAGCTGGAAAATTATTTTGATCGACTTTGGCCTATTTGCCGCAGTATCACGGGTAACGGATTACGACAGTCTATCGATATTCTTCAAGAAATGATTCCGCTTGTAAAGCATGAAATTCCGAGCGGAACGCAAGTCTTCGATTGGAACATTCCGAAGGAGTGGAACATTCGAAATGCTTACATCGTTTGTCCCGACGGCAGGCAGATTGCCAGATTCAAAGATCACAATTTGCATGTGGTTAACTATTCGGTTCCTGTCAACAAAAAAATTAGCTGGGAAGAGTTACAGCCACACTTACATCACATTCCCGAAATGCCCGATGCCATTCCGTATATCACTAGTTATTATAAGGAAAATTGGGGCTTTTGTATCACCCACAACGAATGGAAAACACTTCCACGTGAGGGTGAATATCAGGTTGTGATTGAAAGCACGCTACAACCCGGGCATTTAACCTGGGCAGAATGCGTGCTTCCCGGTGAAACCGATGAAGAGGTTCTTTTCAGCACGTATTTATGTCACCCGTCGATGGCGAACAACGAGCTGAGTGGGCCGCTGGCGCAAGCTTTTCTCTATCAAAAACTGGTAGCGATTCCCAATCGTCGGTATACGTATCGCTTTTTGTTTGCACCTGAAACCATTGGAGTGATTGCCTTCCTTGCTGAGCGAGGCGAATTGCTGAAAAGGAATTTGCAAGCGGGCTATGTGCTCACTTGTTGTGGCGATGCCGGTGCGCTCACCTACAAGCGATCGAAACATCGCACTTCCCTTGCCGACAGAGCAGCAGGGCATATTCTTGCGCATCATTATCCCAATCATTCCATTCTGGAGTTTGCTGTTGGGGGAAGCGATGAAAGGCAATATTGTTCGCCGGGCTTCAACCTACCGGTCGGTTCCTTGATGAGAACGCCATACCAGCGCTACAGAGAATATCACACGTCGCTCGACAATAAAGAGTTCATTTCGTTTTCGGCTTTGGCCGAAACTGTTGAGGCATACACGAACATATGCCTGTTGCTCGAAGCCAATAGAAAGTATGTCAACCAGGTTTCATTCTGCGAGCCGCAATTGGGTAAGCGCGGACTCTACCCTTCGAGTGTTGATCCGTTGTTTAACCGTGAAGAAACTCATCGCTTGTTGCACTTCCTCAGTTTCGCGGATGGTGAAAAGGATTTGATTGATATAGCTGAATGGCGCAAGGAGTCGGCATTGCTCTATACAGGCATCATTGAAAACTGTAAAAAGGCAGCTTTGATCTAAACGTATTCAGAAGTAAAATCCACCTACATTTGACCAACTGCAAGGTTTGAAATCCCATCTATGGAGCTGGTTCCCTTTTCCGTCATTAATGAATATCTGAAAGAAAAGCTGTTGCACTCTTCTCGCTTCAGCCGTGCTTCGTTTTCGTTTTTGAAAATCTTCCAGCATGGCCTCTACTTTCATTTTACCAAGCAAAGGCATAAAGTCATCTTTAACTACCTGCGTTTTCCGTTGTGGTTTCAAGAGTTTGTTTTTTGGGTAAAGTCAAAAAGAAATGGAGTCAAGAAAACATCGGGGCATACTCTGAAAGAATATGTTATTCTTGATCCGGGAAGGGTCGTGCCGGGCCCCGATCATCAGTGGCACTCCATCTATTTCGATCAGATAGCAAAGCTTATTGGTGATGAACGATTAACCGTCATCAACCAGCGTGAGGGAACATACAATAAGGCGGACTATATCTTGAAGGGATTGATAGGAAGGCTCCCATCGATCGACGATAAGGAGCGGAATCTGCTGAAGGAAATCAACGAATCATTGCGTTTCGCAAATAATAGCAAGCAGTTTTCATCTTCTGAGATGCGCCAGATTCGATCGGCAATGCACATTTTCTTCGAGGAGCTTCGTGTTTACTATCACCTTCTGAAAAATCAGCCGACCAAGAAACTTCTTTTCATTTGTCACTATCACAATGAAGGATTAATTGCCGCGGCAAAATTGCTTGGCATTGAGTGCATCGAGCTACAGCACGGACTGATAGCGTCGAACGATTTGTATTACGTCTATCATGAACAATTCGCCTCTGTCATCGGCAAATCATTTTTCCCGGAGAAGATTTTAGTTTACGGCCCTTACTGGAAGCGAATTCTCGAAAGCGGTTGCGAGTATCATTCGCATCAAATCTTTGTAGCGGGCGATTATTTATATCGGAGCTACCAACCTGAACTTACTTCAGCGGCGAAGGAAAATCTTATTTTGGTTTGTGCGCAGAAAAACATGCATGACGACTACACAAGCTATGTAAGACAACTCATGTCTCATATGGCGTCGCATCCGGAATGGAAGGTGATCGTTAAGCTTCATCCACTCGAAAAAAATAAGGACGCTTATTATCGGTTGTCGGAACTCGGGGTAGAGATTCGCGATGTAGAAACACCGCTCGACTCGTTATTAGTAAGGGCCAAAATTCAAATCAGTATTTACAGCACGACCTTTTATGATGCTCTTGGTTTCGATGTATGCAATTACTCTCTTCAGAATTATGGATCCATGAGCGACTATGCCGCCGACATGATAGCAGAGTCTGTTGCGTTCCCATTGCTAATCGATGAAAATCCAGTAGAAAAATTCCTTGCAGTGCATCAATCCATAAACCGCTTGGCGAGTCGCGACGATGTGTATAGCTCATTCGATAAGGTGGCCGTTGCAAGGGCTATTGAACTGAATTAAGTTGATAATTAAGTTAATTAACACTGCGTGCAACCCCGTGTAATCGGATTTGTCTTTTATTTTTGAATACCAATCCCGCGAAAAAATGAAAGCACTTAACCTCGTAATCGTTTTCCTTTTCTGCGTAATGAGCGCAATGGCTCAAAATGAAGATGCCCCGGGTTCAATTTTGCTGAATCCCGTGTCGATGATTAGTTATGCTAACTTATCTACCTCACAGTGCGGCACAAATACCTACAATCTCGGTGCATCAACATCATCTCAAACACCTGCCGTAACCTCAGGAGGAATGAATAATGATGTTTGGTTTCACTTTGTTGCAGTAGCTGAAGTAGCAAAAATCAAGGTATGTAATGTTAGTGCGTTTGATATTGCATTGGAACTTTGGAATTCGGCTGCATCAGGTTCGCCCATAGCAAGTGCTAATCAGAATAGCTCAGGGCAGAAGGAAGTGATTTGTGCTACATCGCTCACAGTAGGAACCACCTACAAGGTTCGAGTGGGAAGGGCGGGTTCACTGGGCTCTCCGATTACTGATACGTTTAGCATCATCTACGAACACCTGGCCGTAGAAATCAGAGGTTCCTACACACCCGATCCTCCCGGGGCAGCTACCTGCTATGATTTCTCTACAAATTTTCAGCGTTCACTCATTTCCTTTAGTGTTGGAAGCACTCGGTGGAAATTCGTAGATTCGAACGGCAATGTATATGGTCCTTACACAGGCACTTTTTTATTCAACTTTGGACAAGCATCTGACATCTGCGAGACCTTGTCTTCGCTGAATGCATTCGTAGAGGTGCAGGCCAATGATGCAGATTGCGGTAACATATGGTGGGGCTATTCCGTGTCGCGTCCTTTGAATATTTGCACCCAAGTCTGTCCTACCATCAGTGCTTCATCGGGCACTGTACCATGTGGCGGCACTATTTGCGAAATATTCAACAACTCGGTTTCATCCAGTTATGTAGGCCAGGGGTTTCAATATCAATTCCGGTTTGTAACGGATAATGGACTCACCGAATTCATTACTCCATGGAGCACTTCGCCTATATTTTCGACAAGTACAAACCCCTATGTGAATTACTTTCGATATGGTAAGGTGTATCAAGTATACGTTCGTGTCAAGCGTTGCAATAACAATCCGACATGGTGTGGCCCATGCATTTTCAGTTCCTGCGGATTTCCATATGCCAACATTACTCCGATAAACTCTACGAGCGGTCTATCCAACTATTGCTTGTGGCGAAATAAAACAGGTCCTGAAATGGCAACCGATGCCATTCCTGGCATGGATCAATATCGTTTCCGTCTTATGCCTGTTAACGCGTGCGCGTCAAATCCATTTAATCCTACAGGTGGTGCCATAACCACCGGATGGAGTAGTAATTATTTCTTCTATCCTGCGGCACATCCAATACCCTTGAATCAAGTTTACATACTTCAAGCTCAATGCAGGGTATTACCCGCAACCTTTACCAATTCTAACGGACAAACAGTCACCATTCCTGGACAACAATCCGATTGGGGGTGGCCCTGTTTTGTTGGGTTTCGTAGTAGTGCATCACCTGCGGCAGGTTCTTCCATTCAATGCTGTCTTTTCCCAACCCCATCCATGGGAATGCTTCCGGATGATTTCCTTGGAGAGAACAAATGGACAGAGTTTTATGAGTTGGAAGATGACGTCCAACCCATATTCGCATCTGGTGATATTACCATCATGAGTATCACAGGAAATGAGATTACAGTGAATTCAGCTGAGTCCTTGCTCACAGGTGATGGTATGTGTGAGGTGTATGGACTCAACGGGCAGTTGCTAATGTCAACGAATCTATCGGCCATTCATGAAAGCAATGAGGTTACTATAACAATGAAAGAAGAACTCCCGAATGGTATATACCTTATGACTCTGTACACAACAGAGGGTCGCGTAACGGAGAAGTTTTTAATTGCAAGATAGAGCGAATTGAAGTTGCGCTGGCCGCTAGAAAAACAGGCCGCTTGAAAAGCGGCCTGTTGCAATACTATCTCAATTCCACAACTCCTACTGC
>Ga0315907_10004434_pt1 | contig 15788 bp, 15 predicted proteins | sample LakEriMetagenome_3_FD_203525 | JGI IMG/M metagenome (GOLD analysis project Ga0315907, IMG submission 203525) | Freshwater fungal communities from buoy surface, Lake Erie, Ohio, United States - Buoy 12 MA123 | ecosystem: Environmental > Aquatic > Freshwater > Lake > Lake biofilm | place: USA... | reverse complement strand
GGAAGGGATTTTAGATGCATTAAAAAGAGAGTTTCTAGAAGAATTAGGTGTTCCAGTTGAATCTGCGCGCTTGTTTTATGTGAATGAATTCTATCAATCTTCCGTTTTTAAAGCGGAAGACCAAATTATTTCATTTTATTATTTAGTAACATTAAATTCAAATAAGATTAATCTTATGTTAAAAAATAGCCCTATCGGTTCATTGGATTCAAGTGATTTTGAATGCGTAGAATGGCATGCATTGACGGACTTAATAGCGGATAATATGACCTTCCCAATCGATAAGATAGTTGTTACTGAATTAAAGGAATCGTTACTGAAATAGTGGTTTTTGCTTTTTTATTTTTCTCCTTAGGTATCCATATGAATATTCTGTGTATTTTTGACTTTTACATGAACTAACTTAAACTAAGGCAGCATATGGCAACGTACTCAGATAAAGACCTATTGATAAATGTTGGAAAGCAAATTAGATTAATTCGCAAAAAACAAGGGAAAGCTCTTAAGGATTTAGCTCAGGCGGTTGGAATGGAGCCTTCAAATTTATCCGTAATTGAAAACGGTAAATCGAACCCGCAATTATTGACTTATGTTAAAATTGCGTCAGCCTTGAATTGTACAATGGGGGACCTGTTTGATTTCCCTTTTGAATATGATAAGTTAGAGCAGTCTTATATGCCAAGAAAGCATAACCTGTAAAAGCCTATTTGTTAAAATTCTCTGCGACGATTAGTTCCTTGGTGCCATGGGTCCAAGTATAAAATCCTTCCCCAGATTTTACACCTTTTTTACCGGCCATAACCATGTTTACCAACAACGGACATGGCGCATATTTCGGATTACCGAATCCGTCGTGTAATACGCGTAAAATAGCAAGACAAACGTCTAACCCTATAAAATCCGCAAGTTGTAAGGGTCCCATCGGATGAGCCATCCCTAATTTCATTACTGTATCAATTTCCGCTACGCCGGCCACACCTTCATATAAGGTGTAAATTGCTTCATTTATCATTGGCATTAAGATGCGGTTCGCAACAAACCCAGGATAGTCGTTCACCTCAACAGGAACTTTATTCAGTTTTTTAGACATGTCCATAATCGTGTTTGTTACCTCATCTGAAGTAGAATACCCACGGATTATTTCAACCAATTTCATTACCGGAACAGGATTCATGAAATGCATGCCAATGACCTTGTCTGGTCGTCCAGTTACTGCAGCAATTTGAGTAATGGATATGGAAGATGTGTTTGTAGCTAATATTACAGAAGGATCGGTAAGCGCATCCAACTCCTTAAAGATTTTAAGTTTCAAGTCAACATGCTCCGTTGCAGCCTCTACTACCAGTGAGACTCCTACAACTCCTGACTTCATGTCGGTATGCGTAGTTAAATTAGCTAAGGTTGCTTCTTTCTCTGCTTCGGTCAGCGCCCCTTTACTTACTTGTCGGTCAAGGTTTTTACTTATTGTAGCAATTGCTTTATCTAACGCGGTTTGCGATATATCAATCATGTTTACTTGGTGTCCAAATTGGGCAAATACGTGAGCAATCCCATTTCCCATGGTTCCAGCTCCAATAACCGCTACGTGTTTCATACAATTCTGAATTAGTCCGACAAATATAATCATAGTATCTTTGTATTGAATGCCATTACAAAGAATAAGACAGTTCACTAAGAGCGATGTATTTAAATCGTTCACCGTGCTTTTTTCAGGGACCTTAATGGCTCAGGTGATTGGGTATGCCATCGCACCGATTTTAACCCGGCTTTATTCCAACGCCGAAATGGGTGAAATGCTTTATTACATGCGTTTAATTGCCTTCATTTCTTCCATAGCCACCTTGCGATATGAGGCGGCTCTTCCCTTACCCAAACGCGATGAGCATTCCTACTTGATGTATCGGTTTGTGTATTTATTTTCTTTTTGGCTCTTAGTTTTTATTGCCTGTTTCTTACTAGTATTTTCCCTGGTGTTTGATCTATTGAATTTTCAACCTTGGTTTATACTATGTGTAATACTTGGGACTGCCGCTATGATCGTAATTAACGTGGGTACGAGCTGGGCCGTTCGCACCGGAACGTATGGCATAATTTCCCGACAAAAAATCACCAATTCCTTGGTTTCTAACGCCTTTAAATGGGGTTTCTTTTTCTTGAATTGGAAATCCTTCGGACTTATTCTTGCCACCCTATTGGGATTTGTCATTTCCGCCCTTGAATTTATTTGGGACTTTCGAAAAACACATCATCGGTTCCGAACGTTATTTTCCTCACGTAAAACTCGTGTAGTTCTCAAAGAACATCGGGAATTTCCGCTATTGAATCTTCCACATGTGTTCATTGACAACGGCAGGGATATGTTGCTTGCGACCTTAATTTTGGCGTATTTTGGTGAAGCAGTTTATGGTTCGTATGGTCACGCGTATCAAATGCTACGAATTCCATTGATGTTGGTAGGTGTATCCGTTGGACAACTCTTTTATAACCGTTCCTCTGAAGCAATGCACAAAATAAAGGAACTTACGCCGATTCTTACAAAAACTATTGGTGTACTGACATTGATTTCTATTGTTCCCTTCACCATCCTTTTTTTCTATGGCACCGAGATTTTCGGATTTGTTTTTGGAACTACTTGGGGAATAGCAGGCACTTATGCAGAAACGATGGCCTTTTGGTTAATGGTTAACTTTGTCCTATCACCGATTTCAGCACTTCCTCTGCTGCTAAACAAACAACGTTATGCCTTGATTATGGGCGTGGTGAGTTCCTTAATTCAAGTGATACCCTTTTGGGTTTTCCCTTTGCTCTACGGTAAATCATCGGACGTATTTCTATTAACCCTTCAAACGGTATCTTATGTTCAAGCCATTTGGTTAATCTTTACCTTGTACTTGTACTATCGATTTGCCTTGGCTTCAGACGCTAATATACGAGAATAAATTCCCTTAAATAGTTCTGCATTAGCGCGTTTTGTTGCCCGTTGATTAATGAGTTCACGGTTATAATGTTGAACCTTTTCTGCATCCAATTCAAGCCCTCGTTTTATTGCCTTACTCAATGCCTCTGTTCGACCGATTATAATCCCATTTTTCCCATCTTCAACCCATTCTCGATTCGCAGGGATATCGGATAACATTGGAATACAACCATATGCCATGGCTTCCAGTAACGAAATCGATGTGCCATCACTTTTAGGAATTGAAATAAAAAACTTACTCTTCAAATAGTTCGCTTTATTCTGAGTTTTTGTAACAAAACCGGTGAAAGTAACCTGTTGAGTAAGCAGGTGTTGATTGGTATATGCTTTAAGATTTTCTGTTAATCTTCCTTTGCCGGCAAGAATTAAGTGTCCGCTCATTTCCTTGCTAAACGCCTTAAATGCGATGAGGATGTCTTCGATTCGATAGAGCGGTTCATGCATCCGATTCGAATAAAGTATGAGTTCACGGTCGGCATTCATTGCCTCAGGTATTTCTAAATCCACTCCAAAGTTTGCATTTACTACATCTTTCCCCGGGCACAAACCCTGTATTTCCTGAATCATTTGTATGGAGTCTGCTGTTACAATGTCAGCCTTAGTTAAGGCCTGCTTTACTAACCACCGATGAATGATCGATCGTTTTGGTAAAAGGAGTATATCGCTTCCCCAAGCAGTGAGTACCATAGGAATACTTTTATTATTGGCTTTGCCTGTAATAAACGCATAACTGTTTGCTTGGTGCACATGTATAATGCTTGGGTTGAAATCGTGGATAATCTGTCTAAGTTTTTCAATGGAATTCCTAATTTTAAATGGATTCTTAAGTGAAAATGAAACCGATTTAGACGGGGCGTATTCTACAGGGTAATCACTTACAACCAAGACTTCATCGAAGTAATCACGTACTAATTCCAAGTAGTTCTTTAAGTGCGCGTTTCCGGTATTACTACCAATGAGCAAGAGTTTTGTCATGTTCTTTTGATTTTTGTAATCCACTTGCAAGTATAAACACAAAGAGCACACTTATTGTACGTTCTGTTAGCGGGTTGTTAGTTAATGCAGCGATTAACATGACGCCAATCATAATCATCGCTTTTACCGAGTGTGTATCCAATTTCCGTCTAAATAATTCCCAAAAAGGCAAAAGGAATATCCCTAAATAAAACAACAATCCAAAGATCCCATAACGCCACCAAATGAGTAAATATTCATTTTCTGCATATAATTGGTGCGCGGTGAAATATGATTTATAAGGAGCAAAACCAAAGAGCGGCTTAGTTTTTATCATATTCCACAGGATAGACCATGATTCCCACCTGCTGCGCAATGACGTGGAATATAGAGCTGAACCATCCATTAAACTATTACTGTAGCTTGTATATTTAAAAAACGAAGTCGCAATCATGGTAGCTAATACGTAGAGCCCGATACTTGAAACAACCTTCCAAACGGCGGCCTTTACCCCGTCCTTTTTTGTAAGAATCAATAACGCCACAATCACTACACCTGCAGCAAGAAGGGAAGTTCTCGATTGACACAGAAATACCATGAATAGTGCGGAATAACAGAGCGACCAATGTGTTCGGTTTTTTTCTATGGGTAAAAAATACACGGTAAAAAACAAAAACAACAAGGCATTGGTATTGGGATTTCCCATGGTGCCTAACATCCGTTTTACCGCTGGATTTCCAAGAGAGTCCTTACCGAAAAGTTTAAAGTGAATACTGTCACCATAGGTGTAGGTTAAGAGTTCATTGAAATTAAATACGTTGTATAAGTGCAGCACGTTAATGATTAACAACAACATAAAACTTCCCACAATCAAGGGATATAATTGTTTACTTTGGGTAAACCTAAATAATAAGAAAATCACCCCTAATTTTATAAACCTATACAATTCGAAATAGTCGTTCCATTGCTTAATCCGACCATTAATCAAAATTGGAAGCAACATATAACCTGCAAATAATGCAATCCAAATAAACCACCATTCTTTTCTAACCTGGGGTAACTTGGGGTATAAAAGGAGTCCGATAATTGGAACTAAGAAATCAGTTAATTGAAATGCTGGCAATTCGCTTGAAATCCGAATATCAGGTATAAAAAAGGCATCGAGTAGTACAAGGATCGCACACCCATAAGCAAGCCAATTAGTTCGTCCACTCATTATACATCGAATTCAGTTCAGGATATTGGTCAAGCAACGTACGGTCTATTGTTCGGGTATCACCAAGCACCTTGGCTGGATTGCCACCAATTATCGAAAAATCTGGAAATTCTCCCTTGACGTAACTGTATGCATGAACTAAACTTCCTTTTCCGATGATAGTTCCGGGCATAACGGTACTGTGCGGACCAATAAAGGAATATTTCCCTATGGTTACACTCCCTTTAACATATCCAATCATTTCCTTTCCCGCATAGGATGATCCATATAACCGAATCGATTGATGGCTTGAATGGGTGGTAATTACGCAATGTGTAGTAACTTGGACGCCTTCCTCAATCGTTAATCCATGGCTGGCCTCTAACACATTAAAATGTCCAATATAAACACCTTGAGCCAGTGAAAGGGAGTCGGGGTGATCAATAAAGGTATGCGATGAAATTCGGGTTCCCGGTATGTTTTTCCCATCCGTGTCCTTAATTCGTGTGATCATATACGGGCTAACCGTCGGAAAAATCCTTCGCAGAATTCGTTTCAATAAACTTGGTTTACCTAGCATATGGCATCAAAGATACTAAAAGCGCTTTATTCAACATCTTATGGGGAAAACTCAATGGGTGTGCTGTATTTCGTCACTCCCTTTCTGATACTTTTGTTACATGTCGATTTCGCCCTTGAAAATCATTCACCTGAGCAGTGCACATCCAGATCTTGATGTCCGGATATTTTTGAAGGAGTGTCGTTCCTTGGCTCAAAGGTTTCCACATGCAGAAGTTCATTTGGTCTTATCTGGCGTAACAGAACGCGTGGAAGAAGGCGTTCACATACATTCTGTTGCTCCTCGCACAGGCAGTCGATTAAAACGCATGTGGCAAACGGTGAATGAAGTCTACCAAAAGGGTATGGCCTTGGATGGTACTATATATCATCTGCACGATCCCGAACTCTTGCGTATTGCACTAAAGTTAAAGCGACAAGGAAAACGGGTGATTTATGATGCTCATGAGGATTTACCACGGCAATTATTAGGCAAGAGTTATTTACCTATGAGAGGGATGGTCTCAAGGATTTTTGAGTTTTACGAGAATTACGTGGTTAAAAGATTGGATGCCGTAATCACTGCAACACCTTTTATTCGAGAGCGCTTTCAAAAAATTCATCCTCGAGTAATTGATATTAACAACTATCCCTTATTATCCGAATTAGCGTTTGATGAGTCGACTAAAGACCGTACGCATGTTTGCTACATTGGAGGGTTAACACCTATCCGTGGGATTTCACAACTTGTTGATGCCATGCAGTATACAAAAACAACGTTGCAATTAGCAGGAGCCCTAGACGATGTTTTTAAAAGCAAATTATCAGAAAGTGCAGGGTGGAGCAAGGTGGTTTCATGTGGTCACGTGAACCGTAAAGAAGCCTTGGCAATCAAACAAAAAGCGTTTGCTGGCATTGTGACCTTTCTTCCTTTTCCCAATCACATTAATGCGCAGCCCAATAAGATTTTTGAATATATGGCTTCGGGAATTCCTGTGATTGGTTCTAATTTCCCGATGTGGAAACTGCTTATAGAAGCGCAGGACGTTGGACTCTGTGTAGATCCTGAAGATCCGAGGGCCATTGGTGAAGCGATTGAATACCTAAGAACCAATCCGGAAATCGCAAAAACGATGGGTGCACGAGGGAAAAAACTTGTTCAGGATACATTTAATTGGACGGTGGAAGAAGATAAACTGGTGGGGTGTTATACTGAAATCTTGAACGAATGAAATTTAACTATCCAAGGGTGTATCAATGGGCGCTAATGCTGTTATTAGCCGGGTGGATGTTATTGCCTGGTCTTACCGGGCTATTTTGTTTATTATTCTTGGTGATCGTGATTACGGGTATAGTGAAGAAAGAACTCACCTTTAAATTCAATATAATTCTCCTCGGAGTAAGCTTATTTCTTCCGTTCTATTCACTGTATGCGATGAATGCGATAGACCCACAAGAAGCCATGTTTGGAATTGAAAAAAAACTGTCATTTGTTCTGTTTCCTCTCGTATTTTCTTTTGTTCCTACCTTTTATCTGAACAAACGTTTCTTGGAAAATGGGTTTTTAATTTCCTTATTCCTCATGCTTTTCCTATGTTATTTGGGAGCATTTTTCAATTATGAAGAGCACAATTATGATGCTGCCTACTTATTCTCCTCCCATTTTTCTGGATTGTTTCATCACCCCACCTATGTCTCCGTTTTCTGCGCCTTAGGGATTTTTGTGTTGTTTAAGCGTTGGGAAGCCCCTATGACCATGAGGGAACATCTCTTCTCGGCGGTCGGTATACTTTTTTTACTCTATACCCATGTGCAGTTAGAAAGTTTATCTGGCTTATTATTCGCTGTATTACTCATGGCTTGTTTAGTTGGATATTGGTTATTTAAAAAACAAGGTTGGACCGTACTCATTGGAGTTTTTACCCTTGGTATGTTGGTTAGCTACCTGGGGATTTATTTCATACCTTCCTTACGAAGCAATGTATTTGATTCCGTTTCTTTTGTTTCTAATTATGTGAAGGACCCCTATGCCTATACGCATCTTCCCCGTGGGGAAATTCGTGGTAACGATGCGCGATTGATATTATGGACTGCCTCGGCAGCAATTTTGCGCGAACACCCGAATGGAGTGGGGGTAGGTAACCTCCCAACCACAATGGAGGCTAAACTGCTTGAATATGGTCAGGTTAATTTAGCTAAGGAGCACCTAAATCCACACAATCAATTTTTTCACACAGCAGTGGAAACGGGTTGGATTGGGTTGCTTTGGTTACTTGGTTTGTTAATCTCCATGCTTTGGTATGGGTGGAAGAATAAACAAGGGATCTTAATCCTTGTTGTTTGTGCATTTGCTTTTAATTCCTTGTTTGAATCTATGTTGGAGCGACAATCAGGCATTGTGTTCTGGTTATTATGGAGTTGTTTATTTATTGGTATTCATCCGGCATTTAAAATCCAACCCAATGAATCCTGAAATTTCCGTTGTTATTCCGTGCTACAATGAAGTGCGATACATAAGGGATTGCGTTGTTTCGTTGCTGTCGAATGGTACAGACCCTTCGCGCATGGAATTGTTGGTGATTGATGGAGGATCTACCGATGGCACCGAAGCCTTATTGAATGAGCTCTCACAAATTTATCCCCAAGTGAAGGTATTGAGCAATCCGGATCGAATTACACCGCGGGCCTTAAATATTGGTGTTCATGCCGCTCAAGGGTCATATGTATTAATCTCAAGTGCGCACGCAGCGTTTGATTTCGGATATATAAGTACCCTTATTTCAACGATGAACGATCACTCTAATGCAATTGCAGTGGGTGGTGTGATGGAAACTAAGGTGAAAAACAGTACAGCGATGTCTGAGTCTATACGCACCGTGCTTATGCATCCAGTCGGTGTGGGGAATGCTAAATTTCGAACAGGAGTTTCAGATGTGATTGCTGTGGATACCGTACCCTTTGGATTATACCGTGCTCAGGAACTAAAAGCTGTTGGAGGCTATGATGAACGACTAATTAGAAACCATGACATAGAATTATCAAAGCGGTTACTACGAAATGGAGGAAAAATTTATCTTACACCGAAGGCAAGATGCACCTATTATGCACGGGAAACGTTCAGGGCCATGGCAAAGAATAACTTCAATAATGGCAAGTGGAATTTGAAAACGGTGTATATCACTCGAACATTTTCCTCCCTAAGTTTGCGTCATTTTATCCCCATGCTATTTCTTGGTGAATGGACACTTCCACTGCTACTTTCCTTAATCACTTGGAATCCCCTGTGGTCACTGGCTTCATGCGGTGTGCTTATTTGTTACACCGGAGTATTAATGGCCGTAGCATGGCAAGCACGCAATGGAAAAAACAAGGTTTTATTGGTTCTCATTGGCTTTAAGTTACTTCATTTTTCATACGGACTTGGTTCCTTTTTGGGTTTACTTAGTTTACCCTTTACCGCTAGAACGAGATGAATGTTGAGTTGACATATCAAGCAAGGATAGCCCAGTATCTCCACATTGCTTCGGAGCAAGTTTCGCTTTATTGGAAAGGACGTGTGGCGCTATATACCGTATTAAAGGCAATGGGTGTAGGTCCCGGAGATGAAGTTGTGCTCCCAGCGTTCACGTGTGTAGTTGTACCCAATGCCATTCTTTATTTGGGTGCAACACCCATTTATGTGGATATCAATCCTACGGTTTTATGCTGTAGCGCCGAGCAAATCGAACAGGTAATCACCCCAAAAACTAAAGTAATATTAATTCAAAACATGCTTGGGTTGAGTTTTGAAGTGGAGGAAATCGTATCCTTAGCTAAAGCAAGGGGAATTTATACGATTGAAGATTGCACCCACGGGTTTGGAGGGAAACATCAGGACGTATTCAACGGCCTACGGAGCGATGCCTCATTTTTTTCGAGTCAATGGAACAAGCCCTTTTCTACCGGAATAGGGGGGATGTTGGTAGTAAATAATCGAGACTTACTTCAGCCGGTCAATCAGCTTAATTCGCATTTAATTAAACCCAGTGCCAAGGATCAGTTCATACTTTTTATACTTATTTGGGCGAGAACGTATTTGCTAAAAGGATTTACGTATTGGACCTTCCTTCGATTGTATCGATGGTTGAGTAAGAAAGGGGTGGTAGTAGGTTCTTCCAGTGCCTCCGAATTAGAAGGAATTAACATGCCGAAGGACTATTTTAAAGGGATGAGTTCGGTGCAATGCCGAGCAGGAATTAAGGCGTTAAGCACATTTGACCAAGTGATTTCACAGCGCAAAAATTCGGGTGTCTCAGTGCATCAATGGTTGACCAGTCAAGGCAAAACCACCGTCCCATCAGAACACTTGGCCCAACATGCCTTTCTTAAGTATCCCATCCTTGTTAAAGACCGAGCGTTGTTTTTGCAGCAAGCAGAAAAAGAAAAAGTACCACTTGGAGATTGGTTTATTTCTCCTTTGCATCCCGTATCGGATTCCTTGGAACCTTGGGGACTGGATGTTTCTAATTTTCCGAATGCAGTATATGTTAGTAAGCACATTGTTAATCTTCCCCTAGATATACCTGTGCATAGATTGATTAATTTTCTCGAACTTTACAAAAACGAAATTATCTAATATGTTACCTTTCTCTCCCCCACGAATAGACCAACGAATCATTGATGAAGTTACGGATACCTTACGAAGTGGTTGGATTTCTACAGGTCCAAAAACTAAGTTATTTGAAAAGAAAATCACCGAATATGTGGGGTGTAAAACAACCGTAGCTGTTAGCGCATGGACTACCGGGATGGAAATTGTCTTGCGCTGGTGGGGTATAGGTCCGGGCGATGAGGTTATTATACCTGTCTATACGTATTGTGCGAGTGCCAATGTGGTGTTACATACCGGTGCAAAAGCGGTCATGGTAGATATCAATCCGGATGATTTTAATATTAGTATTGAAGCCATTCGAGCAGCCATAACACCAAATACTAAAGCGATTATGCCGGTTGATATTGCCGGTTTACCTTGCGATTTCGATGCCATTAAACAACTTGTTGAAGAAGCTAAATCGATGTTTACTCCTTCGAATGAGCAACAACAGAAATTAGGACGAATCTTAATCGCCTCGGATGCAGCACATAGCTTTGGCGCTACGTATAAGGGCGTGCAAATGGGTGCGGTAGCTGATATTACCTGCTTTTCGTTTCATGCAGTAAAAAATTTAACCACGGCAGAAGGTGGGTCAATTTGTTTTAATCTGCCTGATTCATTTGACCACGAAGAACTCTATAAATTGTTTTGTATTAAAATCCTTCACGGTCAATCCAAGGATGCCTTAGCTAAAATGCAAAAAGGGGCTTGGCGTTATGATGTGATTGAGCCTGGATATAAGTGTAATATGACCGACCTTCAAGCCTCTATAGGCTTAGTGGAATTGGAGCGCTATCAGGAAACCTTAGACCGTCGAAACGAAATTTTTGATCAATACTCCAAGGGATTTGATAGACTTGATTGGGCCGTGACTCCAATACGTGAAGACCGTTTTCGTGTTTCTTGTTGTCATTTATATCAATTGAATATTAATGGGGTTACCGAAGCACAGCGCGATGCCATTATGCATGAGATCTTTGAGCAAGATATTGCGGTTAATGTGCATTTCCAACCCCTGCCTCTGTTTACGGCGTATAAGGAGTTAGGGTATGATATTGCCAATTACCCCGTGGCTTATGATAAATATTCAAGAGAAATTTCCTTACCCATTTATTACAACTTAACGAACGAGCAAGTGGATAGCGTAATCAAGGCGGTAACGATTGCATATCATAAGGTGATGGGATGAAACGTTTAATGGACGTCATACTTTCGTCGCTTATTTTAATTGCGTTTTTACCAATAGGATTAATTATTTCATGTTGTATTGCGCTAGAATCAAGGGGAGGTATTTTTTATTTTCAAGAACGAATTGGATTAGGCGGTAAGCCCTTTATGTTGCTTAAGTTTCGATCCATGCGTCCAAATGCAGATCGACAAGGTAAACTTACCGTGGGTGAGCGCGACCCAAGAATTACGCGTGTAGGAGCTTTTGTTCGTAAATACAAACTGGATGAATTTCCTCAGTTTATCAATGTATTGAAGGGAGATATGAGTGTTGTTGGTCCTCGACCAGAAGTTAAGGAATATGTTCGTCACTACACGGATGCCCAACGTAAGGTGTTAGATTATAAGCCCGGAATTACCGATCTCGCTTCGATTAGTTATTTTGAAGAGAATAAAATATTGGCAAATAGTAAGGATCCTGAACGTACTTATATAGAAGTAATCATGCCGGAGAAAATCCGAATCAACTTGGAATATCAACTCAGCGCGTCCGTATGGCGTGATTTGGGTGTAGTCTGGAAAACTGGAATGAGAATGATTAAATAAAGATGTTGAATACATACATTTACAGCTCTATGGAATTTAAAAAAAGAAATTTAAGCTTTATTTTATTGGTAACTACTGCCTTGGCATGGGGTCAGAACCAAGTTAGTGACTCTGTGAATAGAAGGTTGGAAGTTAAAAATCAGCTCGGTGTTCAGTTTGGAGGACCAAGTTTTCTTTCTTGTAATTATGAGCATTTTTTCAATCATCATTGGAGTATTGAAGCGGGGGCAGGTTCTATTTTAGCAATTTCTGGGGTTCACGTTGGAGGGCGTTATTATTTTGGTTCAAAAGCAAAACCAACAAAATTTGCTCCCTACCTCGGTGCTGCTATCGGTGCAGCTTTCATAATTGGTGGAGGAAGTTCTGGAGGAATTGATGGCTATGGTGCTGCCGTTGGTTATGTTCCGCTTGGAATACAGTTAATGACGAAAAAGGGTTTTGCGGTTTCCTTGGAAGCTGCGGGGATGTATCTAGACAATGAGGTTTTACCTATGGGAGCACTTCGTTTGTATAGATCACTTAAAAAAGAAAAGAAAAAACGAACTTAATCTTTCAATAATCTAACAATCTGCGAAGATTGTGCTGTCCGTACTTCCAACATATATACTCCTTTGGGAAGTGATTTCACTGAAAATTGATTATCCCCATCCATACGAACTTCTATTGCTATTTTTCCATCCATCCCATAACAGCGTAGGTATTCAATATGTGAGTTTGAATTTACGGTAACTAGGTCAGAACTTGGATTTGGCGCAATGGAAAGTGATAAATCTGATTCCGCGAGTTGCAGAGAGGGATTTAAGCGGGAAGGCTCAGCCCCAATACATTTATAAGTCCTGTTGCCGGATCAATCGTAGCCAATTGAACCGTAGATGGATTGTTATTTCTGTATAAGCCATACATGGTATTGCCCAATTGTCCTAAGGAAAGAAATGGGATAAAAAGTAAGAGCAGTTGAAGTGTTCGCATACGTCAAAACTACGCATAAATGTACGGTAATGCTAATGAAATTCAATACAATATTTGTGTGTTGAATGACTTCCTGACGCAAGCGACATTATACCTTCTTTCTCTTTTATGTTACCGCTTGAATCCAGTGCATCCGCCCATCCCCACCACGGTTCAATGCAGAAAAATGGAGCACCAGGTTTGGTCCATAAACCGACCGCAGTCCATGTGTCGCAATGCAATGAAAGTATTTTTGGCCCATTTATTTTACCAAATCCAATGGATTGAAAGGGTGGTTGTTTAATTACAATTGCATCGGAGGTAAATAAATCATCAGACAGTTCGAACTTCCGTGACAGTTGAATTTCTTTTGTTTTGCCGTTGTAGTAATTTCCTGTAATTAAGTGTTGTTGTACCGCATAGTCCGATCCAAAATCGAGATAATACTCCGAGAGTTTTCCTTCGATATGAAATCCAGGATGCCCGCCAAGACTATAGAAGAGTTCCGTCGAATCAAGGTTAGTAACACGATGTTCAATTTCTAGGGTATCTTGTAATAAGGTGTATTTCACCTGTAGCTCAAAGGCAAAAGGATATTGTGCTCGGGTTTGTTCATTATCCGTTAGCCGCAAAGTGATGGAATCTTCTGAATGTTCCATTACCTGAAAAACTTGATCCCTGGCGAAGCCATGTTGCCGCATGCCATATGATTCATGATTCAACGTGTACTGATCGTTAAGTAATCGTCCAACAATAGGAAATAGAATTGGGGCAAAGCGATTCCAGAGTTTGTCGTTTTTTTGCCATAGCAAGTTCCCATGAGTTATATGGGTGAATTGTTGAAGTTCAGCGCCCAATGGGTTGATACAAACTTTTAATTGATTGTTTTGAAGAATTAGCATACCGATATCGGTGTAATGATTTTAATTAAAACGACAATTATCTATACCTCAATTACAATAGATACCTCTCTTGTATCCCCATCAATAGGCGGATAAAGCTTGTGAATTTCAACTCTAAGGCCCAAGATTCCCTTCAATTCTTTTGTTATTCTTGAAACGATCCGTTGTCCTACGTGCTCAATCAATTTCGACCGAATGCCCATTTCTTCTGCTACTATGTTTTGAACGGCGCAATAATCTACCGTATCAATTAATTCATCGCTGGCTGCGGCTTTTGAAAAGTCGGTGTCAATCGTTACATCTACCGTATAATATCCGCCAATCCGCGCTTCTTCTTCCATGCACCCATGAAAAGAATAACAGCGAATACCCCGAACGTGAATTTTATGCTTCATTTAGAATGGCGGCAATTTTAGGTAGGTTTTCTTTCATGCGGGTTAAGACTTCCTCTTTACCAAGAAACGCGCTCACATCAAACATTCCTGGACCAGCGCCAACACCTGTAACGGATAAACGATAAGGGAGCAATACAGCACCAATTCCCAGGCCTTTCTCTTCCAAATATCCCTTGAAAGCAGAATCGATATTCGCCGAGTTAAACTCAGAAATTCCCTCCAATCGAATCATCCATTCATTCAAATATCCGGATGTTTCTGCTTTCCACTTTTTACGAATAGTTTCCGTATCAAATACGCTTGGATTAGCCAAGAAATAGGCTCCATCCGTTAAGATATCTTCTGCAAAGGTGGCGCGTTCTTTCATTAAACCAACCAAAGTTTCCAAAGCGGAATCAGAAATATTTAGGGTAGGGTTTGTTTCTTTTAATCCCTTGGCGATGTCTGCATCAGCTTGCATACGCAACCAACTTTGTTGAAACCACTTCGTTTTCTCTGGATCAAATTTTGCTCCTGATTTAGAAACTCTTTCTAAAGAAAAGGCTTCAACTAACTCATCCAAGGTGAAAATCTCTTGAGGCGTACCCGGATTCCAACCCAATAAAGCCAACATATTAATGAAGGCCTCTGGTAAATACCCTTTTTCACGGTATCCAGAATATAATTCCCCTTCAGCAGTGATCCAGTTGGTAGGAAATACTGGAAATCCTAGGCGGTCACCATCGCGTTTGGATAATTTCCCGTTTCCATCGGGTCTAAGTAATAACGGAAGGTGTGCAAATTCTGGTGCATCCCAACCGAAAGCTTGATAAAGCAATACATGCAGTGGCGCTGAAGGTAGCCACTCCTCACCACGAATTACATGCGATATGTTCATGGTATAATCATCTACAATGTTCGCTAAGTGATAGGTTGGCATGCCATCGCTTTTGAATAATACCTTATCGTCTAAGTTATTCGTATTAACAACTACCCATCCTCGGATGAGGTCATGAAAACGTACGTCTTCATTCCGTGGCATTTTCATACGGATCACATACGGATCACCGTTAGCCAATCGTTGTTCAACTTCCGTATGCGGCAAGGTTAACGAGTTTTTCATACTTACCCGCGTTACACTGTTGTATTGCCAATTCGGCATCCCCATTTGTTTGGCCTGTTCCCGCATTTGCTCCAATTCTTCCGCGGTATCAAAGGCATAGTATGCTTTATCATTAGCTACAAGCTGCTCCGCATACGGACGATACATGGCTTTTCGTTCCGATTGCACATAGGGTCCGAAGTCTCCTCCAAGTCCAGGACCTTCGCTCGGCATGATACCGCACCAAGACAGCGCATCCATAATGTACTCTTGCGCACCGGGTACAAAACGTGTTTGATCTGTATCTTCGATTCGAATTAAGAAGGTTCCTTGGTGCTTTTTTGCAAACAGGTAATTATAAAGTGCAGTTCT
>Ga0315907_10004433_pt1 | contig 15794 bp, 18 predicted proteins | sample LakEriMetagenome_3_FD_203525 | JGI IMG/M metagenome (GOLD analysis project Ga0315907, IMG submission 203525) | Freshwater fungal communities from buoy surface, Lake Erie, Ohio, United States - Buoy 12 MA123 | ecosystem: Environmental > Aquatic > Freshwater > Lake > Lake biofilm | place: USA... | reverse complement strand
CCATATTCGCCTCTCTTCCAATCTCAATATATTTATTGTACTATAATAGGTTTAGAATGTCAAGGGGGATTTTACTCCCCCCAAGATTTACCAAGAAGCTTGGTAGTAGTATTCCCGAGTTTCTTCTCCATCGGACAAGATTTCGGAAAAAACTTTGTAAGCATTTTCCACATCTTTCCAGTACCATTCGTCAATTTCATAGGTTCCGAAAAAGAAACCCTGAGAAGGTGGCATTAATTGACTGGCAAGACTGGTATCGTCGAGAATTGTTTTCAGTGTATCATGAATTTTCTTCAGTTGCTCATCATAAAGAAAAATTTTCTGACACTCATCAACACCACCAGCAAAATTGTTGACGATAAAAGTATGAAGTGCATTAAACTTTCGCCAATAGACAATTTCTTCAATAATAGTGCAAATACGTTCAGGACGAATCCTAGAAGGTTCACCGCCCTTAGTTACAGTGATATTCCACTTTTGCTCAGGAGTGTGGAAACTCCAGTTCTGAACGTAAGTTTCTTTGTAGAGATACATGTCTAGTCCCATAATATTATCACCTTTTAGAATGTTTGTCAATGAAAATTTTTGGTGCGCCCGGAAGGATTCGAACCTCCGGCCTTTTGGTTCGTAGCCAAACGCTCTATCCAACTGAGCTACGGGCGCAAATTTTAGATTTCGAGAAGTTTAACTATTCACCCTCTTCCACATCGGTAGGGTCTTCACAAACATCTCTTTCCACAAAAGATACATCTGGGAAGTAGTAGATTGTGTTATACGCACCAAAATTATCCCAGTGGATAGAACCCCAAGGATAATCAAGTTTTCGTGTCCCGAGTAGATAAAACATCGAAAACATCTCGTTGGAATCAGCAACAATACCCAGACAAGACTTTCCCATCATTCCACGTCCCGAATAAGATCTGACGGGAAATTCCAGTTCTTCAGCTAGCTTTTGAATGTCGCTCATAAATATATTATCTCACAATTTAGTTAATTTGTCAAGAATTTTTTGGTGCGACTGTACGGTAACGATCCGTATTCCCAGGATTAAAAGTCCTGTGCTTCACCATTAAAGCTTCAGTCGCAAATTTTGGTTGGCGCAGACGGCAGGGATCGAACCTGCATGTGTCCAATTACCCTTTCATCAGTTTAGAAGACTGAGGGGATACGTCTGCAAGAAATTTATTAATATCATCTATTGATTTTAGTATAACTATTTGGTGTGACGTAAGAGATTTGAACTCTTTCTTACAGATTCACAATCTATCGTGCTTGACCGATTACACTAACGTCACCACATTTAATCAGTGTGCTATTACGCTAAAGAATCCATGGTAGAATTGCCGATCTATTTCTAGACTTTATTCGGCCAAATAACAGACATTAATATTCTACAAAGATTATCTGTTATCCACGGTAATCTTTCAACCGTATTGACCGGAGCCACGATTCACTCTTTAAAGGATGGCTGCTTCTAAGCCAACCTCCTGATTAAAATATTTAGTACTCTTTTTGTAAACCTAATTCTCGGGCATCATACCATCCATCCATGTACTCATCAATCTCCACATCATTGAGATCGGTAATCATCTCACCCTTGTAGGTTCCATTAGGATACCAGTGAGGATTAATGGAACGACCGTAGTAAAAATCAGCCCCACCCCGATCATACAAACTACCATTTTTACTACGATCAAACTGAGGATCATCTTTAGAATAACCAAAAAAGTTCATATAATCATTATATCTTAAAAAATTCTAGAAGTCAACAATTTCTTCTGTTTATCACTCACTGACAGTAGTATTTCCAGAGACCAGAGTAGTATTTCCAGATACCAGAGCGTCTTTAGAGACCAGAGCGTTTCCAGAGACAAGAGCGTCTCCGAAGACCCGAGCGTCTCCGAAGACCCGAGCGTTTCCGTAGACCTGAGCGTTTCCGAAGACCAGAGCGTCTCCATAGACCCGAGCGTATCCGAAGACCCAAGCCTTTCCGGAGACCAGAGCGTTTCCAGAGACCAGAGCGTTTCCGAAGACCCGAGCGTTCTCGAAGACCCGAGCGTCTCCGAAGACCCGAGCGTATCCGTAGACCCGAGCGTTCTCGAAGACCAGAGCGTCTCCGAAGACCCGAGCGTTTCCGTAGACCCAAGCCTCTCCATAGACCTGAGCGTTCCCGAAGACATAAGCGTCTTCGCAGACCAAAGCCTCTCCATAGACCTGAGCGTTTCCGAAAACCTGAGCGTTTCCGAAGACCTGAGCGTTTCCGAAGACCTGAGCGTTTCCGAAAACCTGAGCGTTCTCGAAGACCTGAGCGTTTCCATAAACTACTGCATCAGGACCAACAAAAGCAGTGTCATCGACTGTCGCTGTATTCTCAACCCAACCTTTACCGTTAGGATGTTGGTGCCAAGTCTCTAGGGTTGCTTGAGGAAATAAGTCTTTAAGATGTTCGAAAGTCATTGTGTATCCTTATACTATATAGAATCAAAAATTTGTTTAATCGCAAAGACAAAAACGGAGATAAGAACAATTCCAATTAAGTGCATTTCGTTTCCTTGTAACCAACCCAACAGAACCATTATAGCGTACTGTCCTTCAGAACGCAAGGGATTTTGAAATTTTTATTCCCTTTATTTTCAATTACTTAGCTGCAAGTCATTCATTTTAAAGGGAATAAAAAATTTGGGATCTTGGTTCTCACCAACCAATATTATATAGTGGATCCGTTTCCATCGCCTGGATGGTCCAGGCGAGTTCGCAGATGGTTCCGTATACCCTGGGTATACCGCTAGCATCCGACGTCGCCTGTGACTCCTGGAAGCGCAAAAAGAATATTCTCTTTGTTTTCAATAGGTTGTAGTCAAGTAATTGAAAACAAAGAGAATATTCTTCTACGAAAATATTGCCTTCTTCGATTCGATACGTTATAATAGTTCTGTTGGGTTAATGATGATTTTAATTTCAAAAACACTTAACATTCGTGGATATAAAACTTCCGCTGACCGGGAACGAGCAATCAAAATGTTGAAGAAGATCGGTTTTTCGCACTTCATCAGATATCATGATACCCAGTCGGCGCACGCTCTTATGGTTGCAAAGGCGAAAATTTTTTCGCCAAATGCTTGACTATAAATAAGCACTATAGTAGAATTTAAATATGAAGAAAAGATTTGCTAATTCTAACGAGGTCTACTGGGGCACGGAACCAAATGCTAGAGAGTTCCCTCATCCGCTAGATCCGAAGTTCAATAATCATCTTCTTGCCGCAATTAATTGGTACAATTATTCGGCGTCTCTTGAGAAAAAGAAGTATTGGTTCATGAAGTGGGTTCGGGATACCAAACCGACTGCTAATGCAGATGCGATTGAGTTGATACACGATGGCGCATTTACGACCGCCGGAACGATCGCTCGACTCTATTCTCTTGGGATCACGGAGTCAGATTATCTTAATCGTAAATTGCAAGAATGGGTTGAAATCTTCACGCAGAATGGATCTAAGATCCTCGCTTCAAAGCAAAAGAAAGCTGGACTGAAGAAAATTGACGTCAATGGTAAGGATCAGGTTCTTGTTCATCTCTCCGGACTCATTGAATCTGTAGTTGACGATTTCATTTCGTCTGGCATGAAGAAGATTAATTTCGATATGTCTGAGTGGATTATCAAGAATAATCCTTCGGCTCAGCATCTTGCGGCGATTCGTGAGCGTTGGTTTCCTATTATGGAGGAGTTGCTTAACGAATCTGGTGACGAGGATTTGGCCGAGGCTTATTCTCACTTGACCGACAAGCAGGTTGAGAAGTTCATTGAGCTTCTTCTTGATATCGTTACTTCTAAGAAAGTTCGCAAGGCACGAACTGTTCGTAAGCCTCGTGCCAAGTCGCCGGATAAGATGGTAAAGAACGTAAAGATCGCTTCTTCTGATCCTGAGACTGGTGTGAAGTCTGTTGAGCCAAAATGTATTCCCGGCTCTTCTGCGGCTCTTGTTTGGAACAAGAAGTATCGGATGCTTGGTGTGTATTTTGCTGAGGATGGTAAGGAACTATCTGTTAAGGGTTCTACAATTATCAACTTCAACGAAGAGACTTCTTTCATGAAGAAAGTTCGCAAGCCTAATGAAGTTCTGCCGAAAGCAGTTACTTCTACGAAGCCGCAAATTAAGAAATTGATCGATAGTCTTTCTTCTAAGTCAGCTAAAATGACTGGCCGTTTGAACTCCGAAACTTTGATTTTGAAAGTTTACTAAAATAAATAAATCTATAAGGAATATGACTACACATAACGAAACTATTAATTTCTTGATCCTTCAAGGATGGGAATATGATCCGAATATGCCTGATGGACAAGTTTTCCGCCTATATAATGTCGATCTTGATTGGGAAGATCGAGAGTGGTATACAATTCAAGAAGCTCTTGATATTGAGAAGATGAATAACCCAGATGAGTTTCGAGAATTCGAATTATTGGATTCGCTCGACAACCGCTATCTTACTATGGTTTCTAATTACATGGATTCATAATTGTAATTTCATAATAATATGATTATTGGATGGATTATAACCAAATCACATTCTTCTGGTATATCTGAATTTCTAGTTGATAGTCCGCTCCGTACAGAAAATGGCGTCTATGAATCTTATTACTTCAGTAAGAAACATTCAGACGCCACTATATTCAGAAAGAAACCAGAAATACTAATGCATACATTATCAGCTAATATTGATTCTAATACTTTAGAATTGGTTCCTGTAGAATGTTATTTTTAAGATAAGAAATTAACCCAATTCTCAATATGCCTCGACCAGTCATAGTTCTCTTTTGCGAACTCCTGGATTTCGAGGCATTTCTTTTTGTATGCTTCTGAATCTGATGTATAATATCTAATCTCTTCAGATAACTTCTTTTTATATTCTTCTTCTTCCAATGGAAGAAGAATGCCGCCACCACGTGGTCCATTCTCTTCAAAATAACCAACTGGTGTAGAGAGAACTAATCTTCCAGCAGCAGCAGCTTCCATAGATGGTAGACCTGCCGATTCTTCGATGGAAGAAACTGCAAGAGCATCAATTGAATTGTAATATGCTGGCATACACATCCAGTTGTAGAAATTATGTTCTACAAGATTTACTTCTGGAACATTAGTAATAGTTTCTTTTACAAGATGACCTCTTTTAATTTCTACATTAAAGAAATTCTTAGTTTCTCTTGCTCCACCATATCCTATCTTCTTAAGAGAGGAAGAAGGTTTCCTATAAAACATATCAAAGTGAATGCCAAAAGAAACAACATCTGGTATTCTGTTGATTCCGAATTCTGATGATTTCGTTTTCAAGACATTAGAAACAACTCCAAACTTATAGATCTGATCGTAAAATCCATTTCCAAAATCTCTCTTGGCCAAAAGCATGTCCCATTGCCCATGAGCAACTGTTGCGATTTTATTTCCAGGAATACCGCATCTATTAAGATGTACAACAGCATCAGGCATTGTAACAAATAAATCATATGATTCGTTCAACAATTTAAATTCTTCGCCAGAATATTGTTGAGTCCAATCTAGAAGATTTGCTATAATTCCATACCTATATAACTCTTTTGAAAGAGCATGATGGATGGACCCGAAAGCCCATCGATTTTGAGTGTAGAATATAACCTTTCTCATTATACATTACCATTTAATTCTGCTTGTGTTTTGAATCCTTCAGTTACTGCTTTTTGCATCCACTCATACATTAATGGAATCCCACCATTTCCAGCGGTTGCATGTTTATCACCACCAAGTTCCCATCCCTTCAACGATCCCCACATTTCTTTATTTGATACTGGATGTGGTGGGACGAACGTACCTGCATTTGTATACTTTTGGATCATATGAGAGAAATGAATATCTTCTCCAACCAAATAATTGTGAGTAATCGGAGGAAGTTCTCTGAAGAAAACAGACAACATGTCTCTATGAAAGAACCAGGAATGTCCTACGATATCGACCTGTGTAGTTGTATCACGTGGGCCATCCCATCCAACACGTTCTTTGATTCCATATGCGGCCCCAGGAATAAACAAAAGACCTATAGTTCCCAACAAACCTGGATGCTTTTCGTATGTCTGTAAACAATTTTCAATCCATTGAGAACCAGGAATTGTATCATCATCAAACACACAAACCCAATTGGTTCTTGCGTTCAATGCATATGTGAATCTAGACCAAACACCAAAATTAGTGTTGCAGAAAGCGGAGACGCATGATGTCGCCGCCTCTCTATCATATTGAACACCGTCTACTGAATTCTGCCAGTAGAATATATTAGTTGACTTCACTGTTTGTCTATTGACTGCTTCGATCTGAAGTCTTAAATTTTCTGGTCTTTTATAACCATTAAGAATTACTGTATAATCTGAACTCATATTAACCCCACACACAATACTTATTAGAATATTCTGAGACGCCTATTGCATAGCATCTTTTGTTTTTGACATCGTTATTTAACCAACGATCTATAGTGGAACCAACATCAATATATGTATTTGATTTATTATCATTCCATAATTGATGTGCAAGTATATTTCCAAGAGGACCACAAGAGAATAAGAACAACTTATTTTCGTGTTTCTTCTGTTTCAATTCTTCCACTAAATGAAGATCGTCCACCCAAGCGTTATATCCAACACCATAAAATTCTTGAACCTTGAACGGAAGAAGAGACACATCAGAGTTTCTATTTGCAACAAGAATGATATTGTCTTTCTTTTCGAATTCTGGAATTATGTGTTCTAAGAAATATGGATAATTTGCGTTGACAAAAAGATTTGCAAATGTTAGGTGTTCTTGATCTTGTTGTGATTCATAAACCATCTGTTGATGTGCTTGTCCTTGACAGCAAGGACAAGAGATACCAACGAAATATCCTGGATCTTTAAATCTAAATGATTCGATTAACATGTTTATGCTGTTTGCAGCTTGATCATTAATAAACCATTCTCCGTTTCCAGAAGCACAATTCACTCTACACATAGCAAGCCATTCGCCGTCTGCATATTTAGAAAAAGCAAATTTCTCACTAAGTTTAATCTTATTATAAAATTTAACTATTTCTAATCTAAAGTCTTTCATATTCATTTCTATACCTTTCAATAAAATCTGAGCAAATTCCAGAACAACGTCCAACATCTTCATTATGTATTTCAGGAAGTACAGCGATTGAATTAGCTATCGGTTGTTTACCAGGATATACCCAAATATATCTATCAGAAGTCAGAGTCATTGTATCCGTTTCATGCCAAAACCAATTGAAAGAAATAAGCTGACTGAAATATTCAACAGCTTCTTTGTTCTTGCAATGAATCCAAAGATTATCTTTATTTTGTTTAAACCAATCGATATTCATACCATATTGTGGTTTATCGTGTCCTAAATATAAATTACCATCTTCACACCAAACATCTACTTCTACATCGTATCCTTTTTCAATTGCGCTTAATATATAAGTTGGTTCATTTTCATAAGACTCAAACTTACCATTCAAATTTCCACGATGCGAAATATAAATCATTATTTATCTATCCCCAAATGTAAATGTAAAGTTATTTGGATATCTACGACTCATTGGTTGATCTTCAAAGAAGAATGCTTTGTTGAATGAAGAAAATATATCAATCAATTCATTTCTTTGATAGCACTCAGATGCATCTGGATTAATTTGAAAATAACCAGATTTCGAATTTCTAATTATCTTGTTCAGATATTCTTCTTGTGTTTTCTTTTTTAATTCTGAAAATGCATAGTTACTCATCACAAAGTCATATTCTTTCAATTCAACTTTGCCTAAGGTTGTTGTTTTAACTTCTACACCATGCTTAGATAGATATTTCTTCTGAAGGAGGTTTGTTGTTTCTAGATCTAGAATTGTGTAGCTCTTGAAGTTAAAGAACTTTGAAAGGATTAAACATTGACCACCATATCCACCACCAATTTCTACAACATCTTTATTTTCAAGATTGAATCCTTGTGATAAAATATCCATCAAGACCTTTGTATATCTTAATGTTGTTGGAGAAACATCTCCAAATATTGGATAATTAAACTTGATTGGACCGCCATATAAATCATTGGACTTGATTAGTTCAACGTGTTGAATTATCTTCCCGAGAAGTTCTGTGGGATATCTAATTATAATATCCAGATATTCTTTTCCAAGATCATAATCTACATGTTCCAGAATATGTGTATAAGTTTGATTGGTTTTAAACGAGTCGAAGAGAACATCATGCTCTGCAATTAGTTTACATATTTCATAATAATTCAATTTAACTGGGTCTAGATTAGACCAACCTTGTAATGATTCGCTCATATATCCTCATTTATTTTGTAAGAAATTATTAAGATCTTCTGGTGTTCCAAGACCCCACATTTTTTCTATATTATAAGTTCTAATTCTTTTGTTATCTTGAATTGCTTCATTGAAGGCGGGGCAAACATAGAACTCATTATTGATACGAATATTTTTAGCGATCATTTGTTCAGCATATTTCACATAGTCTGAACCTCGTTTCCAATAATATATTCCAGCAGTTGCTATATTAGAAATAGGTTTTTTCTCAGCAACTTCTGTTACATATCCAGAGTCATTCGTTTTCACGAAAGACCACTTTGGATGTGTTGAGTTGAAAGTTACTATACCGCAATCATTATTTTGTTCAATCATTTTATACATGAAATCGTTTGAATCCCATTCAATAAACTGATCTGAATTTGCCATCAACAACGGTTGATTGTTGTCAATCAAAGACTTCGCTAACAACGTTGTGCATGCAGCACCTTCAGTTAAACCATCTACCTCAATTATACTACAATTCGGAGTGATTAGATTTAAAAGTGTGTCTAGATTATACTTTTCTCTATGCGACTTCTGAACTACATATATGTAGTTTGCTTCTACATTCAAGTTCTCAACAACAACTTGAATCATTGGTTTACCATTAACATCAATTAATGGTTTAGGGAAAGAGAATCCAGCGGATTCAAATCTAGAACCAGCACCTGCCATTGGTATTAAAACATTCATATTATTACCTTGCCACTTCACTTTCATTTCGTTATTATTTTTATTTATGGCTTCTAGAATATTTGAGATTGTAACATCTTTAGAATTATTGACTCGAAGGATTTTTGCGCCGGATCTGGATGCTGCTAATAAACCTATTGGTGAATCTTCGATAATCAATGTTTCTTCTGGAAGAACGTCACATGTAATCATTGCGTACCAATAAATGTACGGATATGGTTTACATTTTGTTACATGTGAATTTGAGTATATACAGTCAAAATACTTCTTAATACCAAGCATTTCTGCAATAGAATTAACAGTTTCTTTTATTGAATTAGAACAACATGCTAATTTGTAACCAGATGCAGATAATGATTCTAGAGTTATTATTAATTCTAAATTTGGTTCAATTTTTGAAACTGCGTCTATTGTTAACGTCTGTTTTAATTTCCAAATTTGATCGTGGAATCTCTCTGGTAAGTTCTTATTTTTTGTCAACAATTTGAGTTTGTCAGAAGTTTTCAAACCATCATAGATTGTAAGATGTTCGGATTCTGTTATAATAAATTGCGAACCAGCGATCATAGTGATTGATGCGTTAAGAGTTTCGTAATGAATATGTTTGGTGTCTATCAAGACACCATCTAAATCAAATGCTATCAATTTAATCATCTAATTCCTCTTAAATTTAAATCAATTTTAAATTCTTTCAACATATCAAATAACATAGGATATTCGGAAATATTCCATTTGCCAGCAACACAAGCAGTTGCTATGTATGGAAGATATACTGAATCAAAATGACCGCCAACAGAGTTGCCTTTTTTGTTAGTACATAATCCTATCTTATTTAGTTTCTTGAGGAATGGTGATGTCTCTGGTTCGTTTCTAACTGTTTTTATTTCGCACGATTTAACTAAATCTAGAAGAACTGTTCTTCTCCAAATAGTTGCTTGAGTGCTAAACAAATAATATTCGTCTGGATGTATTACATATAATTTATCGTCATAATCACATAACTTATATGCTCCAGACTGTAACAATCTTATGAATCCTATGTTTCGATCCAAGTCCATTTTGACTAGAGAACTTGAAATGAAGTTAGTATCTATATCAGCATACGGAATATAATCTTCTAACATAAACAGAATATATTCATCTGGTATCTTTTCTAAAGCATATTCAAGTCTTTCTGAAAACAGCTGGTTATCGTCATATTGAAATTGATAAATTAAAGAATCGTCTTCAATAAAATAATTTGACACCGCAACATGTCTTAAACCAACATGCTTCTGCATTTTAGCAGAATATAAAGGCCAAATATCTTTACAATCAGAATGAGTATGAGTCAATACACATAAGTTATTCATTTTCTTTTCTCACAATCAATAATCCTGCATTCAATCCATCGATACAAGCGGACACGTATCAACAAAATTATCTAAATTAGTATTATATCTAAAGTGGATTATTTTCATAGATTAATTCCTGGATAAAACTTTGTCAACCAATCTAGATTTTCTCGCTCAGGATGTTCTTGATACCAACCTTTTCCTTCGTAAACATCCATTACCATCTGGAAATACTCAAGATACATTTCTGCTACTCTATCTGTTGAGTAGTTAGCCATTGCCCAATCACGACAGAATTTAGGATTAATCTTGTCGATATTCTTAGCAGCCCAACAGAATTGTTCGAAAGTTCTACAACGATAACCAGTTATCGAATGCAAATTGTACTCTGCGAAAACACCCCAATCAGTTGTGATAATTGGACAACCAGAGAACATAGCTTCCATTGCTGCACCACCGAAAGGTTCGTTGAACATCGAAGGTAAGAAGAATCCTTTTGCCTTCGACATTAATTCTTTTCGACGATCAGTATTTGCATAACCGATATGTTGAATCTTATCAGTTTGCTTATATCCGTGTTCTTCTAGAGAACCTTGTCCAGCAATCTTAAGATTTAAACCTAACTTATCGCAAACTTGATAAGCAATATCAATTCCCTTGCCAGGATAGACTCTTCCCAAGAATAAGAAATAATCTTCTTTTTCTTCAGAGTAAGTAAAATCTTCTGGATCAAAGTAATTAGGAATTACAACATGGTACCAATCTTCTTTACATTGTGCGACTGCTTCTTTTCCACCTATAGCTGATCGAATAGCATAAGACTCGAAGATTCTAAACTTAGCAAACTGACCATCAGCATAACCGATACCTGGTTCTACTACAATAATATCTGGATGGAAAGCGTCGCAGATTGGCTTATGACCCCAACCCCAGAAAGGTAAAAGAAAATCAGTCTTGGTCTTTCTCTTAGCGATTTCTGTAATTGCGTTCTTATAAAAAGTTTGATAAGCATGATCTTTCATATCAAACTTAAAGAAAGACTTTCTCCAATCATAAGAACCATAAGCAATCTCTAAATCTTTATTCGTTGTAACAGTGATATGTTCTGTACAATTTACAATCGAGTCTTCGTGACCATAATGATAAACAGTATGACCACGCTTTGTCATCATATCACAGAATCTTCTTGCTTTTGTCGTATAAGCACAAGCTGAATATTCTTTATTTGTGACTGTATGTGGAAGCCCTAGAACGTGGAATGTATATTTTTTATCGACCATATTAAATCCTTTGTGTCAAAATTCAAATTTATTTATATACCTTCTTACGTTTGATTACAAATTAATTATTTCCCTTTAAAATATCTATCTCATTTTCGAGAATATCAATCTTCCCTTTAAGATCTTTGATTGAATTAATAAGAGCAAAAGTTATAGCATGGCCACTATAATTGTACAGATCAACTTCAGGCCCATCTTCTTCTAACTTTCCTTTGAAAGTTCCGACACATTCTGGAAATATCTGCATTAATTCTTGAGCAATAATAGAAATATGTTCTTTACCGTCAGCAGTAAATCCAGCCTTTCCGTTATACTCATATTTAATAGGACGAACTTGACATATTTCAGTCAGTCCTTTTTGGTAGTCACCTTTAACTGTCTTAATACGTGAATCAGATGCGATAGTCCAGGTGTTTGTTGTAGGTTTAGTTGCAGAGTCTAGTGAGAGAGTTAATTGAGAACCAGGAGAAGTTGTACCGATGCCCACGTTGCCAGCGGTGGGTTGTAAAATAACATTCTTGGTACCAGAACCACTATAATTGCTGTTGATATGAATATCGCCTCGGCTGTTACCATATGTAGACAACTGAAGTGTACCCGAGCCATAGGGACCATAGTCAAAATTTTGGGTAGTTAGAGACAACATTCCAAACATAGTGGCGGACGCTTCAACTGTATTATTACCTAAAAGAATATTCGGAGAAATAGATGATAGATACATCTGGGTGTTCGCTCCACCATCTATGTGTAGTTTTCTAATCGGACTAGTGGTACCGATGCCCACATTGCCATTAGATAATATACGAACCTTTTCTCCATTACTCGTATAAAATGAAATAGGATGGTTAGTGGTGGTACCAAACGCAAGTTGTGTATTACTACTCACACTCCGCATTATACCTCTCAAGGTGCTTCCGTCTGGCGAAGAAACCATAATTCCTTCAGTATCTCCAGTAACATGTAATACATCCTGAGGGCTATTAGTTGCTATACCAATTCTACTTTGAACTAAAAGTCTAATATCACTGTAAACCAATCCTATAGTTCCAGAAGTTGAAGAGGTAGAACTCATATCAGTATAAGTCATTCCTCTTTTAGTTTCAGTAATAGTCACCAACAATGTTTTCGTGTTTCCACTGGGATTATAAACGCCAATGCCATATTTAGTTGATGATACTTGATAAACCACAGGATAATAAGAACTGTTCGATCCATTATCAGCGCCATCGCCATGTCCACGACCCATAGATGAAGGTGTTAATCTATAAAAATTACTTCCAGAAAAAGAACTGGATCCAGTTTGTAACAGATAATATGAGGTGCCGCTATGTGCCGCAGTCTCGCTGCTGATTTGAATTTGGACTGCCACATCTCCTTCAGTATCTTCGTATTCAGCAAGTTTAAATAATTGAGTAGAAGTTACAGTTTTTTTGAAGACTCTTTGGATCGCAGCACCATTGTCTTCAGTTGTAGAAGAAGAATCAAATAGTAACGATCCCGATCCAGATCCTGTTGCACCTATGAATCCTTGAATGCCTGTTGCGCCAATAGATCCAGTAGCACCAGTAAATCCAGATCCTGTTGCACCTACGAATCCTTGAGAACCAGTGGCACCTATTAACCCTGTTGCACCAGTAAATCCTTGAGAACCACTTACTCCTGTTGCTCCATCAAATCCAGATCCTGTTGCTCCAGTAAATCCTTGAGAACCACTTACTCCTGTTGCACCTATGAATCCTTGAGAACCACTTACTCCTGTAGCTCCATCAAATCCAGATCCTGTTGCACCTATGAATCCTTGAATGCCTGTTGCGCCAATAGATCCAGTAGCACCAGTAAATCCAGATCCTGTTGCACCTACGAATCCTTGAGAACCACTTACTCCTGTTGCACCAGTAAATCCTTGGATACCTTGAGAACCACTTACTCCTGTTGCACCAGTAAATCCAGATCCAGTAGCACCAGTTAATCCTTGAATACCTTGAGATCCAGTAGCACCAGTTAATCCTTGAGAACCGCTTGCTCCTGTTGCTCCAGTAAATCCTTGAATACCTTGAGAACCAGTAGCACCAGTTAATCCAGATCCAGTTCCAGATCCAGTAGCACCAGTAAAACCTTGCGGTCCTTGTATACCTGCTGTAGAGACTCTTATAACTTTAATATCTGGCATAGTTACCTCGTTGCGTTTGGACGTACATCAGCGATACCCTCTAATATTCTTATTACAGAAGAACCAGATGATAACTCTACATCATAAACATATCTACCTGGTTTGAAAGTTGCAGTTTGATTTGCTGTTGCAGATATTGTTATCTTACCATCTGTTGGCGGCGAATCGATAGATACTGTTAGAGTATATACATTAAAATCTGAATAATATGATTTTCTTATTTTACAAGCTGCAGTATAACCAGTTAAATTAAAACTTGCCCCTGTATCATCATCGATCGACATAGTTGTTGAAAATGTTGATCCAGATTCTATTAGTAGATTTATATATCCTGCTGGCATTTTTATTCCTTAGAAGTTATTTAGTATTCTGTTATGGTTGTACTAATATCATATGAATCATCTCTATTTGCTGTTATTGGATCAACTGCAATGGTGACTGTAGTTAATTTTTCTGAATTATTCGTACCTAAATCATTAAGATCGTAAAAATTAGTAACAGCAGTTTTAATAATTTTAGAATCTGTAATTGGAGGATAAATCCAAGCATTAGCCATAAATGTAAGCGTCCAAGTTAATATTCTATCTTCATCTACAGTTCCTTCATATGTATCTTCTTTTGAAACGCTAGTAAGAGATATCTGCACATCTCTCTTTAAATTTAAAGAAGAAATATCATTTAAAGTTAATGCATAAAATGGCGTAAAATAAGGTAGGATTTGCTCGATAATTTGTAATCCATCATCAATATATTTAACATAAAGATTAAGAGTAAATTCAAAATTATATGGGATTGGATTATAATGTGACTTGTAACCTGATGTTAGAGTTGCTGTTCCTGTTCCAACTGATGTTAAATCCAAACCAGTTCCTGCTTCTGCAAGCACTTTTGTTGTAGCTAATTTAATAGAATTATTATTTACAACTACAACGTAATAAGTATTATTATTTGTTAATCCGCCGATAACTGTTCCGGTCCCTCTTGAATAAACAACGGAAGATCCAGTTTTCAAATTATGTGAAGGAACTGTAATAATATTAGTTGTAATATTTACTGCAGTGCTAGCATTAAAAGATATTGCTGCTGCTGGAACATAAACATTTTTTCCGACAGTTTGTTGTTTTCTAGTCGAATCGTATGTCATTCCTGTTAATTCAAAAGATAATCTAGGAAGCGATATTTTAACATCAATCTGTCCTTCTCGCCTCTGAACATCTTGTTGCTGTAACATAGTGATAGTCTTATCGCCAGATCCGTATGCCAAAGGAACTTTAATATTTTTCTCAACAGAACCGTCGGTATTATATCTTACAATATTGATATTATTGAATAGAGATCCAAATGCTGCTGTCAAATTTCTAATTGATGAGAAATAAAATGGTGCTGTTGTTAACATTATGGGTTACCAAAAGGATTTGATTCTGAGAAATTAATAATACTATTTGAAATTTGCTGTATTTCAGTATTTTTAGCAAACGAATCCATAATACCAGTTGCCCCATCATTACCAAAGGCTATTTGCGCTTCATCTGCTTCTGTTCCAGTATCAATAGTTTCATTAGAGTATTTAAAGGCTTCACAAGTTAGATTGAAGAATTGTCTCGTTCCTAGTGGATAAAGAGGGTTCTTATCATCAACGAACTTAATTTCAAATAGAGTTTTTGAGTTAGGATATAAAACCAAATCACCTTCAACTGGCAGAGACTTACCTATTATATATTCAAATCTTTCTCTTGAAACAACAAGAGTTAATCTATCTCCCATACTAAAACCAAATTTCGAAATAAGAGCACCATCACCTTCGAACGCTTCATAATTTTGAATATACATTTCAATTGTATAATTTCTTTCAAACTTAGATAAATAATCTTCTCTAAATAACTCGTCTAATTTTACAATTGTTCTTGGTAAATAAATGAAATCTGTTCCACCAATTTGTATTGATTCGTTC
>Ga0315907_10004430_pt1 | contig 15799 bp, 5 predicted proteins | sample LakEriMetagenome_3_FD_203525 | JGI IMG/M metagenome (GOLD analysis project Ga0315907, IMG submission 203525) | Freshwater fungal communities from buoy surface, Lake Erie, Ohio, United States - Buoy 12 MA123 | ecosystem: Environmental > Aquatic > Freshwater > Lake > Lake biofilm | place: USA... | reverse complement strand
CAAAGAGTAAAATGATTTCATTTGGTTTATGGTTGATTAATCAAAGAGGTTTCGAAATTCTAAAGGTTTTGCCCGTTGGCGATTGCAGTAAGTATACACCTGCAGGAAAAGACTCAAGAGATATCCTTTCTGTTTGGGAATTTACTGCTACAGACAGCAGGCGCTTGCCGTTTACACTATACAAGAAAAGTTCGCCTGATATTGGGCCTGAATACAGAATTTCATTTGTACGAACAACAGCCGATTCCAAAACGCCCTCTGTGTTTTCTGCGCTCAACACCGTTGTTTGCAGATAATAATAAGCGTCGGTGTAATTGAGCGGTTCGCCTGTGGGATAGATTAAAAAGTGAAGCATCCCCAAACCGGGCGTAGCAAAAGGATTTACGATCATCCTCAAATAGCCTTGTCCCCCCGCAGCAACTCCATTCATATTACCATAATTGGGAAGCCCTGTGTAGCAATGCTGGTAGTCGCAAGCTTGGATATCCCACTCTTCGGGACATGTGTTTTCCACTAAACGCCAAGTGATATAAGCGCTATCCTGAAGGTCATGCCCGATATACATGTAATGCTCCGTGTACATGTCCATTTCGAGCGTGCCATAATATTCACTGCCCGGGTCGAACGTATAATTTTGAGCTACGACGGGAACTGCCGCTGTAGCAAAGAAAACAATTGAAAAAATGGACTTAAGCATATGCCAAAGTAGTACATATTGACATGCACACACCCTACAGATTTAACCCTAGAATAGGACTCGCAAACTAGAGAACAGTGTTCAAAGCGAACACCTCACCTACCCTAGGCCCCTTTTCAGTTTGCTCCAGGGTTGAGCACTCATTAATGGGGTCGTGTTCGTAGACGAGCACCCATTCTTCTGCCACAGCCTGATTCAGTATGCGAGCCTTTTCTTCCAGGGTAATGAGCGGACGCGTGTCGTAGCCCATCACATACGCTAACGGTATATGCCCAACCGATGGCAACAAGTCCGCCATGTAACAGATTTTCCGCCCGTTTACGGTGATCAGCGGAAGCATCATGCTATCCGTATGTCCGTCCACAAACAACACTTCAAATCCCAGCGGCGTAGAGCAACAATCGCCCGTGCGCTCGATGTATTTCAACTGCCCGCTTTCTTGAATGGGCAGAATATTCTCAGAAAGAAAACTCGCCTTCTCTCTTGGATTTGGTCGGGTAGCCCATTGCCAATGGCGTTCATTGGTCCAGTAATGTGCGTTCGGGAATGCAGAGCGAAACTGCCCGCTCGATTTATCCAATTCTATAGCGCCTCCGCAATGATCAAAATGCAGGTGCGTGAGAAATACGTCCGTAATATCATTTCTATGAAAGCCCAGCTTTTGGAGAGAACTCTCGAGAGAATCATTGCCAAACAAGAAATAATGCGAGAAGAATTTCTCACTCTGTTTATTCCCTATGCCCGTATCGATCAGCGTGAGGCGCTTGCCATCTTCCACCAACAGGCATCGCATAGCCATGTCGATGAGGTTGTTGCTGTCAGCAGGATTTGTTTTCTGCCAGATACTCTTGGGCACCACGCCAAACATGGCACCTCCGTCGAGTTTGAAATGACCCGTTTCGATGGAGTGAAGTTTCATGGAGCGAAGATACTGAGGACTGGGGACTGGGGACTGGGGACTGGGGAGTGGATACCCAGTCCCCAGTACCTAATTACTATACTCCACCGTCACAATGACCTCATTGCGCCTGCACAAAAACTGATATGGCGCATTGTAGCCCAAAAAGCGAAAGTGCCCGGTGTACTTAATGCCTTTTTCCTGCAAGGCCTGTTCGAGGCGAGCCGTATACTTCTGAATATCCTGATCGGATGCATACCCACCAAAACGGATTGCCGCCACATACTCCGGTTTGGTTGTGGAAATGTGAACCGCAGGATCGTTGGGCTTGGGCAAATTCTCTGGAGTCATTCCATCCGGCATAACGAAACTCATGGTTGATCCCGTTTCGCTCATGTCCATGTGCACGGGAGCCGTCATGGCAATGGACATGCCCTCTTGGTTTCCTCCGAAAATATAGCCGGCCAATTTCCTAAAACCCGGTGAGGCCACTTCTTTGTAGGTCGATGCAGTTGTCATGACAGTAGCCAAGGTGGCTGACGGATAGAATCGTATTTCGAAGTCCTTCTCCTTCTTGACAACTGTATAAGGTTGTTTTTCGGTTTTGTTGGAAGCCATAAGCGTGAAGAGTTGGGTGATGGTGGGAATGAGAATTACCAGCAATACAATTAGGATGATTTTCTTTTTCATTGTTGAGACCGATAATGGTGCGAATTAAAATAATGCGGATGTATCTGCGTATGATTTACCCAATCTAAACAACCCGCATGCGTCATAGTTTTCTGGTTCGAGCATTTTATCTATTTCGTTTAGCTTTTGTCATTTTTCCTATATTGCCGCCATAATCAAATCCAAATCAAATGAAAAAACCTTTACTCTTTCTTTCTACGCTCGGCATGAGCCTCGGCCTTTCGGCGCAAACCGTGATTTTCGAAGACAACTTTGACTCCTACACAGCCGATTTGGGAGTTGCAGAGCAAAGTCTGGTGTGGGACACCTGGGATGGTTCTGCCGGTGCTGATGGTGCTGTGTCGACTGCCTTCGCGTTCAGCGGCGCAAACAGCGCCAAAATCGAAGGTATGACCACAGACCTCGTATTGCCTATCGGTCCATACTCTGCCGGTAAGTATGATTTAAAATTCAAAATGCTTCTTACAGACGCGGGCGGTTATTTCAATCTGCTGCATCAGTGGAGTGCTACCTCTACCACATACCAGTGGGCTGTCGACGTTTTCTTTGGTGCAGACGGAACTGTAACCTGGACATCAGGTGGCGCTGCAGGTGGAAGCAGTTCAGTTGCCCTGAACGAATGGTTCGACGTGCAAGTAACAGCCGATATGGATATGGATATGGGGTACTTGTATATCAACGGTGTGGTTATAAATAGCTGGCAGTGGTCATTGAACAACGCCAATGGCACTGCCGGTTTGAATGTGTTAGAAGCTGCTGACTTCTTTGGCACCAACGACGCCGGTGGCGAAGGCCTTTACTACATCGACGATGTACAATTGATTGAAAGCACCGGTGTTTACACAGAAGAGGTAAACGCTGCGAACATCGCCATGTGGCCAAACCCTGCAAACAACCAATTGAACATTGCTTTGCCATCGTCAACTCAATCTGCGAACGTGCAGATTTTCGATGCTCAAGGACGTGTGGTTGCCAATACACTGGTTACAACTACGATTCAAAACATCGACATCAATACACTGGAAGCAGGCATCTATACCGTGCGCGTTGTATGCGGCGAGCAGGTGTATGCGCAGAAGGTGGTTGTTGAGTAAAGAGTGAAATAGTGAATAGTGGCTAATGGACTGCGTTCCGCGATCATTAGTCATTAGTCATTAGTCATTAAAAAAGCCGTCCTTCGGGGTGGCTTTTTCATTTGTGGGATTATCGATTAAAACGTCTCCTCAGAAATAAACCGAGCTTGCATTTAACCCAGCAAGATTAGCAAGTTAACGCCCTATTAATGGGGAATTCATTGCGTCCCCCGGTTTTGCATTTTCATAAAATTCCAGGAGAAATTCGTCGAGCTGCGTATGTAAATTATGTACTTTCGTCGAAGCTAATTACCGAAGACATAACTAGGTCTTAACCAATTAATCAATGAAATCCGCACTTTCCACCATCGGAAACAACACACCCTTGTGTAAATCCTTCTGCTTTAGTTTAAATGCGTCCATCCTTCTATCGTTGGCCATTTTTCTCTTCTCTACAAGTGCACTGTTTGCTCAAACCATGCTTTTCGAAACGTTTGAAACCAATGATGCTTTGCCGGGAACTTTACCATCCGGCTGGGTAACGAATTCTGTTTATTCGGTTGACTCAAGTTCAACAGCACAAGCTTTTCAAATCTGGGACACTGAATTGGTTAATTCTTCAGGTCGCTGGGGTATTCCAAATCGAACCGGCAGCTCTCGATTCGCAGCTGCCAACGATAGGGCCACACCCTGTGATTGCAACTATCAGAATAGCTACCTTGAGACGCCTGCTCTCGATTTCACAGGAGTAACAAATCCCGGTATGCGTTTCGTCATTTTCAACGATGATTACCGAACCGGCGCCACTGCTTATGTAACTTACTCCATAAACAATGGGCTGACTTGGACGGCAATAACCTATTATCCGAACACCAATAATTCGCTTCCCGAACATCCCAGTCAATGGAAAATGGTAGCTCTTAAATTGGACACTCTTGTTAACGAACCCAATGTGCGAATTCGCTTCAATTGGTATGATGCTGATGAATTCACCAATGGAATCGCTATCGACGATGTTTACATAGGAAGCTTATCGCAATATTCCATCAGCAACGAGCGCTTGAATTATGGAAATTATGTAGCTCCTAATTTCTCGCCTTTGCATTCATCCTACACCATGATACCACTAAGCCAAGCCCACGCAGTTAGTGCGACTTCAATGGTCTACAACAATGGTTTGCTTCCTGTCTCAAATGTGCAACTATCAATGGAGATTGAACAGAATGGAGTTTCCTTGGGATCGTGGAGTAGCTCAACGTTGCCTCAACTTGATTATCTCAGAAAAGAATATTTGACAGCTCAGTCCAACTTCGTACCTGCTGAAATAGGCAACTACAGTATCACCAGTGAAGTAAGCATTCAAAACCCTGACGGCACATTGAATGACGACCAATCAACAACCTCTTTTCAGATAACGGAATGCACCTATGCTCTTGATCGCGGTGATGCTATTGGCGGCTACATCATTGATCCGGGTCAAGTGGCCGGGAATGTTTTTGATATTTACAATACAGATTCTTTTCGTTCTGTTCAAGCCTCGATTTATACGGGAACATCAGTCGGAACGACCCTATATGCAACTATCTCAGAAATTATAAGCTACGACACCACCACAGAGGAAGTTAATACTGCACTTGTTGCCGGCGGTATATCCGTGAGTAAAGTACTCGCTTCATCAGATTTAACTACAAGCACACAGAACAGCTTCGTATGCTTTGATTTTCCGGAGCCCGTTTTGCTTCAGGCGGGGAAAAAGTATTTTGTGGCGGTGCAGGGTGATAGTACATTTTACACCTCTATAAGCGGTGCTTCCGATTTAGAGCGCAGTTGGATTGTGAATGACTCGACCTATTCCTCCTTTAATCGTGCCATGATGATACGTCTGCAAGGCAACTGCTCTTCGCCGTGCCTGAGTGAATCGAATACAGGGTGTACTGACCCCCTTGCTAGCAATTATAATCCGACATCAATTACAGATGATGGTTCGTGTTTATATACTAACACGTGCTCAATCGAAACTCCGTTAAGGCCTGCAGCGAACCCATGCGCCTACCCAAATGACTGGGCTATGGCGCTAGTAAGCTTGCCATCGGCATTTCGTTTTTACACCATTGACAGCGGACAGCTAACTAAAAATGCGGATGAAAGCGTGAATATTGAGGCTGTCTTTCGAAGCCAAACGTATCCTACAAGCGGTTGGTTTTTGAATATGACACTTGCTCCGGGTTTAACCTGGGAAGAATGGTCAAGTCAATCATTCCCGACAAGCTACACTGCCGATTGCGGCACAGAGGGAGCCAATCATCCATCTTGGCTTTACTATTTGATACAAAGTCAACCGGAATATGAATTAACCGGTTATGGAGTTTTCGCAGGTTCAGCACTGAACATCGTGCATGCCCCCTCCAACAACTACTTTGCAACGCAAATTGGGGATGGTGCCAATAACTATAATAATGACTATGGCTTAAAAGCATGGTTTAATTACAACGGAAATTTCTATAACCCAAGCATCGGATCATTTCAATCGATTGTCGGTGCCGGCGATCTTGCCTTCAAATTGAATTGCTGCATTAATGAAGGTCTGCCATGTGATGATAATAATCCGCTAACACTCAATGACCAACTTGATTCAAACTGCAATTGTTCGGGTCAATTGGCCGGATGTACGAATATGAACGCATGTAATTACAATCCCGAAGTTATAATTGATAATGTCAGTTGCCTATTCTTTGGAGAGTATTGTGACGATAATAACTCTTGTAGCTATTATGATGTTGTTACAATTGACTGTGTTTGTGCAGGAACTATTATAGATTTCAACAACAACGAAATATGCGATTATGATGAGCAAACACTTACTGTCTCGGCTCAAGACGTAACATTTGATTGCACTTACACGGGCGGCAACATTGACTATTTATTAACCGTTGATGGAGCGTGTTCAGACACTTATACCATACTATATGACAGCTATTATGAGGGTGATTTTATCGATCCTTGCTTCTATTCAACCACACGAATATGGTATGTGGAAGATGAATGCGGCAATTCCGGAGTAACTACTTCGCAAATAACTATCGCTGATAATACAGCACCAACATTCACTAACGTCCCTGAAAACATTACCCTTGATTGTCTTGAAAACATAATATTAACGAATCCGGTACCAATTGATAATTGTGATCCTTTCGTTGACATGGAAATTACTCAAGATACCATTTTGACCGGGAGCTGTGAAAACGATATTATTATTAGAAGAACGTTTACCGCGATTGATGACTGTTATAACCAATCGAGTGTAAGCGTTGATTATATTGTTCGGGACACCATACCACCGGTATTTCTTCCCGAAAACCAACCCATCATTTATATACCTTACGGCACAGCCATTTTTCTCATAGCACCGTCTGCCGCCGATAATTGTTCCGGTGACCTGTATGTTGATCTCCTAGATTATCAAGGCTCTGATGGGTCCTGTGCAACGGAAATATTTACATGGATTGCTACCGATTTATGCGGAAATTCATCCACATTTACCCAAAGTATCGTGCAGGTTATTGACCCAGAGTTAGGCCCAATCCCCTGCGACGACAACAATCCTTGCACTATAAACGACGTCATCAACGCTGATTGTGTTTGCCAGGGAACAACCATCTCATGTGCTTCTGTAATCATTGAAGAAACCTATTGCGTTGGCGTCGGCGAAAACCTGCACAACGTCAATGGGCGCGTCGAAATGTCGACCCCAATAGAAAGCGGAACACTCACTATCTCAAATTCGTGCACCAATGAACAAATTGTGTTGAACGGGCCATTCACTTCACCCATTCAATTTCAATTCTCCTACCTACCTTATGCTGAAACATGCGAAATAAGTGTGCTGTTTTCGCAAGGTTCTATTACTGCTTCAACTAGCTACGACGCACCGAATTGCTGCGCTAATCAAGGTTTCTTTTTTACAGGAAACCAAACACACGCCTTTTGTGTGAATGAGCAAGCAAATCCGATAGAAAGCATCCTCGGTTTATTTGGTACTCCAAACACCAACCTCAACTATCAATGGTATTTGGATAGTAACCAAGGGCTTGAAATTATCCCCGGCGCAACGAATAGCACTTTCAGCCCACCCACTGTTTCTGCAGGCACTTACCAATATGTCTGCTCCATTACAAATAGCAATGGATGTGAATATATCAATCCGTCGCACGTTGTGCATGTTGTAAATGGCAATGATTTTTCAGGCTCCATTTCTGACAAAACCATTTGCTCAGGCTACACAGTTGCATTAACACCAAGCGTTAATTACCTGGGTGGTGAATACCTATGGAGCAACGACTCGACATATGCAGTTTTAGAATTTGCACCAACAAACGATACTCAGCTCACTGTTCAATACACCATTGGAAACTGCGTCAATTTCTTCGACACAGTGAATGTATTTGTCAATGAACTTCCATCGGTTACACTGCAGAATCAGCTAATATGCTCAGGTGAATCTACTGTTCTAACCGCATTGGTCGATGGCCTGGATTCAAATGTCAGTGGCACTTTCCTTTGGTCCAACAGTGCTACCTCCCAAAGCATTACAGTTTCCCCGGCACAAGCGACCACCTACAGTGTTACGTATACACCGATCGGATGCACGACCGGGCAAGATTGCATTGACCCATCATTAGTGGATTATTGTTCGAGCCAACCCATATTGAACTGTCCTATTTGCGATGTATGGCCGACTAGCCTCTGCTCATGCAACAACGAAGATTATTTCACCATTTTCGAACCCTCCTATTGCACCGGCAACTACATGTACACTTTCGGTCAATGCTCCAACACTTCCATTTCTTCTTCCACTGCCAGTGCTACAATCAGCGTTACGAATAACTGTGGTTGCACAGACCCGTTGGCGGCAAACTATAATCCGAATGCGATTGCAGACGACGGCTCGTGCACATATGGAGAATGCTATAACTATCAAATGATATTCACCCCTCGCCCTTGTGTGTTCGACCCCAACATAGGTGAGGTAGCCCCGGCATTTTTTGTGCGCTATTTGTATAACGGCCCATGCAATGTTGAAACTGTAGTAATAACAAATGAGTTCGGTGTTGAATTCCCTTTCAACACATCGGCATCATCCGATAGCAGCGGTGGTATTTTAGGTTTCGTATACCTCACCCCTTCAACCAACTATGAACTTTACCTGGTCATGTCGGATGGTACAACCAGTCCTGTATTCACCTATTTCTCGGGCGAATGCGGCGGTACCATTTGCGATTGCGACGGCAACCAACACACCGAATCTGTTACACTTTGGCTCGGCGACACCTACGCTGATAATGGTTCGTACACGCTTAATGGATCAACCGTCAACTTTAACTGTGAAACTTGGGGCTACGACTGTGGAGATATAGTAGGTATTCCAAACATCATTGATCCGTATGGTGTTTGTATCGGTAATCTACCTCCCAATAATGGTTGCATTGATGGCGTCTTGGGCTGCACAAACGTGGAGGCTTGTAACTTCAATTCGCTTGCAACGATTGACGATGGCGGGTGCTATTTTGTTGGGGATAATTGTGACGATGGTGATGCTAACACCCTTTACGACACATACAACTTCAATTGTATTTGCGAAGGTCAAATAGAACAGAATAACTATGTATTCCTTTATCCACCACTTTGCTATTCGCCGTATAACTCCAATCAGCCTGCATTTCTAATTCAAATTGAAATTCGGTTTGACACACCCCTGAATGGGGAAGATGTCATTGTGCAATTCTCCTGCGGAGACACTTATACTATCGAAAATGTAGTGGGAAGTACAGCATCAATATCTGCATCATTGCTAAATGGTGATGGAACAGAATGTACTGTCTCTGCTTACGTATTAGGAAATAACTCAATTCAGATTGACGGTGCTACCTTTACGAAACCCAACTGTTGCGATATTTCAGGGGGTACAGGTGGTAACCCACAAATATCGTATTGTTTGAATGATGTGCCGTCTCCGCTAATACCTTCAAGTAACATTCAACCTGGTTATTCAGTTCAATGGAATACTGTTAACTTCAATGGCACACTTAATCCAATTGCAGGAGCCACAAGCACTTCGTTTTTGCCTTCAACAAGCCAATTCGGAACAACAACCTATCGCCCCACAATCACTACCTCTGAAGGCTGTAATATCAACACGAGTGACCATACTGTTACAGTTGTGAACCCATTAACTTTTGTTGGATTTACTGATGATAAAAGCATCTGTGAAGGATTTACTGCTATAATCACTCCCTATGTTCAACCTATCGGGGGAACTTTTCAATGGGAAACAGGAGAAACAGAACCAATAATATTCGTTACACCTGAAAACACTTCAACATACCATTTTAGTTATTCTATTGGCAGCTGTCTAGACTATTCCGATTCTATTACAGTAAATATTATTGAATTCCCGGAAATCAGTTTGAATTCACAGATAATTTGTGCCGGTGATAGTGTCATACTCAGCGTTAACCCTCAAAGTGAATTCCAGATTTACCAGTGGAGCACTGGGCAGAACACACCATCGATTGCCGTTTCACCGAACGTTGATACAGAATATGATGTCATTGTGAACTATACAAATTGCCCCAGTGATAATCAAACTTGTATCGATTCAGCTCTTACCCTCTACACAAATCAATTTGTTTCGAACTATTGCGGTTTATGCGCTATTCAAACTATAGCATGCTTCCCAGAATTTGTTTTCTGCGGAACAACAGGTAATATATACGCTGTCGGATATAACAACTCTCCCTATTTGCTGGGAAATACTCTTCCTGTTAATTGCAACTATCCTGAGAATTTCAATTACAATTATCTCCCTTTAAATCAGGGATTATCAAGTTACACCTTGAACTACGGATATCTCAATCCAATATATTCCGATACCGCTTCAGCGCTGGTCTCAGTTCTATCGCCCGGAACCCCCTGCGACGACAACAACCCGTGTACCATCAACGATGTCATCAATGCTGATTGCGTATGCCAAGGAACGAACACAGGAGCAAATTGCAATTTCATTGAAATAACAGATACCTTCTGTGAATCCTATTTCTTCGAATTGCTCGGCGCGGTGCATGTGAGCAATCCGCCAAGCAGCGGCACACTTACCATCACCTCGAGCTGTGGCGGATCGGTTGTGCTGAATGCACCGTTTGATAACGTCATGGATTTCTTGATTCAAGTGGCTACAAACGACTTTGCCAATTGCACGCTCACTGCAGTCTTCTCTGCTCCCGGAGCGCCCGCACTTAGTCCTGTAAACTTCACACAACTGGCTTGCTGCATCATTCCCGAACTTATCGATGACCTACCGCCCGCGGTAACCACTTGTCAAAATAGCAATAACACGCCTTTGACAGTGGGAGTGAGCGGAACCGACTATTTCATCAACTGGTATGTTTCCGAATTGCCAAACGGACCATTCTCGTTAATTTCAGGTGCAAACTCGACAACCTATTATCCGCCAACAGACGTTGCCTCCACGATGTACTACCGATGCATAGTGACCGTCTCTGCCCTAGCTTGTGAGGTGGGTGATGTTTTTGGGGGACCTTATATATCCACAACGTGCGCTTACACAGTCACTCCGGGTAACACATCCCCCACCTTCGGCAACTTCGGCCCATACTGCATAGGCAGCACTATCCCGCCTCTGCCAAACACGTCAACCAATGGCATCACAGGCAACTGGTCGCCCGCTATCAATAACCAAGCGACTACAACATACACGTTCACACCAAGCGTCGGACAATGCGCTTCGAGCATCACGCGCACCATCACCATTAATTCGAACGTCATTCCGACGTTCAACGCGGTGAGTGCATATTGCAGTGGCAGCAACATACCGGCGCTGCCCACTACATCCAACAATGGTGTGACAGGAAGCTGGTCGCCGGCCATCAACAACACGCAAACAACTTCCTATACCTTCACTCCTGACGCAAACCAGTGTGCTTCGCAGGTGTTCCTCACCATCGCTATCACTCCGGGAACGACGCCAGCTTTCGGAACCTTCGGCCCATACTGCGCGGGTAGTACCATCCCTCCTCTGCCAACCACATCAACTAACGGCATTCAAGGATCATGGTCGCCGGCTATCAACAACCAAGCAACAAGCACGTATACGTTTACTCCAAATGCCGGACAGTGCGCTACAAGTGTAACTACCACCATTATCATTAATTCTGCGACAATACCCTCATTCACATTCGTGAACGAATTCTGCGCAGGAAGCAGTATAACAGCTCTTCCGACAACGTCCAACAACGGCATTCAGGGAACATGGTCGCCCGCTATCAATAACCAAGCGACTACAACATACACGTTCACACCAAGCGCCGGACAATGCGCTTCGAGCATCACGCGCACCATCACCATTAATTCGAACGTCATTCCAACGTTCAACGCAGTGAGTGCATATTGCAGTGGCAGCAGCATACCGGCGCTGCCCACCACATCCAACAATGGTGTGACAGGAAGCTGGTCGCCGGATATCAACAACACGCAAACAACTTCCTATACCTTCACTCCTGACGCAAACCAGTGTGCTTCGCAGGTGTTCCTCACCATCGCTATCACTCCGGGAACGACGCCAACCTTCGGCACCTTCGGTCCATACTGCGCGGGTAGTACTATCCCCCCTCTGCCAACCACTTCAACCAACGGCATTCAAGGATTGTGGTCACCGAGTATCAATAACCAGACAACCACAACGTACACGTTCACTCCAAACAGCGGACAGTGTGCGAGTAGCATTACTCAAACGATCATCATCAATCAAAACCTGGTTCCGACTTTCAACAATCCGGGCCCATACTGCGAAGACTCAGCATTCCCTCCATTGCCAACGGTTTCAACCAATGGAATAAACGGGGCTTGGACACCTGCGGTTAACAACCAAACAACTGCTACGTACATATTCACACCGAACAACGGTGAATGCGCATCGTCGGTTGATCTCACTGTTACCATCATTCCAAGCGACAACCCGTCCTTTACTGTGGTCGATAACTATTGCCAAGGAGAAACCATTCCACCACTTCCGACAACTTCTAACAATGGCGTGAACGGAAGCTGGTCGCCGGCTATTAACAACCAAGTGACAACGGCCTATGTGTTTACACCCACAGCGGGACAATGCGCGTCAATTGCCACGCAAACCATTACCATTGGCTCGGCTGTGACAGCTCAAATAACAGTGATCGGTAATAACACAGAACTTAGCTGCTACAACCCCCAAATTACGCTGGTAGCATCCGGCGGCAGCTCATACGCATGGAGCGGCGGGCTTGGTAATGCATCTATAGCAATCGTTACTAACCCGGGCACATACACGGTCACTGCCTCAAGCAGTGCCGGTTGTTCGGCCAGCGCTTCTGTGGTGATATCGCAAGCAGTTTCATCACCGCCTTTTGCAGGCAATGATGGTAACGTCCAACTGTGCAGCAACGGAAATGTAACCAACTTGTTCAATGCACTAGGCGGCTTGGCGCAAGCAGGAGGAGTTTGGAACGGCCCGTCCGGAATTCTTGCAGGCGGCTTGTACAATCCAAACATTCATCAAGCCGGTGTTTATGCATATGTGGTAACCGACACAGGCAACTGCTCCTCCGATACCGCATTCGTGACGGTTTCAGAACAGCAATTTGTTCAGCCTATGATTGATTATGACTCACCGTTCTGTCAAAACTCGCAGTTGCAATCGCCTTCTATGCAATCACCCTTAGGAGGAACATTTAGCGTGTCGCCGATAAATGGCCTCGCCATCAACGCGAACGGTGTCATCAACCCCGCTAACAGCACACCGGGAACCTATTCTGTAACCTACTCGATTAACACTGTTTGCTCAGCCTCGATTAACACTCTGGTGATTGTTGAACAAGCACCTCCACCAATCACTTTCCCAACTACTATCATTGTTTGTCCCGGTGAAACGGAGGTTATCACTGCCACCGGAGGCACATCCTATCTATGGAGCGATGGCAGTGCCAATAGCACGTTAGAAGTTGACACGTCAGATGTAGGCGAATACTATGTGGAAGTAACGAACGAAGCAGGTTGCACTTCCCAATCGAACAGTTTCACCGTTATTGCGGGAACGATTTCAACAGCGTCCATAACGGTGTCGGGACAACCCAGTATTTGTGCAGGGGAATCCATTGACCTCGTTGGAAGTGGAGGCTCTTCCTGGTTGTGGAGCAACGGAGCAACGACACAGACAATTACGGTAGATGAAATTGGTGATTACTGGGTTGCAATAAACAGTGCCTCAGGCTGCACAGACACATCGGAAATTGTGACCATCAACTATGGCAATGGCGTAACCATTTCGGCATCGAGTGCGACCACCTTCTGTGAAGGGGGTAGTGTTACACTGACAGCAGAACCAGATGACTTGATCTATGCATGGGGAACAGGTGCTACTTCGCAGAGCATAACCGTCACTGAAAGCGGATATTATCAGGTCTCCACTGTAAATCCGAATGGTTGCGGCGGTGTCGCACATGTTATAGTCAGTGTAATTCCGTACCCAAATGGCTTGACCATTCCACCGCCGACTCTTTGCGGCGGAGCATCGGCCACGTTGTGTGCTTCTCCTGCAGATGAAGTGGTTTGGACAAGCAGCGCTGATCCCGGCTTTGAGTCAAACAATGCGTGTATTGCAGTAACGGAAGGAAGCACTTACACGGCTGTTATGACAAATGGAAACCTTTGCACAACCATCGATGATGTTTTGGTAGAAACCATTCCCTTCTATGTCTACTATTTGGATAATGACGGCGATGGATTCGGGAATGATCAGGACACCATTCACGCGTGTGAAGCACCGGTTGGGTATGATAGCGATCCGGGTGACTGCGATGACACCAATGCCGCCATAAATGCAGTGGCCAATGAGGTTTGCGGCGATATGTTCGATAACAACTGCGACGGTGTCGTAAACGAAGACTGCGAGGTGTTTGGATGCACAGACGAAAGTGCTTGTGCGACCTCATACAATCCGACCGCAACTGTTGACGACGGCACCTGCACCTACCCCGGTTGCACCGATCCGACCGCTTCCAACTACGATGCATCAGCAGGTTGCGACGATGGAAGTTGCCAGTATGCACCGCCTGTTGAAGGTTGCATGGATGTGACGGCGTGTAATTACAACCCTGCTGCCACATCCGACGATGGCTCTTGCACCTATCCAGGGTGCACGGATTCAGCTGCTTGCAACTTCAACGATACTGCCGGTTGCAATGACGGCTCGTGCAATTACCTATCGATTTATGAAATTCAAGGAGATTCACTCTATCAAACACCGGAAGCATTCTGTGAAACTTCCTACTGGTATCCTTCAACACCCGGCAGCACATACACTTGGAGTGCACCCGGCGGAACTGTAGACGCACAAATGCAGGGAACTGATTCTATCGTAGTTTTCTGGGCCGATCAAGGACTCGGATCTGTAACTGTCTATGAAACCACTGAAAGCGGTTGCATCGGAACCCTTGTGACGTTATCAGTGACCATACAACCGAACCCGGACAATAGCTGTCCGACAGGTGTTGATGAGCAGTCCATCATTCAGATTTCAGCATACCCCAACCCTACTACCGGCAATTTCACGCTGCAAACCGATGAAAGCGCGCGTGGTGCTGAGCTGATGGTGTATGATGCTCTTGGAAAACTCATCATGCAAAAACCTATTCAACAGCTGCAGACAACTATTGAATCAGATAATTGGGCTGCCGGGGTGTATACACTATTAATTCGAACATTGGATGATGCCGCGAGTTTGCGGGTCATCAAAGAATAATGAAAGAAGTACTCATAAAAAAACGCGGGTTATAGCCCGCGTTTTTTTATCCTACGTTTAGTTCAACCCACTATCCAACATTAATTCCACGCCTAATTCTGTCCTTACATAAAATATATTTTCATGCGCAGAACTATACCACATTTCATAGATAAGCATCAAATCATAGCCCTCGCCGTATTCTTGTGGACATCTGACTTGAGTTTGTTCGCACAAACTTTTCCAAACGCCGCACAACTATCAACAGGTCAAGGCCAGCCCGGTCAAATAGATCCAATCTGGCTTTCATCGGATTGGTTCGACATACCTCTGACCAGTCCCATAGGTATCGCATTCGACTCATGCTTAATCAATAATTCATGCGCTCCCGGAGCATGGGTCGATCCAACTACACTTCCTCCTCCCGTGAATAATGCCAATTGGATAACAGGCATCGATGTTCCATGCGACCAAAATTTGGGAGACGGATACCAGTTTTTCCGCCTGCCCCTCAACCTACCTTCCACATGTAATGGTGAAAGTATTCTTGATGAGGGTGTATATCACTTATTCCTTAGTGGTTATGCAGACAATTCTATTCACGACGTATTTAT
>Ga0315907_10004429_pt1 | contig 15799 bp, 12 predicted proteins | sample LakEriMetagenome_3_FD_203525 | JGI IMG/M metagenome (GOLD analysis project Ga0315907, IMG submission 203525) | Freshwater fungal communities from buoy surface, Lake Erie, Ohio, United States - Buoy 12 MA123 | ecosystem: Environmental > Aquatic > Freshwater > Lake > Lake biofilm | place: USA... | reverse complement strand
GCCGGCGAGGCCCCCTTTGCGGTGCCCGTGCCGGCCACCGGTTCCTTCTCGGCGCTGACGATCACGACCGGCGCGCCGCCGGTCACGACGACGGTCGATCCCAGCGGCAATCCCACCATCGAGATTGCCGACAAGCGGTTCATCTCGCCGAATCACAACGGCACCGAGGTCTTTCTCGACACCGGCGCGCTCACTGCGCTCCGGGATCTGTCGACCGCCCTCGGCGCGAACGACGTGGCCGGCATTTCGAACGCCATCACGGCGCTCACGGGGGCGAACGACAAGGTGCAGTCCCTCGTTGGCACGCAGGGGGCACGCATCAACGAGATGGAAAGCGCGAAGCTCGCGCTCGACCAGATGGAAATCGATCTCAAGACCTTCCGCTCCGACCTGCGCGACACCGAGATTGACAAGGCGATGGCGGAGCTCGTGGGGAAGCAGACGCTGTATCAGGCGGCGATGGGCGCCACGTCGCGTATTCTGGGGCTGAGCCTCGCCAATTACCTCTAGTCTTCGTTGAGTTTCCTTTCCATGGTCGATCAGGACACGGCGCCGTCGCGCCACATGCTTACCTCCGCCGCGTTCGGCACCGTCGAAGTCAGCGCCTCGGCCATCATGGAGTTCACGGCGCCGCTCTGGGGATTCGAAGACAAGACCTCCTATGCGCTGCTGCCAGCCGCCCGCGACGGCCTCTTCTGGCTGCAGTCCACGGACGACGAGGTGACCACGTTCATTCTCGCCGATCCGTTCGCGATCGATGCCGCGTACGGCTTCGAACTGTCCGATGCGGAAAAGTCGGCCCTCGGCGTGCAGACACCCGAGGAGGTGCTCACCCTGGTGATGGTCACGTTGCCCACCGGGCAGAGTACCGACGTCACGGCGAATTTCCGGGGACCATTGGTGTTCAATGTGCGTACCGGGCGCGCGATGCAGCTCGTGACGACGAACGAGGCGCACGACATCCGTCGCCCCATCGATCTGGCGACGTTCCCGCGGCGCGAAGACGGCGTGAAGCTGCTGTAGGCCGCGCGGCGACGACGACCCGGTGACACCGCGGCAGACCCGGTGGCCCGCAGGCGATCTCAGTCGCGGCGCTTGAAGACGAGATTGAACACGAAGGGCCCGGGCACGTGTTGATCGGGCGCCAGTTTCACCAGCTGGACCGCGTCGTGCCGGATGGCGTACGTGTCGTAGCCCATGCTGTCCATGTAGGCGCGGATGGCGTCTTCGCTGGTGCCGGTGACCTCGAAGCAGGCGTGGTTCATTTCGGCGATCACGAACTCGATACGCCCCGCCTTCAGCAGCCCCTGCGCGCCCATCAGCACCTGATGTTCGAAGCCTTCGGCGTCGATCTTGAGGACGCGGATCGGCGGCATGGTGCGGGCCGCGAACATGGCGTCGAGCGAGGTGACGTACACCTGCCGGACGTTCGGGTTGGCGCGCGCTTCCTCGTTCATCGGTATCGTGCCGACGTCGCCGAGCGAGTGCCCCCCATCGTTCCCGGCATTGAGGTGGAACGTGGCGACCCCGGGGGTGAGTGACGCCGCCATGTGCAGCGGGTGCACGTGCCACGCACGGTTGAGTCCGATATGCTCCACCAGCTGCGAGAAGTTGCGCGGTTCCGGCTCGAGCGCCCACACCTCACCCCGGCGTCCCACCACCGCCGCCGCCAGCATGGAAAACCACCCGACGTGGGCGCCCACGTCGATCATCGCATCGCCCTCGTGCAGAATGGACGCCATGAGCAGGCTGGTTTCGGCTTCGTAGAGGCGGCCGGAATCGAGGAACCCGAGGATGACCTCCTGCGTGTAGAGCCCGGGGTCGAGCGACAGCGAGATCGTGCGCTGGCCGAAGGGGCCACTCAGGGCGTAGGTGACGTCGCGGCGGGGCATGGGAGGGAGCGTGTGGGTGGCGTTCGCGGTGTCGCAGCGGGATAATTGTAGCGAGCCGTCCCGATGCGCGTGCACGTGACCCACTTCAGCCTTGGCCAGACAGATAGGATGACCAGTTGGGGAGATCGAGCAGCAGCCATCGGTGCACCGGATGCGGAGGTGTTCCCTCCCTCGCGCGCCGTCTGCCTCGTGACGGGGGCGACGGGCCTGGTGGGTCGACATCTGTTGCCGCACCTCCTCGCGCAGTGGCAGGTGGTGGCGATCGCACGGTCGCCCACGCCCACCATCGACCACCCCGCCTTGTCGTGGATCCGTGGTGATCTGACCGACCCCGCGCTGGTCCGCCTGTTGCCGGCGCGTTGCGACGCGATCGTCCACCTCGCGCAGTCTCCGCGCTTCCGCGATTTCCCCGACGGAGTCGCCGATGTGCTCGCCGTGAACATCGGCTCCACCGAATGGCTCGCGCGCTATGCCGTGGCGAGCGGCGTACGGCACTTCGTCTACACGTCATCGGGTGGCGTGTACGCACCGTCTACGATGCCGCTCCTCGAATCGTCACCGCTCGCGGCGCCTTCGACGGCGGGATGGTATCAGGCCTCGAAGATCGCCGCCGAGGCGCTGGTGCAGGCCTATCGCGATCACTTCGTGCCCGTGGTACTCCGCCCGTTTTTCGTGTACGGGGCACACCAGCAGCGGCACATGCTGCTGCCGCGCCTCTGCGATGGGGTGCGTGAAGGTCGGCCGGTCCCACTCGCCGGCCCGGATGGACTCCGGTTGTCGCTCACGCACGCCGATGATGTGGCGACGGCCATCGTTCGCGCGCTGACGCTCACGGCCGCCGACACGATCAATGTGGCCGGGCCCGATGTGCTGTCGTTGCGCGAGATCTGTGAGATCCTTGGTGCGCACGTCGGTGTCTCGCCACAGTTCAGCAGTACCCCCGGCGATCCCACCCCATTGGTGGCCGATCGCACCCACCAGACGGCCAGGCTGGGGCCCACCACCCGACGGTTCGTCGATCACGTGACGGCCGTGCTTTCCTGAGTTCATGGCTCCCGCACCTGCTCCCCACGCGCTTGCGCTCCGTATTCTGCTTGGCACGGCCGACGGGGCCGGTCGACTCGTCGACTTCGCCGCGGGTTTTCGGGCGCTTGGCCACACCGTCACGGTCGCACGAGCGAGCCATGATGCCGGTGCGCCACTCGCCGATGGCGACGTGGACCTCGCGCGACCCGATGCCGCGTCGCAGGTCCCCATGCTCATTGCGACGCACGACCTCTTCGTGTTCGTGTCCGGGGGCACGCTGCTGCCGGACGGACTCGATCTGCCGCTGCTGCACAGCGCCGGCAAGCCGATCATCGCGATCGGTCATCACGAGGCCGTCGCGCATGTCACCGCGTACGGGCAGGAGTACGGCACGGCGTCGGCCGTCCCCGTTGCCACCGCCACGATGCCCGAGCTGCTGGCTGCACTGCAGCGTTTGCGGCTTTTCGAGCGATATGCGACGCTGTTGGTGAATATGCCGGCTCGAGCCGGACTCGCCGTGCGGCCCTACATGCACGCGGCGCCTCCGCTCGATCTGGCAGCGATTGCGGCCTCGGTTCCGAACCGGGATCGGCCGCTGGTGGTGTACGCACCGCGGCATGCCTCGATGCGCGATGTCGACGCCGTACCGGCGGCGCTCGAGCGACTGGCGGCGCGGGGCGTCCCCTTCGTGCTCCGTCGGCTCGACGGGGCGTCGGACACGGAGGTCCAGGCAGCCCTCGAGGAAGCGGATATCGCCATCGACGCGCTGGGCCTCATGGACGACGCGTTCGTTGCGCTCGCGCTTGCGGCCGGATGTGCCACCGCCGCGACGGTGCACCCCGGGCACGACGTGCTCTGGCGCCATGCGCCCCTGGTTCCGCTCTCGGAGGGGACCGTCGATACACAGCTCGAGCGGCTACTCACCGATCGTGCGTGGGGTCACGGTCTCGCCCGAGCGGCGCGCGCGCACGCCGAGCGATATCACGAGCGGACGGCGGTGTGTACGCGACTGCTCGAGGCGCTCGGTGCTGCTCGCGACGGGATGCTGCGTCCCGACTGTTCACCGGCCTTTGCCATCCAGCACTACCGTCTGCCTCCGCGGGTCGATGTCCCCACGGCGCAGCGCATCATGACGAGCGAGATTCTGCGTGAGCATGGCGCGCCGGCCGGGACCGACCTGACCGCGCTCACCCGGCGTGGGTTGGCCGACGCCGTTACGCTGGCCGGGGGCGCGCCGCCGACGTGCTGGCTTGACGATGACGGACTGGCATCGCTGCCGCCGCACGACCCGGCGGCGCTGGCGATGCGCTGGGGGCAGCTGCGGCGTGAGTCGGCCCCGCGCCTCCCGCGCGTGCGGCCAGTGCGTCTCGATGCACCGCTCTCACGATTCCGGTCGTTGACGAGTTTCGAGGGCTCCACGCGCACGGCAACAGGTGGCCTCGCCGCCCTCGACGATGCCCGCGCGGCAATGCGCTGTGGACTCCACGCGCAGGCCATCGGGATGCTGTTGCCGCATGTGGCGCACCATGCTGCTGCGCGGCGTGCAGCGGCCCTGCTCCTGTTCGGCGCCGCGCAATTCGCGAGTGCCGAGGAGCTGTTCGATCTGTGCCTGCGCGATGGTCCCGATCCGATCCTGTCCTACTATCGGGCGGTTGCGCGCGTACTGCAGGGGAAGATGCAGGGTACCGTGGAGCAGTTCACCGACGCCGTTCGGCAGCTGCCGCTGGAGCCCTCGCTGCTGCTGTTCGGATGCACGCCCATCATCCACAACCGCTATTGGGCCGCAGCGCTCCGCGACGGCTCGGACGATGCGCGCACCCTGATGACGGAGTTCTACAGCGTCATCAACCGGCGCGAGGACTTCGATCACTACACGGCCGATTTCGTCCCCGAGTGGTCGGAGCCACGGATCGCCCCGGTGCTCGCGCCCTACCATGCCTTTCTCTTCGTCGCCCTGTTCGGACGCGTCCTGCACACCTCCTTCGACGGAGGGCCGCTGCAGTTCACCGCGTCTGCTCCGCTGGAGCCACAACTGCTCAAGGCCGCCGGCGTGAAGACCGTCGTCATCACCTACGGTGGTGACGGTGCCATGTACTCGCGGGTTCGCAACGCATCGGTCCAGCATGCGTTTCAACTGTCCTATCCCAGGGCGGCCCGGCAGGAAGCCGAGGTGGCCGAGCGTGTCGAACGATGGAATCGCGAGGCCGACTGCATCGTCGGCAACATTCATTCGCTCGACGGACATGGGCGTTGGGATATCCTGGTGGCCAACTGCGCGCAGATCGATCTGTCGGAGTGGGCGCCGATCGAGCAGTACAGTCTACATGACGGTCGTTCCGGTCCGGTGCGCGTACTGCACAGCCCCAACCATCGCGGGGTGAAGGGCACCGAATTCATCGTGGCCGCGGTGGAGGCGCTGAAGGCCGAGGGATTGCAGGTCGAGTTGCAGCTGATCGAGGGCATGCAGAACCACGAGGTGCGTGCGTGCATGCGCCGCGCCGACATCCTCGCCGAGCAACTCATCCTGCCGTTTCACGGCCTCAGCGGCATCGAGGGGCTGGCGACGGGGCTGCCGGTCATCGCCAATCTCACGATGGACGAGTATCTCGAGGTCCTGCGACGCTTCAGCTTCCTCGACGAGTGTCCGGTGGTGGCCGCCGATCCCGACTCGTTCCCCGATGTGCTGCGCCGACTGGTCACCGATCCGGCGCTGCGCGAGGCGCTCGGGCGGGCAGGGCGCGCCTATGCGGAGAAGTACCATGGTCCCGCCACGACACGCCATCTGTTCGGCGCCATCCATGCCCGCCTGCGGGGTGAGGCGGTGGACCTCATGAACCTGTTCCATCCCCTCCGCTCCGCGTTCGTGCGCCACAACCGCATCGTGCATCCCCTCGTACGCAGCCGGGTGCAGCTGCCCGTCATGCCGACGGTCCCATGAGCCCCTCCGCCGATCATGAGGGACCGGCGGCGACACCCGCCCGCTCGTTGGTGATCGTGGGCACCGGGGCTTTCGCCGAGGTGGTGACAGCCTACTTCGAGGAGTACACCGGTTACACGGTCGTCGCCTATGCCTGTCACGACCGCTACCGACGGGCAGACACGTTCAACGACCGGCCGGTCGTGGCACTGGAGACGCTGCACCTCAGCCATCCGCCATCGGATTCGCTGTCGCTGTTCGTGGCGATCGGTTATCGCCGCATGAATACCTTGCGACAGACCGTATTCGCGGACGTGACGGCTCGCGGGTGGACGTGTGCCACCTTCGTGCATCCCGGGGTCAAGATCTGGTCGTCCACCCGGCTCGGACAGAATGTCTTCATCTTCGAGGACAACACCATTCAGCCGTTCACCACCATCGGAGACAATACGATCTTCTGGAGCGGCAATCATCTGGGTCACCATTCCAGTGTGGGGAGTCACTGTTTCATCTCCTCGCACGTGGTGATCTCCGGCTCGTGCCGACTCGGCGACAATCTGTTCGTGGGTGTCAACGCCACGTTCCACGACGGCCTCACGATCGCCGATCACTGCCTGATCGGCGCCGGGGCCATCATCACCAGGGATACCAATCCGCACGAGGTGTACGTGCCGGCCTCCACCAAGCCGTTCCCCAAGGCGAGTCATGAACTCGACTTCTGACGGCGCGTCCCCCGACAACCAGGACTCGAGTCTGGCCGGTACCCTGCAGCGGGTGAAATCGTTGTATGGCGACAACCTCCGTGCGATGGGTCCGGTCGCTGCCGCCGTGGGATGGAACTCGCCGGAATCCCAGACGCTCCGGTTCCGGCAACTGCTGCGGCTGATCGACGGTCGCGTGGGCCCGTTGGAGGTCAACGACTACGGCTGTGGCTACGGTGCGTTGCTCTCGCATCTGCTCGCCGGGGGGCGGGAGGTTTCCGCGTATCACGGTTACGACCTCAGTCCCGCCATGCTGGACGCCGCTCGAGTGGCGCTCGCGGATTTCACCGGCGCCCTGCATCTCCATCGCTCGGATACGATCGCGACTGACGCCGATGTCAGCTTCGTCAGCGGGACCTTCAATGTGCGTTTCGACGCGACGGAGGCCGTGTGGAATCGATTCATCATGACGACGCTCGATGCCATGCACGAGCGCTCGCGCGAGGGGTTCGCCTTCAATCTGCTCTCGACCTACGTGGACTGGCATAGCCCGTCGCTGCATTACGCGGATCCCCGCGATTGGTTCGATCACTGCAAGCGGCGCTACTCGCGACATGTGACGTTGCTGCACGACTACCCGCTCTGGGAGTGGACGCTGCTCGTCAGGCGCTCGGCATGACGTGGGAATTCGTCGGTTTCTGGTCGATGCCGGCGGGACGCGCCCGATGGATGATGAGCCATGCGCAGCTGCCGACGCCGCTCCCGCTCGGCGCTGGTCGCGTGCGCGTGTTCTTCGGTGCGCGGACAGCGGCTCAGCGATCGCACATCGGCTACGTGGAGCTCACGATCACGGCCAATGGCGTACGCGAGGAGCACTGTCCCATCGAGCCGGTGATGTCGCCGGGGCCGGATGGCCACTTCGACCAGCACGGCGTGTATCCGTCGTGCATCGTGCCCTGGCAGACCGGGTACCGTATGTACTATGTCGGCTGGACACAGGGAGCCGAGCCCCCGATGTTCGACGCGGCCATCGGCCTCGCGGAGAGTGCGGATGGGCGCGCGTTCGCAAGAGTGTCGCCGGCGCCGCTACTGGCGCGGAGTGTCCACGATCCCTGTCTCGTCACGTCCCCGCATGTGTACCGAGACGGGGAGCGCTGGCGCATGACCTACGTTTCCGGTGTGCGCTGGTCGCGCGATGCGCGGGGTGGTCTGCAGTCGCACTATCACATCAAGGCGGCGGATTCCGCGGACGGCATCACGTGGCAACGCCGCGGCCAGGTGGCCATCGATTTCGCGGACGGCGAAACGAATATCGCGCGTTCGGCCGTGTGGCGGGCCGGGCCGGCCGAGTACCACATGTGGTTTGGTTACGTCCAGGCCACCGTGGGGATGTATCGGCTGGGGTATGCCCACTCCCGCGACGGCGAACGGTGGGTGCGCCGCGACGACCTCGCGGGCATTACGCTCGATGATCGGCACGCAACCACGATGCAATGTTATCCGGCCGTGTTCGAACTCGACGGAGAGGTGTATCTGCTGTGGAATGGTGATGGGAACGGGCGGGCGGGGTTCGGCGTGTCGCGGCTTCGACGCCACCGCCGCGAGTGACCCCCGCGCCCAAAGGGTCAATGCAGGGCGGAGAAGGGCACCACGTAGCCGTGGGGCAGCTCATCGAGTAGCGCTTCGCGCGACCAGGTCAGCACATCGCGATTCAGCACGCGCGTGAAGTAGTGGTAACGCTGGTCTATGGTCCCCCACCGGCGCTTGAAGTCGTAGACGCCGCCCTGCGTCAGCCATGTCCCGCCCCAATTCCAGTGCGTCAGGCCATCGTGCACGGCGTCGACCATGGCCTGCATGATCACGAGGCTCAGCGGCTGCTCGGGGCGGTGCGTTTCGCTGAGGGCCGGTGTGAAGTACTCGACGGTGCGGTTGAAGCGCAGGCACAGCAGCGCTGCCACCGGAGTCCCTGCCAGCTCCCCCACGTAGAGGGTTCGCATCGACGATGGCAGCACGTCCTGTACGGTCTCGAAGAACCGCCAATCCTTCGTGCGCCCGCCGATCGCGCTGATATTCTGCATGTGCAGGGTCTGGAGGAAGCGGTAGTCGTCGGGGTCCGTGGAGCGCCGCACCGTCACTCCGGCCTTCATGGCCCGTCGGATGTTGCGGGGACGCGGCTCCGCGAAACATGCCAGGAGGCTGGCCGGCACGTCGGACGACAGTGAGGGCAGCGGTGTGATCTGCCCGATGCGTTCGTCGCGCAGGGTGAAGCGACGATCGGCATCGTAGCACGCGGTCTCGGGTTCGAACGGCGAGGTGATCACCGTGGCAGCGTCACAGCCCTCTTCCTGCGCCGCGGCATGAAACGCGTCCAGCAGCGCCTCACCCACGGCGCGATCCCCGTCGTGCACGATGAGACCACCGTTGCTCCCGAAGTACGGCAACGAGTTGAGCACCGAGAGCGTCCGGCCCCGATACAGCATGGCGGGGAGGACCCCGCGAATCGCACCGCGCTGATCGACGGCGACGAAGTAGCGTGGTGAGGTCCCCACATAGGTTGCGAGCAGGTCGCGATAGGGGCATGACGCATATACCAGCGTTCGCGGCGACGCGAGCAGATAGTCCGTGTAGGCCGCGTCAAGCGTGGGGTCGAGCAGGACGACGTCGAATCCGGATGCGCCGACCCGATTCATTTCAGGGGTGCTCGGAAAAAGCCGCCTGTAACGCGTCGATCACGCGCGTCACGTCCGCTGCCGTGATCCCGGCGTAGTTGGGCAGCGTGAGTGAAAGCCGCTCGGCCAGATAGGCATTGGGGAAGTCCGCCGGGCGAAAGCCGTACTTCTCGCGGTAATAATGCAGATGCGGCGGCGCATGCGTCCCCTGCCGCGTGCTGATGCCGTGTGCCTCGAGGGCGGTCATGATCGCATTCCGGCGCTCGTGCAGCCGTTCGACGTTGTCGAGCGTGGGGCGCTCCGGCGCGAAGAGTGTCACGTACGACTGGTGTCCATGACGATAGGCCTCGTGCCGATACGGGCGTTGCAGCCACGGCAACGAGGTTAGCCGAGCGTCGTACATGTCGGCGCCGGCGCGGCGTCCTGCCTGGATGCGATCGGCTTTCTGCATCTGCGTCACACCGAGGGCGCCCTGCAGGTCCGTCATGCGGTAGTTGAACCCCAGATGACGATACTCGGCCAGCAGGAAAGCGTGGCGCTGCTCGTGCCGTTCGAGGTCGGTGCGGCTCGCGCCATGATCCCGCAGCGTCCGACACAGGTCAGCGAGGGCGGCATCGTGGGTGGTGATCATGCCACCCTCGCCCGTCGTGATCGCCTTGCGCGGGTGGAACGAAAACACACCGCACGTACCAAGGCCGCCCACGTGGTGTCCCTTGTACCACGTGTCGAAACCACAGGCCGCATCCTCCATTACCCAGAGGCCGTGGCGCCCGGCCAAGGCCGTCACGGCATCCATGTCGGCCGAGAGGCCGAAGAGGTGTACGGGGATAATGCCGCGTGTACGCGGGGTGATGGCGCGCGCTGCCGCGCCCACATCGAGGTTGAACGTGTGCAGGTCGATGTCCACGAACACCGGTGTCGCGCCGCAATGCTCCACGATGTTTGCGGTGGAGATCCACGTGAACGCCGGGACGATCACTTCGTCCCCCGGGCGCAGCCCGAGCGCCGCCGCCCCGATCTGCAGTCCCGTGGTACACGACGTGACGGCGATGGCATGCGGCACGCCGGTGAACGCGGCGAACCGCTCCTCGAACTCGCGCACGAAGCGTCCCTGCACGACCCAGCCGCTGCGCAGCGGCTCGAGGATCAGTGACAGGTCTTCGTCGTCGAAGATGGCGCGCGTGATCGGGATCGGGTCCGTGGACACGAGGCGTTGAGGGACTAATCAGAGAGAATCGTCACACCGACGGGCGGCGGGCGACGAGGGTGATGCCTGACGGCTGCACGTCCAGATGTTCCTCCACGAGCCCCGCACCGGAACACCACCGGCGCACCTCCTCCGGCGTATGGCGATGGCAGTTGAGCGGCCGGAACCAATCGAAGTTCACGTGCTGCATTTCCTCGAGGCTGTACTCGGGTCGGTAGTACATCTTGCAGACGTACCAGTAGAACAGTCGCTGCAGATCGATCGGTCCGGCAGGGATGCCGAGAAACGGGATGGCTTCCGGCACATCGACCGTGACCTCGAGTGCCCCCAGGGTGTGGCCAAGCTTCGTGAGCGGTTCGAGTGCCCTCCACGCGGCGGCGTCGTCCAGCGGGCGCAGGGCATCACGCACGAGATCGTCGGTGAACTCACGCACCGGGGCCTTCCGCGCATAGACGTAGCAGCCGAGTCGTCCGCCCGGTTTCACCCAGCGGGCGACGTGATGGAAGGCCTGCTCGGTGGAATCCGTGTGATGGAGCACCCCTTCGGCGATGACGAGGTCGGCCGACGCCTCCGGGATGGGGGCGTCGAACAGGCTCGCCTGCAGGAAATCACCGGGCACGTCGGCCTCGGCGAACCGCTGACGGGCCACGCGCACCGCCGACGAGATATCCACGCCGAGGTAGGCGTTCGACGCAAGATGATCGCGCAGGAGGGCGAGTGCGGAGTTCCCGGCACCGCAGCCGGCGTCGACGATGCATCGTCCACCGCCGGCAAGCCAGTGGTCGAGGCGCGTGATGTCGCCACCGAGATATCGCTCGACGAGCCACGCCCGCGTCGCCGCCTGCACGGCCGGCGACTCGTACGTGTGTCGCTGCTCCCACTTGAAGCCGAAGGCCTCGCGGGTCTGGTGCTGCGTCGCCGTCAGGGAGCCGTCGGCGTCGGCCGCGGCGATCCCGAGGCGCGCGAGCGCGCCGGACGAGCGGCAGACGGTCGGCGCGTCGTGGATCATGCGGCCTTCAGTGCCACCTGACCGTCGCGGAAACGACGGAGCCACCATTCGAAGCAGAGGAGCGACCAGATGGCCAGGCGATGATTCACGGTGCCGCTGACGTGCTCGTCGAGGAGCGACCCCACGGCGGCCGGTTCGATGTAGTCGTACAACCGGGCATCGCTCGTGGACAGCAGGCGGCGGATGTACTCGATGCTGGGGCCGCGGAACCAGCTGGCATCCGGCGCTGAGAATCCCTGCTTGCGTGCGTTCGCATAGCCGGCCGGGAGGAAGCGCGAGAGCGCCTGGCGAAGAATGAGCTTGCCGTCCCCCGTTTCGTTGAAGTATCGCTGCGGCTTGGGGCCCACCTGATTCTCGTCGATGCGCACGATGCGATCGACATGGCGCAGCTTGTACTTCACCGGTACGCGCAGGGCGAAGTCCACGACATCGTTGTCGAGGAACGGCAGCCGTGTTTCCAGCCCATGCGCCATCGACAGCTTGTCCTCCACGACGAGCAACCCGTGCAGAAAGGTGCTGAGCTCGAAGTAGAGGGAATGGTTCACGTAGTCGTCGGGCGTCATCGCCAGAAACGAGCGCGACCGCAGCACATTGCGGAACGCCTGCTCCGGCGGCGACGCATCCACGGCCGTTTGAGTCCCGGGACGGAAGAAATGCCCGCGCAACCGGTCGGGTACGATACGCTGCCAGTACGCGAAGTACTTGTCGATGTACTGCGCGGCATCGTCGTTCCTGATGGCCCGATAGTATCGCCACGGGTAGCCCGCGAAGATCTCGTCACTCCCCGTCCCGGCCAGGACGACCTTCACGAAGCGCGAGGCAAGACGGGCCACGTAGTAATTCGGGTAGCTCTGCCCGACCCGCAGGTCCTCGAGATGCCATATGAGTTCGGGGAGCACCCGCTCCATGTCACCGGCCTTGAGGACCACCTGGTAGTGCTCCGTGCGATAGGCCGCGGACAGCTGCTCCGCCTTGGCCCGCTCGTCGAAGGCCAGCTCGAGCCCCGACGCCGATGACAGGTCGAAGCCAGCGGTGAAGCTTTTCACGTTGGGCACGTGACTGGCCGTCACGCAGGTCACGGCTCCGGAATCGATACCGCCGGAGAGGTACGTGCCCACTTCCACATCGGCCTGGACCTGGCGTTCGATCGCCTGCCGGAAGAGGCGGTGCAGCTCTTCCTGATACTCGGCTTCGGGGACGCCCCGCTCGTCGCGGAACTCGTAGTCCCACCAGCGCGTGATGCTGAACGACGAGGGGTCACCCAGCGTCACCGTGAGGTTGCGCGCGCGGGGCAGGAGCTTCACCCCGGCGAAGAGCGTTGCATCGCTGAAGATGTTCTGGAAGGTGAAGTACTCGCCCAGTGCGGCCGTGTCGACCCGCACCGCCATGGCGGGGTGCTGCAAGATCGACTTGACTTCGGAGCCAAAGAGCAGCCGTTGCCCGTCCCAGTGGTAGTACAGGGGCTTCTGGCCGAAGCGGTCGCGCGCGAGCAGGAGCCCGCGCGTCTCAGTATCGAACAAAGCGAAGGCAAACATCCCGTTGAAGCGTTCGACGCACCGGGCGCCCCAAATCCGATACGCTTCGAGAATGACCTCGGTATCGGAGTGTGAGCGGAACCGCGCCCCCTTGCGCTCGAGCTCGCGCCGCAACTCGCGCCAGTTGTAGATCTCACCGTTGTAGGTGACGACGAAGCGACCGTCGGCAGAGCGCATCGGCTGCGCTGCCGCGTCGGAGAGATCCACGATGGCGAGCCGGCGATGGCCGAAGCCGACGCCATCCACGCACCAGATGCCCTCGCCGTCGGGTCCCCGGTGTCGTACGACGTCCGTCATACGGCGCACCACCGTGGGATTCACGGGGGCACCATCGAGGTGGACAATGCCGGCGATGCCGCACATGGCGCGGTCGGAGCCCCTCAGCCGCTGATGACGGGAGTCGGCCGACCGGCAGCCTGCGCCTGCACCCGCGTCTTGTGGGCATCGCGCCAGGCGATCAGCTGCTCGAGGCCTTCACGCAGCCCCGTGACGGTGCGGAACCCCAGGTCGCGCGCCGCCTTCTCGGGGCAGCCGACGCGGTTGGTGACGAAGATCCGGCCCTCGGGCTCGTACTGGATCTGCTGCGAGGAGCCCCGGATCTCGAGGATCAGTTCCGTGAGTTCCCGCAACGTCGTGCGGGTACCGCTGCCCACGTTGTAGAACTCGTCGGCCGCATCGGCTTCGAGGGCGAGCACATTCGCCCGTGCGCAGTCGCTGACGTAAATGAAATCGTAGGCCGCCGAGCCGTCGCCGTGCAGGATGGGGGGCAGGCCACGGTCCAGCCGATCGAGGATCTTCATGATCACCGCGATGTACGTGCCTTTGTAGTCCTGCCGCGCGCCGTAGACGTTCATGTAGCGCAACCCCACGTAGTTCACGCCGTACCGGTCGAAGTACGCGCGCGCCATCGCCTCGCCCGCGATCTTGGTCGCCCCGTAGAACGTGCGGTTGTTGAACGGGTGCGACTCGGTCATCGGCAGCTCCACGGCATCACCGTACACGCTCGCCGAGGAGGAGTACACGAGGCGCTCGATCCCCGCATGGCGGCATGCTTCGAGCACATTGAAGGTGCCGCGGATATTCGTGTCGAAGGCGGCCTGCGGGTACTCGTGACACTGCAGGAGCCACAAGGCGGCGAGATGCACCACGCACTGGCTTTCACGCACCGCCGCCTGCAGGATGTCGGACTGCAGAATGTCCCCGCCCGCCTCGAAGATGCGTACGCGCGGGTCGCGCAGCGCCGCCCCCAGATTGTCGACCGAGCCCCGGCAGAAGTTGTCGTAGACGATGACCTGGCCGACGTCCCGGGTGAGCAACTCGTCGACCACATGGGAGCCGATGAAACCGGCGCCGCCAATGACGGCGATGGTCTTTCCACGAAGGTCGCGCATTGACAAAGGCAGGAGAAGGAACGGACGATGCGCCCCAGTCATCGGAGCCGGCAGTCGCAGCGGCAGATTTGCCCGGCGCGCGCCTTGCGTACATTAGCATTGTGTTCCGGAGGCACGCCATCCGTCCCGTGGGATGGGTCGCGTTCTCATTCGACGGCGGTCGTTCGAACCCGCGCTCACGATACCCACCTCGCCGCTGCCACCCATGCCGCCGCAGCCCCTGCCTCTGCAGTCTCTGCCACTGCATCACACACCGCTGCCGGACGATCGCCCCCTGCGCATCCTGCTCGGGACCACCGAGATCGCGGGACAGCTGATCGATCTGGCGGCCGGCTTTCGGGCGCTGGGGCATCGGACGACCACCGTCGTATCGGAACGGAACGCCCTGTTCCCCGAACTCGACTACGACGTGTATCTGGGCGAGTGCACAGCCGATCAGGTGTCCCGGCTGATGCGCGATCACGACGTGTTCGTGTTTCAGTACGGGACCACACTGCTCCCCGGGTACGTCGACCTCCCGGTGCTGCGGGCGGCGGGCAAGGTGGTGATTGCCCTCTGCAATGGCGACGACGTGCGGCACGCGAGTGCCTATGCGCAGGAATTCGGTGTCTCCTCCGACGTGCTGGGCGAGCCGTACCTCTCTGATCCACTGGCGCGACCATTGGCGACGCTGCGACTGCTGGAGCGGTATGCAACACTGATGGTCTCGGTGCCCAATCAATCGGGACTCGCCCTGCGGCCCTACCAGCACTACGCCTACGCGCTCGACACCGGCCTCTATCGTGCCCACGTGCCCGATCGCGACGTGCCGGTCATCGTGCATGCCCCCTCGAAGCGGCTGGTCAAAGGCACGGCGCACATTCTCGCCGCCCTCGACGAGCTTCGGCAGCGGGGGCTCGATTTCGAGCTGCGTCTTTTCGAGCGGATGCCGAACGCCGCGGTCCGTGAGGCGCTCACGGATGCCGACATTTCGCTCGACCAGATCTGGATGGGCTACGGCAAGTATGCCGCCGAGTCACTCGCGTGCGGGTGCGCCACGGCCACGGTCTGCTACCCGGACCTCGAGCCCGTCAGCCACATCCGGCCGGTGGCCCATATCGGCCGTGACGGTCTCGCGGATCAGATCGCCGCGCTGATTCTCGATCGCGATCGTCGACGACGGTTGGCGCACGCCGGTCCGTCGTTCGTGGCGGCGCATCACGATCGGGTGCGCGTCTGCGCGGCGCTGCTCGACGATGCGCGTGCGGCGATGGCCGGTACGCTCCGGTACGACTACTACCCCGAGTTCGCCGCGTGTCGGTATCAGCCACCCACAGCGGAGACCATCCCCGCCTACCTGCGTGGGCTTGGCAACGAGGTGATCGAGCTGTTCGGGTTGCCGTCGTCCGCCTCCCCGGAGTCGATGGTGCACCGTTGCGTCGTGGGGCCCTCGTGGTCGGGAACCGGGCACGA
>Ga0315907_10004427_pt1 | contig 15802 bp, 15 predicted proteins | sample LakEriMetagenome_3_FD_203525 | JGI IMG/M metagenome (GOLD analysis project Ga0315907, IMG submission 203525) | Freshwater fungal communities from buoy surface, Lake Erie, Ohio, United States - Buoy 12 MA123 | ecosystem: Environmental > Aquatic > Freshwater > Lake > Lake biofilm | place: USA... | reverse complement strand
GCTCTCAATTCGCCACGAGCTAATGCAGGTTTTAAAATATTCGCGGCATCCATAGCACCTTCGCCGCCGCCAGCACCAACAAGTGTATGGATTTCGTCAATGAAAAGGACGATATCACCATCGGCAGAAGTTACTTCTTTAACCACTGCTTTTAATCGTTCTTCAAATTCTCCTTTGTATTTCGCACCGGCAATCAATGCACCCATATCTAAGGAGAAAACGATTTTATCTTTTAAATTTTCTGGAACGTCGCCATCAACTATTCGATGTGCTAATCCTTCAGCAATAGCGGTTTTTCCAACTCCAGGTTCACCCACCAACATTGGATTATTTTTGGTACGACGGGTAAGAATTTGTAACACACGGCGTATCTCTTCATCGCGTCCAATTACTGGATCGAGTTTACCACTTTTAGCTAGTTCGTTAAGGTTTTTGGCATATTTATTTAACGAATTATATGTTTCTTCAGCAGAAGCTGAGGTTACTCGTTCGCCTTTTCTCATTTCATTAATTACAGTTTGCAAATCATTGTAAGTTACCCCTTGATCTTTTAATATTTGTGCAACTTTGCTCTTCGATTTGAAAATTGCCAATAATAAATGTTCAACAGAAACAAATTCGTCGTTCATTTTTTTAGCAATGATTTCGGCTTCGTTTAAAGTTGTAGATGCTTCACGAGAAAACATGATTTCACTACCTGATACTTTTGGAAAACTTTGAATCGTGCTGTCCAATACTTTTTTGAAAAGTTCTACATTTACGTTGAGTTTTTTCAAAATGAAGGGTGTAACGTTTTCATCCACTTCTAATATTGCGCTGAAAATGTGTTCATTTTCGAGTTGTTGATGTCCAAAACCTTGTGCAATGAGTTGAGCTTGCTGCAAAGCCTCTTGCGATTTGATGGTGAATTTATGGATGTTCATTTTTTGTATGTTTTTTGTTGTAAGTTGTTTACTTTTGTATGATATGGACAATATGTGTTCCAAAGTAAATAACTAGACAATTTGGCGTTTTTTGAATATTTTTTGATGAAAAATCGGTCAAAATGACTTAAAATTTAATAAAAAACATCTTTTTTGATCAATAGTGACTCAAATTGGCACTTAAAAAATAATATTTATGCAGTGGAATGAATTAATAGAACTAGAGCAACTAGAAGCAATAGTTAATCAATCGGAAGAGCAACCCGTTTTAATTTTTAAACACAGTACCCGTTGTAGTATTAGTAGATTTGCATTAAAGCAATTTGAGAGTGAATTTGATTTGCACGATAAAATAGCACCCTATTATTTAGATTTATTAAATCATCGGGATATTTCAAATGAAATAGCTATTCAATTTAATGTGCAACATCAATCGCCTCAAATACTATTGCTTAAGGATAGGGTAGTGGTGTATCATACTTCTCATGAAAATATTGATGCCACCGAATTAAAAAAGTATATATAAAAAAAAGCATTTGAATTTCAAATGCTTTTATAGTGTTGTTATTTGCCGTCGCGATCAACTTTGATTCGTTCAGTTCTATTGGCGAGTTCCCAAGCGAGTACAAAGGCCAATTGAGCTCTTTTAGCTAAAGCATCATACTCAATTTTATCGGGTGTATCAGACGACTGATGATAATCGGCGTGAATTCCATTGAAAAAGAAAATAGCAGGAATCCCTTTTTTGGCAAAGTTATAATGATCTGAACGATAATAAATACGCTCAGGGTCTTTTCGGTCGTTGTATTTATAGTCTAATTCAAGTTGGGTGTATTTTGCATTTACTTCTTCATTAATGGTGTGTAATTCACTACTTAAACGATCTGAACCAATTACATAAATATAGTTGTTTGTTTTTGGATGCAGTGTATCGCGTCTTCCAATCATATCAATGTTAATATCTGCGATCGTATTTTCAATAGGGAATAATGGATTTTCAGAATAAAAACGCGATCCATGTAAACCGTGTTCTTCACCCGTTACGTGTAAGAAAAGGATAGAACGCTTAGGTCCAAAACCATCATCTTTTGCCTTTTTGAAAGCTTGTGCAATTTCTAATAATGCTACAGTTCCAGATCCATCATCATCAGCACCGTTAAAAACTTCTCCATTTTTCATTCCCACGTGGTCGTAGTGAGCAGAAATAACTAGTATCTCATTTGGTTTTTCAGTTCCTTCAATAAAGGCCCAAATATTTTCAGAATCGTTTAATTTAGGTGCAAAACCACGTTTCATGAATTCAGAAGGAACTTTTTGATAAAAATCTGTTGCTCCAGTAGGAAAACTGATTCCATTTTTTTTATATTCACTGATCAAGTATTCACCCGCTCTCTTTTGCCCTGGCTCTCCTGTATTTCTACCTTCCATATTGTCATCGGCAACAATGTAGAGGTGTTTGCTCAATTCAGATGAAGTGATGGAATTTTTATAAGCTAAAATATCAGCTGTTTTGGTCGCTTTTTGGGCGGTTGAGCAACTAATTACTAACAAGGCAAGTGCTAATAAGGATAAATTATTTCTTTTCATTTTGAATTTATTTTTGATAAAAATAAGTATAATTTTATTGCAATGAAAATTTAATAATCTTTTTTGTTGGAATTTAATATTTGAATTAAAGGAATCGGTAGTTTGTTAAAAAATCTATTGCTTTTGCCCTTGTGTTTAGATAAATCATGTTGCAAATTATTGGCAATTTTATAAAATTGTCCTTTTGCTTGTTCTGGGTCAGTAGTGTCAATTATTAAATTGTCTTTTGAATCTTGCTTAAACTTTGTAACCTCCTGAAAAGAGTTCCAAATGGTATTTAATACAAGTTTGTCATTTTGTACTTGATTAGAAATCAATTGAACTCTATTTGATAAATCTGGAACCACAATAATATTTAAATTCTTCTTTGTTTGCGGTAACCATGCTATACATTCTTGTATTTCTTCTTCTGTCAAATCAAATGAGTTTAATTTATTACGCACGGCTAACTGAAAATTTGATGCTACTTCTTTTTCGCCATCGTCATTGGTTTCTAATAACTCAAATTTATATTTATCAAACAAAGCTTTGACTTCGCTCGTTGTGGTGCATAGTTGAATTTCTTCAATGGCTTTATTTTCAGTAGTACTACCCGATAATAAATAAACAAATAGTATAAATAATGTTACAACTCCTACTAAGATATATAACGGTTTTCTGTCTTTCTTTTTTTTGTTTTTTGTTTCCATGATTTTAGTTTTCTGAATTAATTTGATTCATTTTTTGCTCTAACCAATTTTCTTGTGCTTTAATTGCGTCGTTATTCAATTGTAAGGCTTCTTCTGATGTAAAATTACCATAGGTACAATATTGCCAACCTCCCATAAATTCACTTATATTACCTTTTAAAGCAGATACATTTACAGGCACATCTCCTGTTTCATATCCTAAAATATCTTTCCCTTTTTGTTGAATTCTTGTATCACATGATAAACAATCACTCTCTGCTTTTGCAATTTTTGCTATAATAGCATTAAGATCATTTCTGTTTTCTACTAATTTTTCATTAATAAGTTCAATTAAATATTTAGTTTTCTCGCTTTCTGTTTTTAAATACGGATGACTTAACACATAATTCAGTAAGAACCCCCAAATCACATACACTACAAATCCAAGTATTAATACTAAATAGAAATTTATATCAGAAAACACCATTGAAAAATGCCATAACTCATTTGTTTTACCTTCACTAAAGTTATTGTTATGTACTCCCTCAGAAATTTTATAACCAATAAAGGCGTCGGCAATTAAAGTGATAAAAATTAGTGAAGCTATTACTGTAAACTTTTTTGATTTTCCTTCTTTTTCTAATTTCTTATTTTCTTCCAGGGCATTATGAATTAGAAAACCTAAACCTAAAAATATTATGGGAAACAATATAATTACTGCAAATACTCCTGGACCTTTTCCTAATGCATCAGCAAACACATTTGAATTTAAAAAACCTAAACTTTTTTGTTTTATGCCATAAAAGACAGAATAGCCTGATGAGGAATAAAAAACGAAAAGATATAAGGTTAAAAATAACGTAATAAAAGCTCCGATTATGAATGATGCGTTATCGCCAATTTCACCTTCACCATTTTTAATGGCTACTTTTTCAAGCTCTAAGTCTTTGATATCTTCTTCTTTATCCTTTTTGTTGGCTTGTTGAGTAGTTATTTCTGCTTGAAGTTCATTCTTTTTATTCTTTTCAAATACAATTTCCTCTTTTAATTTAAAAATTCTATTTTTAATACTTTGTTCATCTAATTTTTGAGTTTCTAAAAATTTGTCATAAACTTTGTTTAAATATCCAAAAATACTTTCTGGATTAGATTGTGAATTAATAGCTGATTGAAATCCAAACTGTCTTAATTCTTCATTGTTTACGTTTTGTTCTTCTTGCATGACTTTTGTTTTTTAAAATGATTAAATTAGTTAATGTTGGTTGTATTACAATTAGATTTAATGTAATAGGAATATTTAGAACCTAAATAGACAGGATTATTTGTTTGACTATTGTTGTCTGAAGATATTTTGTGTGCAGGATTGCTATATGAACTCGATAAGTAATATCCACCAGGTAAAGTTTCTCTTTGACGATAAACACATACAGGTTGATTAAATTTATACTCTGTAGTATGAGTATAACTACCTAAATTATTACTTGGTGGTGGAGTTCTGTAATGATCTTGAACATAAATTCCATTACTTCTGGTGTACCCTTGTACATAAACTGTAGTTTGTGCGAATGAATTTGCTGCTGCAAATAAAAATACGATAAATAAAAATGCTTTTTTCATGATTTGATTTTTTTAAATAGTTATAAATTAATTTGTTTTATAACTGTTTATACTCAAATCATAAAAAGGTAACCCTATGGTTTTAATTTTTTTTAAATAGTACTGAAAAAATAAAATAATTAAAATAATAGATTCTTGAGGAGTATTATCTAATTTGGTTACTATTAGATTTACTTCATAGGGATAAGCAAAATTATTGATTGGTTTGTGTAGCTATTCGTTTTTACTCTTCAAAAATATTTTTTTTAAACAAACAATCCATTATATTTGATAAATTTAAAAAACCAAAAATGACATACTTTAAAATTTACAATATTTTGATTATTGCCCTATTAGGATGTAATGATGTAAAAAAACCAAAAGATAGCCTGAAATTTAAAAGTGAATATAACTTAGTGAATAACCAAAGCAAAGAAAAGTCAGATGAACAAGTTTTAAATGAACTAATTAAAATAATTAATTCAAATGACCTTCAATTATTTGATAAAATTTATCCTTCAGAATTAAATAAACAAGATAAATTGATTGACGTTGGAAACAAAACTTTAAAAGTTATAAATAGAAGGACAATTGGAGTTGATCTCTTTAGCGGGGTTGCCAGAAGTTTGTCCTTTTATTTTCATGGAAAAGAATTAATAATGCTTGAAACAGCGCCAGCAGAACTTACTTTTTCTAAAATAAAATTTGATGAGGTAATAAAGAGTTCACCAATATACTCACTTGTTACAGAACAAGGAAATATGACAATTTATAATGAGTATTTCATATACGATAACATTATTATAAATACTTGGCGACCAATTAAAGAGTATGAGTTTAAAAGCAACGGTGTTCATGATAACTTCACTTACACTCCAAATGACATATTTTTTTTAACGATTACAAGAAAAAATGTATTTGAAGAAATGATAGAACCAAAGTTAAAAAATTAATTTTAAAAAAAAGTATTAGAATTATTTAATCCTGAGTTATGAATATTATTTATGTGAATAATTAACTGGTTTTTTGTTATGTTTTTTAAAAATTTGAGTTAAATACTTATTTGTTTAACATTAAAAGTTGCCTTGGGTAAAATTCCACAAGGAACTCGGTCTTTGTCTTCTTCTTTGGTTTTACAGTATCCGTCTCCATAACCAATTTCAAATGAACTTATTTGAACATTGACTTGTAATAGAGCTCCTATTAGTATTAATAAAATTAGTTTTTTCAATTCATTTTTTTTTTTTTTTGATTTATTTGATTTTTCAAAGATAATTAAATATTTTCCAATTACTTTATTAAATATTTTCCAATTACTTTATTAAATATTTTCCCAAATTAATATGCAATTAAATTACATATTAAATTTAATTTTTATAGAAAAACTAAGTTTATGATTTATTATTAATATTCCATTTATTTATAGAAAATAATATTGATATTACATATGCAACTAAAACTAAAAACATATATTTAAATAAAATAAAATGCCATCCTTCTTTTATCTGAGCATATTTATTAATATCATCGAATGAATAAGGACTCTCCAAAGCTTGTTCTAATATGCCATTAGGAGTATGTAATTTATTCATTATTCCAAAACCTTTTGGAATTAACCTTAAATTATCTATAATATCATATATAAAAAACAAGCTAATAATTACCAATAAATATTTAAATATTAATTTTAACTTATTAGTAAAATGAATGTTTTTTTTATAACCAAAAAATATAAATTTATTCAAAATATTTTTTACATATTGTAGTTTAAATAATAAAAAAATAATTATGCAATATATTGCTAATGGAGTTAGCATAGCTAAATTTTCAACAATTAATTCAACTTTTGATCTTTTTACTTCATTGTAATAATCATAACGCTCACAAAAATATTTTTCATTATTAAAATCATCCTCAGGGATATCTGAAACTTTTTGATCAATTAATTCAGGATGCTCATAATAATATAAATCAAAATTAAATTGTTGATTCATTAATCTAATATATGAATAAGAATAATCAAATCGGTCTCTGTAACTATGGCCGTAATACTCTCTCAAATAAAAAGGATCATAAAAATCAAAAGATTCAGCAGTTCTTTTCCAATAAAGTTCAAAATAATTTTTCCTTTCTGAAAAAGGATTAATATTCATTAAAAATATAAACTTTGAAGCAATTCTTATTTTTTTCCATTTTTGGTAATCTTTTTCAAAACTACTTAAAGATTTATAAGAAAAATCATAATTAAAATTACCATTACTTTTTTCAAAGTCTTCAATATTTTTTTTGGCTTTTTCAAAACTATAAGCCATTTTAAAATAAGTTAGCTCATTTGCTTTTAAATTAAAAGCTTGAGAGTTTTTATTATTAAATCCTAAATTAGAATTTTGTGAAACTACTTTAGTAAATATGATCAAGATTATTAATAGATAGTTATATTTCATTTTATGCACTATTTTATATAGTTTATACTGTTTTTAAAAAATTAAATTTATACTATTTTTCGGTTTTCCTTATTCTGACTAAATCATTTTTTGATATAAAATAATAAACTTTAAATCATCATAAAAAAATAACTCATCGTTTTGCAGCTTGGAAAAGTGGCGGATTAAGGGAGCATAAACTTTCGGTTTTTACTGACTTTGCAAGTAAAACCAACTTTAAATTATACCTAAAACCCACAATTTTTGCTAACTTCTATCATCTGCTGGTTTCTATTCAATTCCAATATTTTCTATGTTTTCTCTCGTTTCTAATTCTTTTTTGAAGTTGTTTATTTTAACCCAGTAAATAACACAAAAAAAACCTCCAATTCCTGCAAAAATTCCTAATACTGGAATAATAGAACAACAAAAAAGTATGAAATATATCAATCCGGAATTATAACCAGGTTTTTCTTCATTAATGCTTGACTGTTTATTATTTAAAATGGATTAAAATCTAAATTTTAATCTATAATTTAAATTTATTAATCGCTTTTTTAACTAATTCATCTGTTCTTTGTTCAATATTTTGTTTGTGCAAGAACTGGTATTTTTTATTAACTCGTTTAACATAATGTCGTTTTTAAAGCCAATGTATTTACCTTCATTGTTTTTTCGCTCTTGTTTCTTAATCAATGAAAGATTGCTCAAATTAGAATTATAACCTGTTAAAGTTAGGTTACCTAATTTATGAACATAGCTTTTTCTAATATTGTTAGCTAATTCTTTGTCTCCATTAGCAATCATATCTATCCATTCAATTGGAATATTCTTTCCTGGATATAGCAGATTTAACTTCGAACTTTTTAGCCTAAAAAGTTGATAAGTTTTAATACTATTAAAAAGTAAAATATCTTGAAAAAACTTTCTAATCATTTTACTAAATCAGTTTACTTTTCTGACTATTTAAACTTTATAAAATTAAAGATTCTAAAATTTATAAAAAGTATTATTTAATAGAGACCATAAAGGAAATTGTAATTAATTACAATTTTCTTTTATAAAATTTGAAATTTTTAATATTTCAACTTCATCTTTTTGGTCATTTGCAATTTTTAAAGAAATATTTGAATCCTCACAAGCTGCTTTTTTTGAACCAATTGCTAATTTTATTTCAGCTCTAGTTAAATAAGCTGAAAAACTATAATCACTAAATGTTTTAATTTTTAAAACTTCATTAATATCTTGTAATGCCTCTAAATAAGAACCTTTTGCTTTTTTAACTTCTGCTAATCTAAAAAAAGCGCGACCAATATATAAATCATTTGTACTAGTTTTAGCTATTTTTAAAAATTGATTTCCTATCTTAATACTATTATTGTAATCTGAAATAGATTTAAGTGAAAACGTATAATTATAATAAATTTCTGAAACTAAATTAAAATTATCTTCAATATATTTAGAATTTAATTCAATATTTACATCATCAGGGTCTAATTTATTCAAAAAAATAAATTCACTAGCTTCTTTAATGACTCCAGAAAAATCTTTTAATCCATATTTTATAGCTATAGAAAGTGATTTAATAATATCAATATTAATTTGATCGGAATTTTTAGGAATAGAATTTAAAGTTTTTAATGCTTTATCAAACTGTTTCATCTCATAATAACACCAAACAATATCAAGATCAAGTTCATTAAGCTTTGAAAAACCTAATTCTTTTGCCTTATTAAAATTTATTAAAGCAATTGAATAATTTTTATTTTCATATTCCTCATTACCTTTATTATAATAATCATCAGCAGTATAAAAATCTTCTTTTTTGTAACCACATTGTTCAATGAGTTTGTTTAATGACTCCTCAGATCCTTTTTTATTTCCAATTAACCAGTCATCACATGCTCCTTTCTTATCATTATTAATTTTTAATTTATATTCCCCCCTTTTAAAAAAATAATAACCATTTTCTGGATCAAGTTTTATAGCTTCATTCATGTCAAATAAAGCAGAGTAATAGTCTTCTTTTTCCTCAAAAGCATATGCTCTATATTCATAGACTGTAGTCTTATTTTTATCTAATAAAATTGCTTTATTATAATATTCAATTGCTTTATCAAATTCCTTCATTTTTGAATAGACATCACCTATGCGTTCTTGAAACAAAGCCAATTCTGGAACTAATTCTGCAGCTTTTTCATAATCTAACATAGCAAGGTTTAAACTGTCTTTTACAAAATAATTTTCACCTCTTAAATAATAAATTTTCGAAATACTCTCTTTATCAAGTTCAATAGATAAATCATTATTATTAATTAACCCATCGATTCGTGAAAATGATTGGTCATAAATTTCTTTTTCAAATAGAGAACTTGCAAATGTATAAGTAGCTTCTAAATCATAAAAATCAGCCTTCCAAACTTTTACATTAAAATAATTTTCAAAAGCAGATAATGAACCATAATAATCATTTTTATAATTAAACAAATAATCTCCTAAATTATAATTTGAAGGCCAATGGTTTGGATCTAATTCAAGAGCTCTATGTAGATCATTTATTGCCCCAGAATAATCATTAATCCTCTCTTTTGAAATTGCTCTAAAATTGTAAGAATTAGCCGTTGGATTTAATCGTATACTCTCTGTAAAATCCGCAATTGCATCCTGAAAATTTTCACTTTCATATTTATCAATACCTCTGTAATAATATTCTTCCCAACTAGAAAGCTTTTCTTCCTTGATAAACTTATTATTTTTAGAATTATTATATCCCTTTGTAATTGCAAGAATTCTTCTTTCTTTATTTGGGTGGCTCGAATATGAATCGTCACCATCTTCCGCAATAGCAGCGATAGTTTCAGTAGCTTGTTCTAAAGTTGCGCCAAGTTTATGCATTACAAATCCAGAAAATTCATCTGCTTCAAGTTCTTGAAGTTTGTTTTCATATGCTGAAAGTGAATTACTAAGGGTGTGCCCATTAATATGATGTCCTACCTCGTGAGCTAAAATGGACATATTACCCCAATATTTTGAATTATTACTGATTGAATTTAAAAATTCTGGATCATATAAAATATATCTTATGCCATTATCAACTACTGCCAAAGCATTATTAATATTCTCACATGGAGCAATGATAAATCGTTTTGAAGCCCCAACAACTGATAAGATTTTAGCTAATGAATTATCGGCATCTAAATTAGATTTGAAACTATTTGATTTAAATTGTGTACATAATTTAGCAACTCGTTCTGAATTGTTATAATCTAATGTATAGGTATCATTTTCTTGAGAAAATAAAAAAAAGGGAACTAAAATAAATAATACTAAATAAGTTTTCATATGATTATTTTTGGTTAATTTTTTATAAAAGCTGTAAAATAACTCCTATCTTTCAAAATTAGTATTTTTTACTTAATTTCCATTATTTATTTTTATATATTATTAAAATTCCAATTCTTGTTTTATAACATCATCTAATTTTAAGCATATTTTTTAGCTGCTTCTTCTCTAAAAAAAATGATAAAATGTTATCATTTTTTGCTTCCAATAAATATATTTTAATTCTATTTTAGTTTTATTCTTTTCTTTTCTTTTCTTTTCTTTACTTACTTACTTACTTACTTACTTACTTACTTACTTACTTACTTATTTATTTATTTATTTATTTATTTATATTGGTCATTTACAACAATTGTGTTTGCTATTAATTTATAAAGTGGTAAGTATTTTTTCATTTCTAAAGATAGGTCGGTTTCTGTTTTTTCTGAATCAACAGTACCTTGAAGTATATACATTTTATTTTCTCGTATGAACATAAACTGCACCATTCTAATTTTTATTTTGAAGTTAAGCCTTTCCATTATTTGCTCTAGTTCAATCATTCCGCCAGGGTTATTGTCAAGAGTCATTTTTGTAAATGAAATAAATTTCCCATCGTCAGGAATAGAACTCTTCATTTCTTTTTCTGTAAACAAGTCATTAATCTCTTTTTTTGTTATTTTATGACCTTTAGTTATTGGAATTTCTTTAACCATTAGCATAATACTTTGATTTCCTGAGCCATAATCACTTGTAAATTTTTGGATAATATTGGGTCTATCTGCTTCTTCCGCTTTCCAACTTTTGGGGACTTTAATTTGCCAGTCGGTTTTTTTTGATTTTAGATGTCCTTTTGTTTTAAAAGTTGTTGTAAAACCAGATATTAATTCATCTTGTGGTCTGTCTGAAAATTGAAATGATAAGAGTGTTTCTAAAACTGTTGAAGTTATATTCCCTTTTGCCCTATTTTCAACTTCAGAAATAAAATTTGCCAAAATTTCATCACTAAAGGATTGATTGCTAATTATCTTTTCCATTTCACTAATCAATTTGATTTCATACTTGTTGAATTCATTTTGACCATAGTATTCGGCTAAATATTTTTTCATACCTTCTTTTGATTTTCCAAAAGTTGAATTAAAAGATATTTGTGCTTTGAAAACATTCATCTCAAATTGAGGGAATTCCTTTTTTATTAGGTCTAAAGTATACTCTTGTCCAGTTATATAACCCAAGGCCTCAGCTACTCGCTCGTGTTTTGGCTTATTTAAATTGAATGTTGTCTGCCCAAAAACATTTACAGTTGTTATGAACAATAGCAGAATTAAAAAGATGTATTTATATTTCATTTTTTTGGAAATAATTACAGGAAAGATTTTAATTAATAATGTTAATATTTTGATCCAAACAAACAGTTCTCTCAAATATTTTCTATTTACTTTTTTAATGTTAAAATTTCAATTTCTTGTAATTTTAGGTTTTTTTAATAAAGCAATAAATGAGAATTATTGTAATTATAAATAAAAATATTAAAGGGTTTAATTATCAAAAAAAACGTAATTAAATTTAATATGTTAATACATTCACTTGGTTTTGACTTAAATAAGGTACTCTTTTATTGACAATTTACTATTTGTAAATATAATTAATTTGCAAACAAAAACGCATATATATCTTCATATTTGGTCAGTTTTCCTTCAAATATTCTCATTTTAATCTTTTTTGAAGTATTTGAATATTTGGCTAACTCCTCTTTTTTAATATAAGCTAATTTGTTGTCTTCAGTAATTCCGCACAATATATTATCCTTATCAGGATTAAATTTAATGACATCTTTATATCGGTAAATGGCATTAGTCCCTTTTTCAATTAGGACAATATTGCGTAATAACAGTTTGTTTCCATTGATATCAGAAAAAACAGCTGGTAGTTCAATACCTTTAGGGTAGGAAGTAGGGTAGTCTAAATTTACAAATCCAAATTGGTTCACTTCTAATGTTCGGGTTATTTTTTCATTCAAATCCGATTTTTGAATTTTGTTTTTTTCTAAATCAAATTCATATTTTTTCCAAAGTCTTTCAATTGCATCTCTTTTGGCAATTTGGCTCCCGTACTTTTTTTGGTATGTTATCAAAGCTTCACTATAATCTTTTCCATCCTCAAATGACAAATAACAAAGGCAAGAATTTTCTTTTCTCATATTGCCAAATTTCAAAATTGAAACCACTTCAAATAAACCATGTTTTCTAGGAATTACTTTCATTTCTTGGGCATGTGATATTTTACATTTTACTGGATCGACGGGTGTAAATTTCACATTCTCATATTCGCTAATTTCGGGATGTTCTCCCGTATCATCTTTGATAGAAAAGGAGTAGGGTTTAGCTACTTGTGGGCGATGTGGAATATTTAACGCCTCAATTTCATCCTCTTTTCGAGTAACTGTTATGATATCTTTCCCTTTGGCTATCCATTGGTTTGTTTCTTTATCCAAATCATAGACATTAAAATCTTTCGATTTGGAAGTGCTTAATAAATCAACTTTTATTTTGTTATTAGGGTTGACAAAAACCGAAGTGTTTTTAGCGTTAGTGGCATTGATTTCAAACATACCACCCGACACAAATACTTTGTCCTCTCCGTTTTCATTTAATTCCATAGGAATACCCGCTAGATAGAAGTCTAAAGGATTTCTAAATTCACGGTATTCAAGTTTTACTTTACTTGTTATCGGGTTTCCAGTTTCATCCAAAAAGGCATTTTTAGGTACGCGTATTGTTGTTCCTGATTCGGTAATAATTACGTTATCTACATTGGGGTCAACATCGAAGTATTGATAGGGGATATCAAGACCATCAATAGGTTTTTGGTAGGCGGTGCTTTCAATTTGTGGTTCGGGCAGTTGACTTGCTTTTTTTTCACTCTTATTATCACATTTATAGATAAATGCTAAAATAATAAGCACACACAAAACAATAAGAATTGCTGCTTTTTTTTTCTTGTTTTTCATAATAGGTTAATTTGGTTAATTAATTTGGGGTTATTTTTTTTGAAATATTGATTGGTTTATTTGATTAATTTTCAGAGATTTGATTAATATAAATTATGTTATCTTTTTTATAACTTAATTTTAATTTGATTATTGTATTGATATAAAAATTATTATGTTAAAGACTTCATTTAATTTGAACAGAAAATATTAATTATTTAAAAAATATTTATATATGAATAAACAGAAAAGTTTGATGCACGATTTGATAAGTTCAAATAGCAAAGCATGTAATGAAGATCTTATTCCTGAAGGGTATGGTGAATTTGGATTAGATAAAACAAATCCAATTCCGATTTATGGAATCGATAATATAGATAATTATTTTAATTCTTTAAGATATGAATCAATATCGAAAGATGGTGAAAAATTATTTCTACCTGTGCAATATAATAGAACAATTGAGTTTGATAATGTGCCAATTGGTTCAAAAATAAAAAATACTGAAACACTTGTAGGTTCTACGTATGCTGATAATATTGGAGAAAATATAGATGTTTATAATGTATATACATTTGATGGTAGTTATTTGTTAGCAAAGCTTTTTGTGCATTGTTATCATTGGAAAACTTCAACAAAAGCCCCTCAAGGTTTTGTGTACTTTCAAAATCCAATCAAATCAGTATTAACAGATAATGATGAATTTTATTCAAACATTACCAAAACTGAAGACAAAAAGAGTTCAAATAGTGAATCTATAAATAACAGTAATTATAATTTTTTTTCTTTTGAAGGTAGAATTAGAAGATCAGAATTTGCTGTTGGATTATTAGTGTATTTTGTAATTAATTTTTTAGTTAAAGAAATAGCTTTAAACAGTGAATCGAAAATTATATTATTAGCTTATATACCCATGTTATGGTTTCTTTGGGCTCAGGGTGCTAAAAGGTGTCATGATTTAGGCCATAGTGGCTGGTATCAAATTATACCATTTTATGTGTTTTGGCTAATTTTTAAAGATGGCGAAGTAGGAAATAATCAATATGGACCAAATCCAAAAGGTAAAAATTAATTAATATTACATTATGAAAAAATATTTTGAATTTTTAGGTCTTCAAGAAGGTGCTGATAAAAATCAAGTTCAAGAAGCATATGAGAGATTATCTAAAGAAATTAGCACAAATTCTACTAAAGGTATTCATGAAATTCAAAGTGAATATAATAATATTCAAGAAGCTTACAGGGAGTTGATGAAGGAATTTAATAAAACTGATAAAAATAGTATTGATTATTATACTAGTAAAAGTATTGAAAAACCAATAATCAAAAATAAAAACAGATCTTTTATGAGAAATTTTTCAACTAAAGATATTGTTTTTTTTGTCACATTATTATTTATGGCTACAGGAATTTGGGGTATTTTTCTCCAAAATATGGGTTATTTTAGGAGCGACAAAAATACAACAAATGAAGGAGATGTTCAATTAGTTGAAGTTGTTAACACAGTAAATGCAAATATACAAAATGAAGAAATAAGTGTTAATGGAAATGTTGAAGTTGATAATACAGTCTCGGTATCTATTGATGAAGTATTAGGAAGCGACAATAAAAAATACTATTTTAAATAGTAAAAAAACAAGTCAGTTTTGTTGTACTTTATGTTGCTAACCTGCAAGTTCTTTTTTATACTTGGTTGTATTCTATTACTAAACTCAATATAGATAACTCACGTTATTCCTGAAGGAGACAAGCAATTGCTTCTTTATCTCCTTCTCTTTGAATAAATAAGTACTCCATGAGCTACCAAATTAAGGTCAATGAAACTACTTCTTCTAATTTAAACGCAATAGGAAAGGGGAGTACAAATAGTTTTTTTGCTTGTATACTAATCCCAAACGCGTTTTTAAAGTCATTTAAGCTATAGGAAGCTCCTGAAAAAGTATTGGTGTCATCAAAGTAAAGCAAGACAAAAGGAGTTACTTTACTAAGTTCTAACATGCTATTAATTTGTGGGTGTTGGATGTTGAGCAATAGGGGAGTCTCTGCTTCTTGAAATTCGTGCACTTTTATGAAAGTGTCGGTTGTGGTTTTGACCGTTGCCTCAAAGCTAATTTGAGAGTGGTCTTTTAAGGTAATTTGCAATAATTTTTGCATACAAAAAATAAATTAGGTGAAACATTATTTTTTGTATTTCGATAAAATAGGTGTCTGGGTAAACTAACGTTTATTTTGACCGGATGGGCCCGTATTGTTTGACCACCGTGGAGTCTACTCTCGGTTGGTACCCATAAATGG